>SAMEA3663283__coassemble_904_pt1 | contig 29717 bp, 29 predicted proteins | sample SAMEA3663283__metabat2_low_PE_020 | metagenome-assembled genome bin SAMEA3663283 (sample SAMEA3663283) | pig gut metagenome | biome: pig gut; feature: pig-associated habitat; material: faeces | place: China | collected 2013
TATGATACACCTTGAGTTAAATTATTTTAAGAAATCAAATATCAAAAAATTATTATATTTATAATAACGCATTATTTTATAATAAGTTTCTTAGTAACAACCTGTCCACCGATGAAGTTAACGAGATAAATTCCTGATGGGAGGTCAGAGATATCGATAGTTGTTTCGCCTTCAAAGACAAAGTTACGCACTTCTTGACCATGTAAATTCACAATATGGCAACACATTTTACCTTTATCATAATCGGTAGAGAGGTGCAGAGAAGAGTTAGCAGGGTTAGGCAACATATTGACTGTGAAAGGGTCGCTATGGTCAATTAAAGTCGGGACGTCGTCAACGACGGAAATGCTATTGCTATAGCAAACAACTTTACCGCTGAGTCGGAGAATAGGGTTATCGGCGGCGGTACAGTTAGGGCAGTTGTTCTGTCCGTTCACGCAATCCGGGAAGTTTGGGTGGCATTCGTCAATATAGGAAGGGTCGAATTGGTAGAAGAAATGAGCGTGCCCGTTAGCTAAATATTGGTCGATATTGAAGTCCCACACCATACCGAGAGCGCCGGGGCACCAACCGGAACGAGGGTAAGTCCAAGTGCCGTTTTGAGGCTGGCATCCGTAAGGGTTAGGGTTGCACTGTTCCCAATTATGCTGTTCAAATTTCTTTTGGTTGTCAATAAAGACATTATGAGTAGCCTCAAGGAATTCGGCAGCGTTACCGGTGTTATAGCAACCGTTCACACCGCTGCTCCAGTTATGTCCTGTAGTGATAATCTTAAGGTTAGCCTTCTCGGTGCCGAACGGGAAATCGAAGTCAACCTCTGGAACGGGCTGTTGATTAGCATAGTCGCCGAAGTCGAAAGCACCAAACCAGATTTCGTTCATATCGATATATTTGTATTCGGGAGTGCCGGCAGTATAATTGAAAGTCAAAGTAGGGTTATAACCGTCGCCTTGCCAAGTCTGGAAATAGACTTCAAATTCAACAAGACCTTGAAGCACTGTGGAATAATCGGAGACATCGAGGTCGGCATCGCATTCAACGCCGAAAGGAGTGACATAGCGATAGAGTTCGACCCATTCGCCACGATGGTTTTTCACGCGGCAGTATCCAACACGGTCGTAAGTGTCGCAAGCGCCTACGCAGCTATGTTGGTAGTTCATTCTGATGTCGTTGAAAGCGTTGACATGAGAAGGGAAGACATATTCGGCAGTGTTAACCTGTTGAGAAGGAGAGATAACTAATTCACCATGCATTGCGGTGACCTGAATATCAGTAATGTTGTCGGTAACGGTGAAAGTGTTTGACAAAGAAGTAGTCTTACCACCGCTTTGAGTTATTGAGGCTGTCATTGTTGTCTCACCGTATGATTTTGGAATCCAAGTGGCATACCAATAACCGTTATCGGGGTCGTTAGGATAGGCTGTCTGGAGTTGAACTGTTTCGCCATCGATATTACACGACACGTTTTCGAACTTGATGACATCACCATGTTCGATATATGCGCTTAGTACGAGAATGACAGCGTCATCGAGGGAAGGGGCATAAACGAAAGAGCCATCATAAGGGCGGCGTAATGTTATCTGAGGTTCATATTGAGATGGGTCAACGACTTCGAAAGTGCGAGTCACAGAAGGAGCCGGCTGCCAATTAGTGCCATCGCCCGGCTGGCTTGCCTTGACTTTCACCACGCCCGGTTCTCCTGTCAAGGTCAGAGTGTTGCCTGAAAGTGTTGCGGGACCTTGCAGAAGTTCAAGAGTGACAGGCAATGAAGATGTTGCTGAGACATCGAGTTGAATTGGTCCATTATCGGTAAGCATATCAGGTATCTGAGGGAAGTTGATGAATTGAGAGGCGAGCCCGGCAGGAATATGACGAACAGTGATATTGTCCCAACCGGCAATAGAGCTGCTGAGGAAGAACACGCCGTCCCACATAGCGGGGTCGAAACGGTCACCGGAGCCGGGGGTGAGACCGGCGTTAATACCTTGACATTCAGTGATTGGCTCGAACTCACCTGTACATCCGAAGTCAGCGAACAGAGCGACGCTGCCCTGACCGTTGTTCGCTTCAAGGTCAATCATAAGTTTCCAACGTGTCCATTCACGTCCATCATAGTCGAAGTCAACAGCCAGAGTGTTGTTTGGAAGAACAATGCCGTTGATAAACATCGGGCGCGGGTCATTGCCTGTTGTGACAAAATATATTCCGCCGTCCTGTGAAGGAAGATTAGGGTTAGGCTGCGTAGTCTCATAACTCATAGGCGGTAACACCACGCCATCACCATCGGCATCATAACCTATTCCAAACACAGCTCCCCACCAGTCAATAACCATATCTATCTCTATCTCAATGACTCCACCTGTTGAGAAGTCGAAATAGAAATCAGGTGTTGACTTATGTGTCGCCACCTCACCATAGTTGGTGTTGGCGTTATCGAAAAACACGCCTATCGACTCATCGGGAGTGGTCCAACCAAAATGACCTCCACCGACATATTCTGTCTTCAAATTGCCACCGCCGGCACTATGTTTAATGGCAACCCAACCGCCATTGCCGTTCAAGGTGCCTCCATCACTGTAACTGTTGAAGTTATCGGTAGCCTCAGTCTGCGCAAACAAAGTCATGCTCATCATTGCGCATAATAACAAATAAACCTTTCTCATATTATCACTATTTTATTACTAATTTATGTCTAATATTGTCAGAAATCACGAAATAAACACCGCTCTCCATCTCAGAGATATTGACATTTTCAATATCTACTAATGTAATATTTTTTATTGTTTGTCCTATAGAATTAATTATTTTAACAACAAGAACTTTTTCAGAGTTATTAACGATTGTTAACATTTCGGAGGCTGGATTAGGATAAATGGAGAAAGAGTTAGACAAAACCTCGTCCATCGCATCGAAAACGCCTTCTGCTGAGAGTTTTTCAGAAGCAGCCTCGCAACCATCGCTAAACACAGTGTTTATATAATATTCAGCAGTGATTCCAACTGAAATAGTATCTTGATAATCAAAGATATCATTATTTAATTCTGTTAAAACAGCGTCATCACGATAGATAACGTACTTTGTGACGTCGCCTGTTGAACCTTCTTGAGGAGAATCCCAAGAAATCATGACATTGCATAATTCATCGCCGGCGGCAGCCTCAACAGCAAAATTCGTTACAGGATTACATTCTACTTGAGGCAGAGAACCGGTAGGATTCGCTATCTCGGTGAGGCAGCCAATATTCATCTGGCAATAACGTTGAGACATCTCGAAACTATTGACACTCAAGCCAATAATGTCATTTCCGGAATGAATATAAGGGCTATAGTCCTGATAATCCTCAAAAGGATAAATTCCCATGTATCCGTTGTTGTTGAATGAGGTATGGTCGCTGTCGCCTTCATTAAAATTAACATGACGAACCTGCATCTCAGGGAAATAGACTTGTCCAATATTAATATAATAGTCGCCTATTGGAGCCACGCTGTTAGGATAGATGCAGTCGATATGAATCTCGTCACCTGCCAAATACCCGTTCATGTCGTTGTTGAAATAACCTATAATATCCATATTCTGTTGCCTGCAACGGGAGGCGTATGCTTCACTTCCGTAAAGGCCGCATTCCTCGGCGGAGAAAATGCAATAGACGATAGAATACTCAAAATCGTACTGCGACAATATCCTTGCCGATTCAAGGACGCTTGCCGAACCTGTCGCATTGTCGTCAGCTCCCGGTGCATCACCATACCATGCGAAGGAATCGTAGTGACTACCACAAACGACGTATGTGTCCGGATAAAGAGTACCACGCTGAATAGCAATCACATTCTTGCAGTTAGCTTCTCCAAGCCATGAACTTACATGGAAATCCTGTAACTCTGTCTCAAGTCCTAATGCCTCAAATTTCGACTTAAGCCATTCGGTGCATTGAAGAATTGTCGTACCGTTGAAGATACGCTCGCCATAGTCCTGCATGTGCTGCACGTATGCCTGTAACGAATCCATACTCACCTGATTCATCATCTCCCTGATGAGAGGATTCTCATCTGTAACAGTAGGGAAATCGCGTTTAACAACAGGCATCTTCGCCTCTTTGTTGAAAACAGCTATCATGCCATCGTTCTTAAATGGCTGCACCGACTTGTTAGTCACAATGATGTCTTTACCTCTATACAACACGTTTTCTTCAAATCCTTTAACATATTCCATCTGACTCTCTTTGTTACAATTAATGATATAATATGCATCATTATTAGAGAACGCAACCTCATCAAGAAGAGTATATTCCATTGTAACCATATTATTATCAATGGTTGTAGCTAACACGAAATTATCATTATAATAATGAATTTTAAGATTTTCATCATTAAATAATAATTTTGTTTCTTTAAGTTCTTTAGTATTAATCATCACAAGGCTTTGTGCAAAGCTGATGAATGAGAAAAGAACGAATGTTAGTAAAGTGTAAAATTTTTTCATAATTTATTTATTAAAGATTTAAATCAAATAATATTATTAGTTTCTTTCCATAGTTGTGAAAAAGATTGTTTATCAAACTTGGGTATTTCACGATGTATGCCCCATGATTTTTTAAGCAGTTGTTTAAGTTCAAAATAGTTTAGGAAATCCTTTGACTTATCGAGTGCTTTTCTGTTTTCGACTCTTTTCAGTAAGAAGCTGATAAGATTTTTTTCACCGAGAAGGCTTCTATCTTTCCTTGCGATATCGATTCTATTATTAAGAATTAGTTCGCTCAGTTTAATGTTCATCGGGCAATAGTGCTCGCACAAATGGCAAGAGGTACAAAGCGTTGCGAGGTGAGCGTCAGACTCAAAGCCTTTCATGATGGGGGTTAGGACGTTACCGACAGGGCCGGGGTTAGGGTTATCATAGACGTGGCCGCCGATGGTATTAAAGACAGGGCATACGGCATGGCATGCGCCGCAATCGATGCAGGTGAACACCTTGCGCTGTTCTTCTTTCGCCAAGACATCAGAACGTCCGTTGTCAATCAGGACAACATAAAGTTTCTGCCTTCTCTGCTCGTTACCGGCAGGCTTATTAATAAAGGTATAGAACGCCGACGACTTTACTTTTGTCACCTTATAGATTGAGGAGAGAGGAAGAAGCACGTTAAGGTCGTCGAAGGAGGCGACAAGTCTGTCGATTCCCGCGAGCACCACATGCACATCCGCAATAGCCGTTGACTTCAGCACATTACCCTCATCGTCCCTGAAAACAATGTCGCCCGTCTCAGCCACAAGGAAGTCAGCTCCAGTGATTGACAGTTCTGCATTAGCATACCTTGCCTTCAAAACCTTGTTGGTGACAGTCATCAGTTTTTTAGGGGAGAGATTACGTTCAACGCCGAATTTCTCAGAATAGACGTCAGCAATCTCTTCGAGCGTCTTATTCGATGCAGAGTGCACACTGTCGTAAGGACGCTCGTTGAAGAGTTGGCAGATGAAGTCGCCTGTGTCGGTCTCGGTGACACGCACCTTTTTCATCTCAAGGAAAGATAACAAGTTAATCTCTTCAGCGACAACGCTTTTAGACTTAATAACATTTTTTGCCTTTTCCTCGCTAATGATGTCGTAAATCATCTGTTTAGCCTCGTCAGCATTTCTCGCCCAACGCACGATGCCGCCGTTATGCGTCACGTTAGTCTCAAAATCAACAAGGAGCTTATCATAATTTCTGAACACCTTGTTACGGATATTGTACGCGCGCGACTTCTCCAGCTCGAAATCAGAATAATGGTTAGCAAAATTCTCAGCTGTCTTCCTAAAGAAAACATAACGCGACTCCATCTTATGGAGATGTTCCGCGTTGAATGCTATCTCTCTAACATTCTTATCGAAAACAGCACTATTCTCACTCATTACTCTACGTCAATCTTTTCAACACGTCTTGTATGGCGTCCACCCTCGAAGCCGGTCGTCAGGAAAGCGGTGACAATGTCCCAAGCGAGCTCGTTGCTTATGAAGCGTCCCGGCAGAGCCAGAATGTTCGCGTCATTATGCTGGCGGGCGAGACGGCCAAGCTCCACGTTCCAACACAGAGCAGCACGCACATGTCTGTGATGGTTAGCCGTCATCTGCGCTCCATTGCCGCTGCCACATAATATTATTCCCAAAGGATATTTCCCATCCTGTATATCCTGCGCCAAAGGATGTATCATGTCAGGATAGTCAACACTCTCCTCCGAGTAACAACCATAATCTTTTACCGTATAACCGCTCTCTTCAAGCTTTTCAATGATATACTTCTTCATCACATATCCACCATGATCAGAAGCTATAGGAATAATCTGTTTCATTTTACAAATGTTGAAAAATTTTTACAAAAGTAAGAAAAATATAAAAGCAAAATATTTGTAAGTCTTAATTTTTAATAACTTATAAAATCACCGTTTTATCAACATTTTCTTTATGCTGTTGAATATCAATTTTTACCGCTGTTTTCAACATTTTATTCACAAAAATATTGAAAACTTGTTGTTAATAAAATGATAACTTTTGCTGTTTGTTGATAACAATCCACATCAGTTCAAAATATCGACAACGAAGATGATTTTTTCAAACTGATTTAACAAAGATATTAACATCATTATGAGTTATAATTTTCTGAAAATAAGATAATTAAACACTTATCAACAATGAGTTATTTATCTAATTTTTTATTAATTTCATTTATTAATATTAAGATAAGACAGATAGGTGTTCAAGAAGTATTTTCAGGCCGAGGAGGATAAGGATTGCGCCGCCGGTGATTTCAGCGGGTTTGGAATAGCGTGAGCCGAAGAAAGTACCTATTGCCACGCCGCCGACGCTGAAAACGAATGTCGTTACTCCTATTGCGGCTATAGTGACCCACAGGCTGCTCCATGACAGCTTGATGAGTGCTAACGACACGCCTACCGCGAGCGCGTCAATGCTGGTGGCAACGGCAAGAAGAAACATCGTCTTCACACCTGTCGTCGCGTCAGCCGGACAGCTCTCGTTACCCGACAAGGCCTCCCTTATCATGTTTACCCCTATTATTAATAACAGTCCGAACGCAATCCAATGGTCAATGCTCTCGATAAACTGTTTGAACTGAAAGCCGAGAAAGAACCCTATCAACGGCATCAAAGCCTGAAAACCACCGAACCAGATACCGCATTTTAATGCTGTTGACAAAGAAAACCTTTTGGTAGCCAATCCTTTACATATTGATACCGAGAACGCGTCCATTGAAAGAGCTGCTCCAATTGCTATAATTGATAAAAAATCCATTAGAAATCGTTGTTATTTTGGCTGCAAAAATACTATTTTTGTAAAAATTATTCTTATGAAAAAAATATTTCTCTCTATTATTCTGTTGTCAGCTGCCATGATGCATCAGGCGCAGGTGCCACATCTGTATCAACACGACTTCCCTACAGTTGTGGGTGCCGACAATAAGGTTGTGTCATTACTTGAAAAAGTAGATGCCTCGTCTCTGCAGCAATATGTCAGTCATCTCAGTTCGTATATCAACAGGCGTTGCGATGGGCGGCATATCTATGATGTAGAGCATTGGTTAAGAAGTCATTACGAGACGATAGGCCTTGACAGCGTGATGATACATTATTTCGATGTTGTTCCATTTTGGGACACAGTGCCTCGACCGTTCACCACTGCCGGCAATGTGATAGCGATAAAGAAGGGTAAGACGAAGCCGGAGGAGGTTGTGGTGTGTGGAGCGCATTACGACTCGTGGGTTATTGCTGAGGAGCCATACGATGTTGACACTTTGTTGTCGCCGGGTGCTGATGACAACGCTGTGGGCGTGGCGGGAATACTTGTGGCAGCGGATATCTTGGGAGGATATGATTTCGAGAGGACCGTCATCTTTGCCAATTGGAATGCCGAGGAGGTGGGATTGTGTGGCAGCCATGCCTTCGCTCGTGACTGTTCTAACGATAGTATAGATATAGTGGCGTACTTTAACCTTGATATGGGAGGATACCTGAAGCCTGGCGACGACATACATATACACCTTTTATATACACCCTGCGACTCTCTTCTTGGTGATTATGTGAAGCAGGTCAGTAACACATATTTGGAGGGCGTACCTGTGGGGCAGGCTTGGCTCACGGGCGGCGACACCGACTATTCTTCCTTCAACCGTCATGGATACCAAGCCATCTCGCCAAGCGAAGACGTTCATAACATGTCGCCTTATATCCATAGTGTTAATGATGTTATTGGGTTGAGTGTCAACAGTTGGGAGCAGAGCGTGGTGTTCACAAGGCTCAACCTTGCATCGGTGGCGATACTTGCCGGCATGCTGCCTGAATCGACGGAAGAGGTGGCGGATAACGCTATTCTCATTTATCCTAATCCTTCCGATGAGATGATAAAGATAGAGGGAGAATATGAATATTTTGAGGTTTTTGATGTTGACGGCAGGAGTGTTGTTAAGGTGCAGGGCGAAGGGAGAAAAACAGTTCCCGTGTCAATCAGTAAGCCTGGCGTTTATTTCGTCAGGTTCACGTTAGGAAACGGGAACTGTATTACAAGGAAGGTTATTATTCAGAGTAATATTTAATCATATTAATGATGGCTCTTTCGCACACTTCGCAGAACTTTTTGTCTTGGAAGGTGTTCATGAGGCAGTCTATTTTGGGGCGGTAGATGTCTTTCATCTGGTATCCAGCGCCTTCATAAACGCCCACGGTGTTCTCATATTTCTTTGTTGCAGGAGTGGGGACAGGGGTCTTTTTGTCAAGCATGTCTTTCCATTTGCTTTCAAAATCGACGAGTGTGGTGATGTTTGGTTCCCAAGGCTCGATGTCGATGTTATAGTTTGCTGTGCCCTCGTAGGCGTATTCGTCAGCGAGGCCTGCAAAGCCGTGTCCGAACTCGTGGATGATGACTTCTGAAGAAAAAGAGTTGCCCGTGGTGCTGACACAGTAAGAGTTATAGATGCCGCCACCGCCGTATTTCTTTGTGTTGGCAAGGATATAAATCTGGTCGTAAGGCACTTGTCCGGCTAACTCTTTCATTGTGAGGTTGTCGTATGTCATGCAGTATCTCTCGCTGTCGAAAGTCCAGAAGCTGCAGCTGAGAGCGGTGTTCCTGTAAATACCCTCGGCCGGCATGCTGATGTCGGAGTCTTCGGAAGGCACCATGACGGCACGCACATTGAACCTGTCCTTATAAGAGATATATGGCTCATAGCTGAAAAGGCTTTCCACAAAGAATTTGCAGTCGTTGATGAACTTGCCCATCTCAAGGTTGGTGTATCCGTCAGGGAGAAGGACAATATCAACAGCCTTATCGACAGGATAATCGCCATAGACGTTATAGATGGCGTAAGGCAGCTTTGGCGCCGGTGTGATGAAGTAGTCGTTGGGGTCAACGGTAATCTTCATGTACTCCACAAGCTCGCCCATATAGTCTTTGGCATAGAAGGTGACATCAACGATGTCTTTTGGGAAAGGCATCACCACCGATTCATGGAAGCCCTTATTAGTTGTCTGAGCCTCATCGGTAATCTGCCACTCGCCGAAGAGAAGGCAGTATCCATGTGAATAAATCAGCACGTCGGAGTCGTGAAGGGTGACGTCGAAATAATAGACACCGTAGTTTGACTTGTCAATAAGCTGCTTCCTCGGTCCTCCCCATTTAGGCTCTTTAACAAGTTTGTCGAGGGCATACATCACAGTGTCGGCATTGCCGTAAAGATAGTAGTCAATCCTTAACTGATTGTCAGTGAAATAAGTGTCATAGTCGATTTGTGCTTTTAATGAAAAACATGGCATCATAAAAAGCATTACGAAAAATGTTAATAAAGAATTTTTCATATTTAGAATGATTTAAGTCTTCTTGTTAATTCAGTTGAGAAAACGAACTCGTTAAGTTCTTTATTATCAGCGGATAAGATATTGTTATTATCGCCTTTCCACCAGAGTTTTCCATTATATAGGAAGTTGATGTTTTGTCCAATCATCATCACGGAGTTCATGTCATGAGTGTTGATGATGGTGGTGATGTTGTATTCTTCGGTTATCTCGCTTATTAGAGCGTCGATTATCTCTGACGTCTTCGGGTCGAGACCGGAGTTAGGTTCGTCACAGAACAGGTATTTCGGGTTGTTGGCGATGGCGCGCGCAATAGCCACACGTTTCATCATTCCCCCACTCAACTCGTTAGTTTTCAGTTTGTTAATATTCTCAAGTTTGACACGTTTCAGGCAGAAGTTCACCCTGTCAAGCTTATCACTATACGACATCTCTGAGAACATGTTGAGAGGGAACATCACGTTTTCTTCCACATTCATTGAGTCGAAGAGTGCGCCACCTTGGAACAGCACTCCCATATCTTTCCTGATGACGGTCCTTTTTCTCTCGTCAAGATTAGAGAACCTCCTGTCATTGAACCACACTTCTCCATTGTCAGGCTCCAACAGTCCTATGCAGATGCGCATAAGTATTGTTTTTCCGGAGCCGCTCTGCCCGATGACAAGGTTTGTCTTACCTTTTTCAAACACCGTGGAAACATTGTCAAGGACGGTCTTATCGCCAAACGACTTGCTAATATTTTCTATCTTTATCATGACAAAAGCATTTGAGTAAGAATAAGGTCGAAGAAAATGATGAGTATGCTGCTGTTGACGACGCCTTGTGTGCTTGCCTTTCCAACTTCTACGGAGCCGCCCTGAACATTATATCCGATGTAGCTCGACACCGAGGAGATGATGAAAGAGAAGACAAGCGTTTTTATGAGGGCGAAAAACACCGTTGATGGGTCAAACCATGAGCGCAGTCCGAGTACATAGTCGTCAGGAGAGATGATGTTCAACAAGCCACAAGCCGCATATCCTCCGAAGATTCCGAGGAAGATGCTGAAGATGATAAGCACGGGAATGAAGAGCAGACAGGCTATTATCTTGGGCATTATCAAGTAGTTGGCGGTGTTGACACCCATTGCTTGTAATGCGTCAATCTGTTGTGTGACGCGCATTGTGCCGAGTTCGGAGGCTATTTGTGAACCGAGTTTGCCCGCAAGAATGATACATATTATAGTAGGTGAGAACTCCTGAATGACCATCTGACGGGTTACAAAACCTATCATCTTGTCAGGAAGTAACGGATTATCAATATTATATGCTACTAATATTGCGGCCACCGCGCCAACAAACACCGATAAGATAGCGACTATCAAAAACGAACTCACGCCGAGGTTGTAGAACTCATGCATGAGCTGTCGCCTGAAAATCCTGAATTTGGGCGGGCGTCTCAAAGCCTGCCACATCAATATAACGTATTCGCCAATACTGTTTAACATTTACGTTTTTTTAGGTTGTAAAATTAGTATATTTTTCCGAACCAAACTCTTTTTTTAAAAAAATTATTACCTTTGCGGAAAATATTTCTCTAATGAATAAGTCGAATAATCTCACCAAACGCCGGCTCAGAGGCTCGTATCTAATATCCCTTCTGAGTGTCACTTTAGTGTTGTTCGTGTTGAGTTTGTTCTCATCTCTCGTCTTTTATGCCAGCAACATCTCTGACTATCTGAAGGAGAATATCGGATTTGAGATTGTGGTGAAGAAAGGCGTGAAGGAAAGCGATATTTTGGATTTTAAGAAGACTTTGGACAAGAAGCCTTTCGTGAAATCATCGGAATATATCTCCAAGGAGGAGGCTACAAAAAGGCTGTCGGCAGACCTTGGGGAGGATATTATCGACTGGCTCGGAGATGTGGAGAACCCGCTGCTTCCTTCTATTGACGTCAGGCTGAAGGCCGACTATGCTAACACCGACAGCATCAAGGAGATAGAGGAATGGGTGATGAATAGGAAAATAGTGAAGGAGGTGGTATCACAGAAATCGCTTATCCATTCTATCAATAAGAACATCAACAGGATAGGGATTGTGATACTCATTATCGGGGCTACCTTGCTCATTATGGCGGTGACGCTCATCGGACATACTGTGAGGCTCTCGGTCTATTCCCAACGTTTTGCGGTGCGAAGCATGCAGTTGGTGGGAGCAACAGACGGATTTATCATGAAGCCTTTCATGAAAAACTTTGTATTTCAAGGTCTTATAGGCTCGCTCCTATCACTCGTCATACTGTCGGTTTTCCTTATCGCCGCAATGAGAACCATCCCCGAACTGAAAATCATCACAAGCTATAGGATAATATTCCTTATCTATCTATCCGTCATCGTCTTAGGAGTGCTGCTTACGACATTATCCACATATTTCTCCCTGAAAAAATATCTTCATGCAGATATTGACGAGTTATATGATTAATTTTTATATTTTTGCAAACAAAAATCTTATCATGGCAAGAGTGAAAAATGAATCGAAAAATGGTGACATTGAGAAGAAAGTAATGCCATTTTCAAAAGAGAACTATATCTGGGTGCTTGTAGGCATCGCGTTCCTCGTCTTGGGGTTCCTCCTTATGATTGGCGGCGGCTCGTCCGACCCTGATGTGTTTAATGAGGAGTTGTTTAATTTCAGGCGTCTGACACTCTCACCTATACTTATCTTGATAGGCTTCGGGATAGAGTTTTATGCTATAATGAAGAAATCTAAAAAACAATAATTTTCATCAGCAATGGATTGGTTACATGCGCTTTTATTAGGAATCCTTCAGGGTTTGACAGAGTTCCTTCCTGTCTCAAGTAGCGGACACCTAACTATTTTGTCCAACATCTTCGGTTTGAGTGGAGAAGAGAACCTTACATTTAACGTGGTGCTTCATCTTGCTACGGTGTGCGCTACCCTCTTCGTGCTCTGGCATGAGGTGGTGTGGATTTTCAAAGATCTGTTCTCTAAACAGTCGTGGAAATCATACCAAGGCTTGAACCATGGTACAAAATATGCGATAAATATCCTCATCTCGATGATTCCTATCGCCATTGTGGCATTGTTTTTCAAAGATACCGTGGAGAGTATTTTCGGTTCAAGCATTATGATTGTGGGTGTGATGCTTCTTGTTACTGCCTTCTTGCTTGGCTTCGCCTATTTCGCAAAGCCGCGTCAGAGGGAGACGATAACTCCGCTTCACTCTTTCATCATAGGTATCGGTCAGGCCTGCGCCGTTATGCCGGGACTTTCGCGCTCAGGCACCACCATTGCTACGGGTATCCTTCTCGGTAATAAAAAGGAGAATCTCGCACAATTCTCGTTCCTGATGGTGATACCTCCTATCCTCGGTGAGGCTCTTCTCGATGCAATGGACGTCGTTGAGGTTGGATTCCATTCCGCCATGGCCGGCATCTCTCCGCTTGCCCTCATAGTGGGCTTTGTCGCCGCCTTCATCACCGGCTGTCTCGCCTGCAAATGGATGATTAACATCGTGAAAAAAGGTAAACTTATCTATTTCGCCTTATATTGCCTCATCGTTGGTGTTCTTACAATCTGCTTCTCCTGATTATGCTTTATAAGGACGTTTTCAATTTTGAAGAAGGCGAGGTGTTCCTTATCGATAAGCCTCTCGAATGGACATCTTTCGATGTTGTGAACCTTATTCGCGCCGTGATAAAGAAATATCATGGCATCAGAAAACTTAAGGTCGGGCATGCCGGCACCCTCGACCCTCTCGCTTCAGGCCTCCTCATTATCTGCACCGGACGGATGACAAAGCAAATCGACACTTTCCAAGCCCAGGAGAAAGTTTATACTGGCTCCATGCTCATCGGGCAGACAACGCCTACGTTTGACCTTGAAAGCGAACCCGACAACTTCTTCCCAACAGATAATATTGACGCTCAGACGCTTGAAAATGCAAGACAGAAATTCATTGGCGACATATTACAACGCCCACCGAAGTTCTCTGCTATAAAAATCAACGGGAAACGCGCCTTCGACTACGCACGCTCCGATGAAGAACTCGAACTGAAAGAACGCCTTATACATATTGATGACTTTCAATTAGATACATCGAAATTCCCGGTTGTTGACTTCACCGTGAAATGCTCGAAAGGCACCTATATCCGCTCCCTCGTCAGCGATTTCGGAAAAGCTATCAACAACGGGGCATGCCTCTTGTCGCTCCGTAGGACTAACATAGGCGAGTTCGATGTGAATAACGCTTGGAACCTCATGGACCTTAAAGAAAATATCATAAAGACAGGCAACGTAGTTACTGATTAAGACTTTTTTCACTCATTTATCATGAAACAAAAATATACTTTTTCGTCAGGAGAGAGTTTTTGGGCTGATTTAGATGATTTGAGACAGCTTCTTGAAGATAACCACCGTTATCGTGATAACTATTACGACGTGCTGTCATCACTGTATGATGACGACTATGTGGCACGCGGCAACGGCTTCTGTGACCGCAAATACAGCGACGACTTCATCGAAGGCCAGATTGAAAAGTTCACGAGCCATATTGAAGAGTTGCGTCTCTGGATAGAACAAGAATCGAAGATTAAGGACTAATAATAATACAATATTGATGTCAGTAAAAACTTTTTTAGAAAAGAAGAACGTCAAGATTTCCGCCAAGGTATATTTCATTGATGCTCTTGGCTCGATGGCGTTAGGATTGTTTGCTTCATTACTTATTGGAACTATTTTCAACACCTTAGGCGATAAGCTTGGCAGTGAGGTGCTGCTTGAGATTGCCGATTATTGCAAGAAGGCCGCTGGTCCGGCTATGGCTGTTGCTATAGCTTATGCTCTCAAGGCTCCGGCGCTTGTGTTGTTCAGCTGTGTGGCCGTCGGAGTGGCCGGAAACCTTCTCGGAGGCCCTGTGGGAGTGCTTGTTGCCACAATAGTAGGCGCGGAGTTCGGCAAAGTCGTCTCAAAGGAGACAAAAGTAGATATTATTGTGACCCCGACAGTGACTATTGTTTGCGGTGTGCTTACGGCGATGCTTGTCGGTCCATATATCAACGCATTTATGACCGCCTTCGGAGAGTTCATTGTCACAACCACTAACATGCATCCTTTTGTTATGGGTATCATAGTGTCGGTATGTATCGGCATGGCGTTGACGCTGCCCATATCGAGTGCGGCGATATGTATCGCGATAGGGTTGTCAGGCATAGCGGGAGGAGCGGCGACGGCTGGCTGCTGTGCACAGATGGTAGGGTTCGCCGTGATGAGTTTCAAGGAGAACAGCTGGGGCGGGCTCATCTCCCAAGGCATAGGCACGTCGATGCTTCAGATGCCAAACATCATCAAGCACCCATTGGTATGGCTGCCTCCTACCCTTACCTCGGCCATCACCGGCCCCTTGGCAACCTGCGTGTTTCATCTCGAAAACGTGCCCATCGGTTCGGGAATGGGAACATGCGGTTTAGTGGGCCCTCTCGGCATAATATCCGCAATGCCTGACGGCGGCGCTAATATGTGGTGGGGAATACTTCTCGTTTGCTTCGTGCTCCCCGCCGTCCTCACCTCGCTTATTGGACTGCTTTTCCGAAAACTGAACTGGATAAAGGAAGGCGACCTTACTTTATGATTTCTCTCCCTTATTGCTTTTAACATTATCGAATTTAAGAATTTGGGACCTTAAAGATACTGCCATTCCTGCCTTAGAAAAGAATAAGACAAATGGTGACAATTGTTTTGTGCCAAATCATGAGTATTTCGTGGGCTCTTTCTCTTCAATCTTTATGTCAAGAAACAGGGTGAGGTCGTGGGACGAACCTGGTTTTACTGTTCAAGCAAGCGGAAGACAATGCCAACTTCATCCGTAGGCTCCTAAGATGTTGAAAATCAGCCCTAATAAACAAGAGTTTGTTCATGGAATGGAACACCTCTATAGAAGAATGACTGTGAGGGAAGTGGCACGTATCCAAAGCTTCCCCGATGACTTCAAATTTATCTATTCTGATGTAAACTATGGATATAAGATGATTGGCAACGCCGTGCCGGTTAATCTCGCCTATCATGTGGCTTTATCCATTATCCGTACCTTGGAACGACATAATCTTTTTATCTCCGATAGAACAAATAGTCTATATCAATGAACCTAATGGCATTTTGTCCTCGTTCATTAGGATTAAGATTGGGCTTTCATTTGGTCTAAATGGATATTTGTTTGATTACCAATATATTATATTACTATTTTATATCGTAAGGCAATGATAATCTTACGAATATTGTTTCTATTTATTCTAAAAACTTCTTGATTCTTGAAAAATCAAGAAGAATCAAGAAATATCTACATCTTCCTTCGGACTAATTCATCAAAACGTTCCGACTTGATATAGTTGCGTTTTATTTTATTGAGCTTCACTTCTGAAAGGAATCCGAGTTCTACCAAGCCTTCTAAGTCGGCTCTTGCTGTAAAATTTGAGACAGTGAACCTGTTTTCTATTTCTTTCACCGAAAGGAATGATGTTGGACGTTCGAGAAAAATATTAATTATTTGTGCTTGCCGATGGTTTATGCCGGTGATATTTGAAAGCAATTGCACGCTGTTGAATTCCTCGGTCTTGCGTTTGAGGTAAAGCTTCAGCTCCTCGAAAGCCTTCTTCATTGTTCTTAAATTATATAAGATGAAGTAAGTCAAGTCGTTATCATCATATTCGGTGAAAAGGAAAGATTTTTCATACATTATTTTTGTCTTATAGATGATGCGAGAAATTGACAAATATTCAATGAGCCAATAATCGTTTTTCAGCATATACCAATAGAATATGGAGCGTGCGGTGCGTCCATTGCCGTCAGCAAATGGGTGCATGAATGCGAGAATGAAGTGTATGATTATGCCTTTTATTATTGGGTGGATAAAGCTTTCATTGTTCTTGTTGAAGAACTCTACCAAATCGTCGAGCATGTCGTTCAGCTCTTCGAAATGCGGAGGTGTGTGCGTCACGTCGCCCGTTATGCCGTTAATAACATATATGTTGTCGTTTGTCCGGATTTTTCCTGCATCTTCCTCATAATCTAACGTATTTGATGTCATTGACTTATGGATGTTGATGAGCTCATGCGTGGAAAAGGCGTTCTTGGCTATCCCTTTGATATAGTTTATGGTAAAGTAATTGTTCAGAATCATCTGCTGCCCTTTGTTTTTTGGCTTGCTGCTCTTCCTGAGCATCTCTTTGGCTTCACGTCGTGTTGTCGCAGCCCCTTCCATCTGGCTTGACGCAATAGCCTCCTCCATTATCGATGATATTAGGTATGTGTTTTTGTTCTCTGCCGGAATCAGGTACTCCCCTGCCAGATTGCCACCAATGTTCATATCAAAATAATGCAAAAGCTCAAACATCTCGCCAGTCATGGTGAAACTGAATCGGTATTTGCCAAAATGTACGTCGGTGCGGTTTATTTGACGTATGAACTTCAGGGCGAACCATAATGATTTGTTGCTTATCCCTTCTTGTGTCTTTATATATTTTACCTTGTCCCAATATGGATAGTTAGCGTTAACTGCTTGTATCTCAGGTTTTAATGCTAATGATACTGCATCATTCCTTTCCTCTTCCGTGGGTAATGGCGGATGCTCTAACATATTTCTTGACGTTTTTTTTGTTGCAAATATACATCTTTTTTTTCTAAAAACTTCTTGATTCTTGAAAAATCAAGAAGAATCAAGAAATATTTTCAAATCCTTAGAATGATTGTCTCCCTTTTGAAATATTGCTTCACACAAAAGATTGTTTCTAAAACGGAAATGGATTATGTGTTGGCTGCCCTAAATCTTTATTATTATCATGGAATTGAATGTTTTTCTATTATTAGGCAGCTTTTTTTAGAAAAACAGAAAAAAGAAAGGTCCTGAGAAGAACGAGCTTTCAGGACCTTGAAATATTAGTGAGAAAATTATTTTACAAGGACTTTCTTTGAGGTGCCGTCCGACATCATGATGATGTTAACACCTGGAGTAGGTCTGTCGAGAAGCATACCTGCTGTGTTATAAATTGCTACAGGAACAGCATTTGAAGAGTTGTTGTCGATGACGATGTCCTCAATGCCTTCTGTGCTGAGGGTGAGAATAAATGAGTAATAGTTATAGGTATCCAAGTCGATGTACCAGCCGGCGATTTTGTTGCTGTTAGGAGTGATCTTGGTTGGGATGCAGGCAGGGCTGTTAGCGAGGGCTGCGAATTCTTCTTCTGGGAATGCCTCAGCGAAAGTTCTGACCATCTCATCTCCATTTTGATAGAAGAAAGCGTTACGTGAAGTTGGTCCGAGGATAATCTGGCCGACGATGTCGCCTTCATTGCTTACTGAAGAAGGGTAGAAAGCTGCTTGTTGGAATTCGTCACCGCTTGGGATAACTGATATTTCGTTAGTTTCTGTGTTGTAGAGTCCGAGACCTGTTGAGAACTCCTCGTTGTTGAAAGCGAGGTTGAGGCCTACATATTTGCCGTTTGCGCTGATGCACAATGGTTCGATGGTGAAATAAGGTTTGTCGCCCCATGCTGGTTCAAATAATGTTGTAGCGATGGTGGTATCGAGTAACCATTCTCCGTTGTCTTGGAGTGTCCAGAAGATTATCGGGTGGCCGGCCATGTCGTCAACAATATAACCGACGATGGTCTTTCCGTCTTCGCTAACTGCAACAGCGCGGCTGCCGTTGTATGTAAAACCTAACTCTTCAGGTGTTGGCTCAGGTAAGAGTGTCAGCACGCCGAACTGGTCCCAGATTGCTGGGTTCTCAACGAAACCATCATGGTAGCAAAGTCCAACGATGAGTGAACCGTCTGGTGTGATAGCGTTTGCGATAGATGTGTTGTTGGCTGGTGTCTCAAGCTCCGTCTTCTCACCTGTGTTGACGTTGAGGATGATAGCGTTACCATTGAGTCCTACAGCGATACCATCGTTTGATACGCCGCGCATCTCACAACCGAATTCATCTAAAGCCTCGTCATAAACAATAGCTCCTGTTGCAACGTTCATCACAAACCCTGCCATTGTCTCTGTCGTTCCTGCTACATACATTCCGTTGTCCGACATCGTTAATACTTGAATAGCACCTTGTGTTCCGGCCTCATCTGTAATAATTGACAACTGTTGTGCCCATGCAAAAGCTGACACAACAATTGATAAAGCGAGTGTCAATAAAGTTTTTTTCATGCTCGTTAATTTTTTAAGTTAATGATAAATTATTGATTTTTATTTTTTTTCGCTGCAAAGATAGTCATTATTTCTAATGATAACACATTGCGTAACAAATATATTTTTTTTCTCTGTCCGATAGTTTAATATCGTCTTGAGCGGTGAGGTTTTTCGCCAACGGGCATTAGTGTTTGTAATATAATAGGCTGTTGGCATCAATCATTTTTTTCTTCATCATCAGTTTGAAATGATGTCGGAATATCTTTATTTTGTTGTTCACTTCAATTTTTTATCAGGGTTTTGGGTAAGGAAAGCTGACCAGTCGCCGTATTTCTTTGTTCCTTTAGGAATCTTGGGCAGTTTGGGGTCGTCGGTGCCTCCCACCACGTTCAGTTGGTTCTGGAAGCTGTGGCATACTGCTGCTGCCATGGCGTCGGTGGCGTCGAGATAATCGGGTTGTTCCGTGATGTTACATAGCTTCTGCACCATTGCGGCCACCTGTTCCTTTGAGGCCGCCCCGTTGCCTGTGATCGACTGCTTTATCTTCCTTGGGGAGTACTCGAAGATTGGTATGTCGCGATATAATGCCGCCGCCATAGCCACTCCCTGCGCCCTGCCAAGCTTTAACATCGATTGCACGTTCTTCCCATAAAATGGCGACTCAATGGCTAACTCGTCGGGGTGATACTCGTCAACGATTTCAAGTATGCGCTCGAAAATCTTTTTGAGTTTTAACGCCTGATTTGGATATTTGTTTAACTTCAAAACCCCCATGCGTATCATGGATAACTCCTTGCCTCTCTGTACTATAAGACCATAGCCCATGACTATTGTACCGGGGTCGATTCCTAATATTATTCTCTCTGTCTTCAATTTTTTGTATCTTTGTAGCCGTTATGACAACATTCTATAATGCAAAAATAATGAAATTTGCAGAGACGGTGATAAAAATTCTTATCGTTGTTGCCGGTTGCTGGATTCTGTATGTGAAATTATTCAGAAACAGTGACGTGGATATGATGTGGGATTCCGTATCTGGTTCATTATCATCGTGGAACAGTCTGTCGCTTATTTTCCTCGCACTTTTGTTAACGCTTGTTAACATTGCTCTTGAGGCTTTAAAATGGCAGAAGTCGGTGTTTCCTGTCGAGCGAGTATCCTTCAAAAAGGCTTATATTGCCGTCTTTACGGGCATTATGACGGGAATGTTTTTCCCTAACAGAACAGGTGATTTCCTTGGCAGGGTCTTCATTCTTGAACGTGCTAACAGGATAAAAGCCTCAATGCTTACCTTCGTCGGAAATATAGCTCAAATGGTGGCTACTTCCTTCTTCGGCCTTATCGCCTTGATTATCATCTCCGAAAAGCATTATGTTATCATAATATCTTTAATCGCCGCCGCCGTCATCTCGTTGGAATTATTGCTTTTTTTTAATATTCATCTGTTAAAATATTTTCAGAAAATTGTTCCTTCGCGTTGGAAATCCCGCACCGAGAATTATGTCGATGTTTTTGGTTGCTTCTCCCGTAAGGATTTGCTGGCAATTCTTCTTACCGCCTTTGCTAAATATTTAGTTTATTCATTCCAATTTGTGCTGCTTATCTGGGCGTTCGATGTGCCACTGTCGTATTACAACGCAATGATTCCCATCATGGTAACTTATCTTGTCATGACAATTATTCCTTTTATCACCATAACGGAGATTGCTGTCCGCGGCTCTGTTTGTGTATATGTTTTTGAATATTGGCTTAACTTGCTGAATGTCAATACTTCATATAGTATGATGGTCTTTTCCGCAAGTACTTTGTTATGGATTTTTAACCTTGCTATCCCCGCCGTTATCGGCTTGTTTTTCATTCGCCGCATGAGGTTTGTCAGAAAGAGCTATGTGTCTTGATGTTGTTTCTATATTGTTGATTGTCTTGATTATTTCGGTGGTGACCTATTTGTTCTGTATTGGGTCTTTTACATTTGGGTTCTATCGCTTGAAAAGAACAAGCCTTGAAATGTCAAAGGGTATTAAGAATCACTCTTCTGATGCTGTCCCGAACCTTAAAAGCGTCTCTATCTTGGTTGCGGCGCGTAATGAGGAGGAGAATATCGAACGGCTGCTTCAAGCTGTTTATAATCAGTCGTTTAACAAGTATAATATGGAACTCGTTATTGTTGATGACCATTCCACCGATGATACCTATTATATTGTCGAGAGGTTTATTCAGTCGCATAAAGATTTGAAAATCAAGTTGGTAAGAGCGAAGGAAGAAGGTAAGAAGAAGGCTGTTTCCGAGGCTTTGCATTATGCTGATAATGAGATTGTGTTAGTGACTGATGCCGACTGTGATTTTTCTTCTGAATGGTTGCCTTCGATGCTGTCGTATTTTGTTAACAACGACCTTAAGATGTTGCTTGGTCCGGTTCAGCTATCTCCTGCGAACACCTTGTTTGAGAAGCTGCAAGTGCTTGAGCATCTTAGTCTTATCGGTAGCACCGCCGGCTCGGTGTCTATTGGAATGCCGGTGATGTGCAATGGTGCTAACATGATGTATTGTCGCTCTTCGGCCATCGATGTGGAGAGATTCCGCACCGATATGGATATTGCTTCGGGTGACGATATGTTCCTAATGGAGCAGTTCATCGCTCATTATGGTAGCGGTTCGGTGGGTTTTCTCCTTGACAGAGATGCGATAGTGCGTACGAGGACCATGCCTGACATTAAATCGTTTGTGAGACAAAGGCGCAGGTGGGCTTCAAAGACGAAATCATATACTAATGTTAAAATCATCGCTACTGCATTGATAGTCTTGATGATATGTCTTAGCATGGCGTTGACTTTCTTAGGAGGTTTCTTTAATCCAATGTTATGGGTTGTTTACTTCATCTCCGTGATTGTCAAGTCGTTGATTGATTATCCACTATTATCGATGATTACGTCGTTTACAAAACAACGGCAACTCCTCTCATGGGTGCTGCCGTTGGAATGCATATATCCTTTTTACGTTGTCATTATAGGTCTTTCATCGCTTCTACCATGTTCCAAGCGCAATCGTAAATATCCTTTAAGGTGGCGTTAAGCATGTAGCAAGGTGTGGTGAAGATCTTGTTTTCTTTGTCGATAGCGACGCCGCCGTTCTGTGTCTCGGTGTGGGTGCAGCCGAAAGCCCTCACGTCGTCGGCCTGCGGATAGCTGTCGCAGCCAACAGTGACGTTGACGTTACCAAGCACCTTGGCAATCATGATAGGCGCAATGCACATGCCACCTATCGGCTTGTTTTGTGCGTGCATGTCTTTGATGGCTTTTTCTACATATTTGTTTACAGTGAAGTCGGCGCCATCAATAGCATACGTGAACAGGTTCTTCGCTGCACCGAAGCCGCCGGGGAACAATAAAGCGTCGAACTCTTCTGCCTTGAACATCTCTATCGGAGCGATGTCGCCTCTCACAATTCGTGCCGCTTCAACCATTACGTTACGGCTCTCGTCCATGACCTCGCCTGTAACGTGATTGATGACGTGATATTGGTTCTCGTTTGGAGCAAAGCAATGATATTCAATGTTGTGCTGGTCGAGTGCTAACAATAACGTCAATGTCTCCTGTATCTCCGAACCGTCCTTCGGACCGCATCCGGCAAGTATTACTGCAACTTTTCTCATAATATCTTATCTAAATATTCTTCTGTTTGTTCGTATCCCTCTTCTAACTTCTCCATCCAGATTCCTTTGTTCTCGTAGAGCCAGTCAGCCACATCTTCGGCACTCTTGTATAACACCGATTTCTCACGCGTCTCTTTATCAATATCGTCTTTTAATCCGAAGAAACTAAGGGTGTTAATAAGTATTCCTATGATTAATAATCCTTTAGCAATGCCTAAAAGTATTCCTCCGAGTTTGTCGATGAAGCCGAGACTTAATGCCTGTACGAGGTTTGATATTAGTTTCCCTATTAATTCTATCACTATTGTAAGAATGACGAAGACTAAAATAAATGATATTATCGACAATAACTCTGGCGAAAGCTCTATTGTGTTGGCTAACTTCTCTCCCACTGTGTTTGAGAGTTTTATTGCGCCGAAGATACCTATTACGAATCCAGCAAGTGAGAATGTCTCACGTATTATTCCATTTCTAAATCCTTTTATTGCGAAAAGCAATAATAAGACAGCGATAATAATGTCTAAATAATTCATAATGTTTTATTTAATGATAGTTATCCTTGTTGTGAAAGTCTCTGTTGGTGTTTTTGCCCTGACGATATAAAGTCCAGAAGCGAGGTCGGAGATATTGATATTTGTTGTCTCGCCTTCGGCTGATACTGTTTTCACTATGTTTCCGAGTGTTGACACTATCTCTATTTCTGAGGCGTTGTCGCATCTTACCACGATGTTATCCTTGCTTGGGTTTGGATAAACCGCCAGCTCGTTTGAGTTGATTTCGTTCACGCTGATGAATCCGCACACCTCGTTTGAAGCTGTTGATATAGCGTTGTTTAGGTTAGATTTCACAGTATAGCAATAGTATTTCCCTTGTTCGAGGCCGGAGTCTATGTAGTGGTTTTCTTTTATTTCTGAAGCGATGAGCTCGTCATTTCTGTAGATGTTGAAAGACAGGTTATCGGTGGTTATTTCGTTTGTGTTTGTGTAAACGCGTAACATCCACGATAAATTCATCTCATAATCCAGCAGTGTCTTCCATTTTGAGCCAGACTTGATGAGTGCGCTGTTTTCTAATCCGGTGTAAGTGCATGTTGGGCCGGGGTTTGTCGCGCCTGTGGAGCTTACTGTAATCCAGAGACTCTGTCCTGCATCGAAGCTTACATTTTCATCAAGAGGTATGCTGACCCATCCGTTTGTTGCGGAGGTCTCATATTTCTGGGTGAACACAAGGTTCTCTGCCGATGTCTCTTCTCCGTTGTAAATCTTGAATGTGTATTTCCCTTCTTTTGCGTCCCACATCTCTATATGTGTCAGCTCTGTTCCAGCGAAGAGAGATAGTTGGTCGGGGGTGAAGCATATAGCCCATGTCATGGTGCTGTTACCTATATTAGAGTTATAGATGCCGTCGTCATAGCAGAGTTTTCCTCTGATCTCCGGTTTCTCCCATGCGAGGCTCATGCCGTCGGTGATGAACCCGTCGTTATCTATTACCGGAGCATCGACGGTGAACTTCTGCACTGCTTTTCTCACCTCGTTGGAGAAGTCTGACTCACAGCCGTTATGTACGCTTCTCACCTTATAAATATTAGTACCTGAGTTCGGGTTGTTTGAGTCGATGTAGAACGACTCTGTTGTTGTGGCGATAAGCTCGTTGTTTCTGAACACCTCGAATTTGTCGGCCTGCAACGGCGACACCCAGTTCAGCACTATGTCATAACCGTTAATCTCGGCTTGTAGGTTCTTTGGTGTGGCGCAAGCGTTGTCCCTGTCGGCAGTGAATGTGGTGAGTTTCCCTTCTTCCAGCTCCGCTGAGACGAATATTGGGTCTTCTTCGTTTTCGTATCTTATTATAAACGAGCAGTTTCCGTTGTTCCACCCGTTATGCCATTTTGCTGTCACCTCTGTGCCTTTTGGAACTAACACCTTCATATTCTTCTCTTTACCTTTGTAGATTGTGAGATATTGTGCAGGCATGTCGTTGTTGAAGTTCAGCTCTATCTCGCCGCCCTGCCAGCCTTTCTCTATCGTAGAGCTCATGATGAACTCTAAGCTTGACACCTCGCCTATCATAACCCCCTGTATGTCAGAGCGGAATGATGTCTCGTCACCGCATACTGATTTGATAAAATACTGATGATAGCCGCTGCTGACTTCTGTTGCGTCTTTGAAGAAGTTGTCTTTGACATTATCGGCGAGAAGAATGTTGTCGCGGTAAACAATATAGTGCGAGGCTTCGGGCACTGCGTCCCAGTTAAGCATTATCTCGGAATTGCTGTTAACGTTAGCGGTGACATTTTGAGGAACGATATGGTAGTTGAGGGGGCAGAAGGTGAACGATATCTTGTTATCAACGATATCGGTGATGTTGCAGATGTTGAAGGTGTCGTCGAGTGCGCCTCCTGTGAGCCAAGGGAACGCCTCTGTATCTTTGTTGAAGGCGGTGCGTCCTGATTCTTTGCTGAAGAAGGCTCTTTGCAGTGCGCCTTGCTCATATTGTGAGCCGCCGGGTTGGAAGACATAAACCTCGTCGAACTCCGTGCTTCCATCGAACGATGCGCCTCCGTGGTATCTTGTGTCTATTCTTGAGATGGTGATGCCGCTGCCGGGGATAAGCTCGTCGAATCTGCTATCTTTGTCGCGGTATTGTAGCAGGTAATATTGTGATTTGTTGTTTGTTTGGATGAGGTATCCGTTACGTCTTCCGCCTTCCCATGTGTTAGCTTCGAGTGTATAGGTGCCGTATTCGGTAATGGCTGGTATTTCTTCAATCCAATGGCCGTATTTTGACTTGAGCCAGACACAGGAGCTTTGTGGCGGGTCGGTGGTGCCGCACATTAGGTCCCACGCGCCGGCGGGGTCGAGGCCGTAAGGGTCGCTGTAATGGTATAGGTCGGGCGCAGAGAGCGAGTGGAACATCTCATGGCAGAACGTCTCTGTGGTGAAATACGATTTCGCTGACTCTAACTGGAAGTTGAAGTTGCTTATTCTCGCTCCATTGATGTAGATGTCGCGGTCGTAGAAATACCAGCAGTGAGGCCATAGCAGTGTCGCCCAATCGGTTACGTTGCCTTTCACTATGAAGTCCACGTTGTCAACGATGCCGTCACCGTTGCAATCCACGTTAAGGGTGTCGGGTATCATCGGAAGCACATACTCTACAGCGCGCTGCAGAAGGTTGAACTCTCTTTCCGCCCTTTCCCAGTCCTGATAGCCTTCAGGGTTGGTGGTGGGGTTATACGGCATATAGTAACTCCTCGGATGAATGTCCTCGTATGATGCAACGACATCGCCTTCAAAATATGGAAAATGATAGGTGTTCATGAAGATCTGGTTGTAGGAGAACTGCTCGAAAAAATTGTACAGCGACATGTCGTCGTCTTCCTTCCCGTTGAACATGGAATCGACGGCGTATGAAGGTGTTTTTATCTCAGCGTCGCCCGCAAAACGTATGTAGATGTTGATGTTGGAGAAAGGCCCCTTGTTGATGTTGTCGCCTTTCCTCTCGCTCTGCTTCAACAACTCGTCAAATCGCGTCGCTTTCCTTTTTTTAAGGTATTCTTCTCTTGTTATCATGACGTTAGGCTCAAGCCCCACACTCGCCGGGTCAATGCTGCCTGCAATGTGTCGCGTGGCTATGATATTGCCCGCACCATCTCTCGTGGCATACACATAATACCCGGCATCGTCTTGGATTATGGTGTAACCGTTAGCGTCATGTAACCTGTTGTAGAACTCATCGCCTGAGACAAAACAACGCAAAGTGTCGCCATTAGGCTGAATCATAACTCGCTCAAGGTTTTTTATAGGAGCGGCTTTTGTTGTTAACAGACTGATAATCAGTATAGTAATTAAGGATAGGAGTGTTTTTTTCATATAAAAATGTATTTTAGCAGGCAAAGTTACAAAAATTTGAAAAAAATGCTTATAAATTTCCATATTTTATTATTTTTGCGTCAAAAGAAATGCAATCAGCGAAATATAACTCAAAATTGATTATCATGAATCTCGAAGAAGCTGAAAAAGAAGAAAAGAAGTCGCTAAATTTTATTGAGGCGAAAGTTGAGGAAGATTTAAGAAACGGAAAGAACGATGGTCGTGTACAGACACGATTCCCTCCGGAACCTAATGGTTATCTGCATATTGGACATGCGAAAGCCATCTGTCTTGATTTCGGGATAGCCCAGCAATATGGAGGGGTTTGTAACCTTCGTTTCGATGACACTAACCCTACAAAAGAGAATATGGAATACGTGGATGCCATAAAGGAGGACATCCAATGGCTTGGCTATCAGTGGGGTAATGAGTATTATGCCTCTGACTACTTCCAGCAGCTTTGGGATTTCGCTATCCGACTGATTAAAGAGGGTAAGGCATATATTGATGAGCAGAGCTCGGAGGAGATAGCGGCGCAGAAGGGCACTCCTACGCAGCCGGGCGTTGACAGTCCGTATCGTAACCGTCCTGTTGAGGAGTCTCTTGAGTTGTTTAACAAGATGAACGCCGGTGAGATTGAGGAGGGACGTATGGTGCTTCGCGCCAAGATTGATATGGCGAACCCTAACATGCACTTCCGCGACCCTATCATCTATCGTGTCGTCAAGACGCCGCACCACCGCACAGGCACAAAATGGAACGCCTATCCTATGTATGACTTCGCCCATGGGCAGAGCGACTATTTCGAGGGAGTCACACACTCGTTATGCACCCTTGAGTTCGTCGTCCACCGTCCTTTGTACGATTATTTCATCGATGAGGTGAAGGAAGGCAAGGACCTCGACGACCACCGCCCGCGCCAGACAGAGTTCAACAAGCTCAACCTTAACTATACCTTGATGAGTAAACGAAACCTTCTTATCTTGGTGAAAGAAGGTGTGGTGAACGGCTGGGACGACCCGCGCATGCCTACTATCTGCGGCTTCCGCCGCCGTGGCTATACCCCGGAGTCAATACATCTGTTTATCGACAAAATCGGATATACCACTTACGACGCACTTAACGACTTCGCCTTGCTCGAAAGCTCTGTGCGTGAAGACCTTAACGCCCGCGCCACCCGTGTGTCAGCCGTTATCAACCCTGTGAAACTCGTCATCACCAACTATCCAGAAGGCAAGACCGAGGAACTTGAAGCCATCAACAACCCGGAAGACGCCTCGGCAGGCAGCCATAACATCACCTTCAGCCGCGAACTATGGATTGAACGCGAGGACTTTATGGAAGACGCCCCAAGCAAATATTTCAGGCTGTCGCCCGGTAAAGAGGTGCGCCTTAAAAACGCTTATATTGTGAAATGTACCGGATGCAAAAAAGACGAGAACGGCGTCGTCACCGAGGTGTATGCCGAATACGACCCTCTCACCCGCAGCGGCATGCCCGACGCTAACCGTAAAGTTAAAGGCACTATCCACTGGGTCAGCCAAGCTCATTGCATCAAATCGGAAGTGCGCCTCTACGACCGCCTCTGGACCGTGGAGAACCCTCGCGACGAACTCGCACGCTTGCAGAACGAAGGAAATAGCCCTATCGAGGCTATGCGTAAGATGATGAACCCTAACTCATTGGAGATTAGACAGGAATGCTATGTGGAGACCTTCCTCGCCAACGCTAAACCTCTCGACCATTTCCAATTCCAAAGGCTGGGTTACTTCACCATCGATAAGGATAGCACCCCAGAACACCTCGTGTTTAACAAGACTGTCGGCCTGAAAGATACTTGGGCTAAATCGAAATGATGCCTCTTAATGTGTTAACTTTTGTGATATGGAAAAAGAAATTAAAATCTACAACCTCGACTTCGACCAGCTGAAGACGTATCTGTTTGTGACCTTGTTCGTCGCCGGTAATATCATCTTCCCTCAGCTATGCCACCTCATCCCTAACGGCGGGCATATCTTCCTGCCAATATATTTCTTCACCCTCATAGCTTCGTATAAATACGGTATGAAGGTGGGTGTTATGACGGCTGTGCTCTCCCCTGCTGTCAACAGCATTCTTTTCGGAATGCCTGCCGCCGCCGTGGTGCCGAGCATCATGATAAAATCGGTGTTCCTCGCCATTGCAGCCTCATGGGTGGCGGAGAAATCTAATAAGGTGTCTCTCTGGTCTGTCCTCCTCGTCATCTTATCCTACCAGCTCTTCGGCTCCTTGGTCGAATGGATTATGACTGGCTCGCTCTATGCCGCCGCCGTTGACTTCCGCCTTGGCGTGCCCGGAATGCTGATACAGTGGCTCGGTGGATTCCTCTTTATCAAATACATGAAATAATCTACCTTGAGGGTGTGCCAAATTAATGATTCTCGCACACCCTCACCGGTTTTCCTCCTGCTTAATACCATGAACGTCATTGATGAACTAAAAGGACTTCTCTCTTCCGGCTCCTACTCCTTAGTTGTCAAAAAGAACGACAGGCTCTTCTTCTCACATGAGAGAGGCGTGAAACCTCTGCTTTCGCTTCTTGCCTCCGAACCCGATATGCTGCATGACGCTCGTCTCGCTGATAAGGTGATTGGGAAGGCGGCAGCCCTGCTGATGGTGAAAGGCGGCGTGAGAGAGGTGTTTGGCGCAGTGGTCTCCGAACCCGCCTTGCGCGTTTTTCAGAGATACGACATCGTTTGTCATCATGGCGACTTGGTTGAGCGCATCTCTAACAGGTCGGGCGACGGCTTATGCCCTATGGAATCGCTCTGCCTTGATGTTGACGACCCCGAGACGGCTTTCCGCCTTGTCTCCGAGAAAATAAAATCCTTAACAACATGATAGAGATAGAAAGAAAATTCCTTGTCCTCGATGACTCTTATAAAGATGAGGCATCGCACTCGTCAGATGTTATCCAAGGTTATCTATGTACCGATGTGAACAGCACTGTCAGAGTCAGAATGATTGATAATAAGGCTTTTATAACGATAAAGGGTAAGAACGACTCCACCGGTGTGATGCGTTTTGAGTGGGAAAAGGAGGTGACGCCCGATGATGCACGCGAGCTGCTGAAGCTTTGTGGCGGGCGTATTGTGGAGAAGACGCGTTATTTTGTACCTGTTGTCGGCTCTTCACTCGTTTTCGA
>SAMEA3663283__coassemble_907_pt1 | contig 29496 bp, 24 predicted proteins | sample SAMEA3663283__metabat2_low_PE_020 | metagenome-assembled genome bin SAMEA3663283 (sample SAMEA3663283) | pig gut metagenome | biome: pig gut; feature: pig-associated habitat; material: faeces | place: China | collected 2013
GTCGGAGAGCCTTTCAATCCGAGTTTTGTCTCATCAACATCGAGTTTGTCTGCGCCCCACACTTCCACTTCCTTGTTATAAGCATCAACGATACCAGCCACTGACATATAACGTGCTTGGAATGCTGAGGCGAGTACTGTAAGGACGCATTTACCTTCAACCTCAAGAGTTTGGACGCTGTCCTCGTTTTCTTTCTTCACGATAAAGTTACCGTCATCTTTTCTTACTGCATCTATGACGTACGACACCTGTGGTAATCCGAGGTGTTCGGCCATCTCAGGACCCACTTGTGCTGTATCACCATCGATAGCCTGGCGGCCGGCGATGATAAGGTCATAGTCCAATGTCTTGATTGCGCCTGCGAGGGCGTATGATGTGGCGAGAGTGTCGGCACCAGCGAACTTCCTGTCGCTGAGGAGGATAGCCCTATCAACACCCATTGCGAAAGCCTCTCTCAAGATGACATCGGCCTGTGGAGGACCCATGGTGATAACGGTGATATGTGCGCCATACATATCCTTCATACGGAGAGCCATCTCAAGACCACCTTTGTCATCAGGGTTCATGATGCTTGGGACACCATCACGGATAAGGGTATTCTTTACCGGATCTATTTTTATTTCTGTAGTGTCTGGCACTTGTTTTATACAAACGATAATATTCATGTTCTTCCCTCCTATTTAAATAATTGACCTGCGATAACCATTCTCTGTACTTCAGATGTACCCTCATAAATCTCGGTGATCTTAGCGTCACGCATCATACGTTCCACCGGATATTCGCGAGTGTAGCCGTAGCCGCCATGGAACTGCACCGCCTTGGTTGTCACCTCCATAGCCGTCTCCGCTGCGAACAACTTAGCCATTGCCGCGTCAGCTGAGTACGGTATTCCCTTGTCTTTCTTCCATGCTGCGCTTCTAACGAGAAGTCTTGCTGCCTCGACCTTAGTCTTAAGGTCTGCCATCTGGAACTGTGTGTTTTGGAACTGGGCGATAGCCTTTCCAAACTGCTTACGCTCCTTGGTATATTTAACTGTCTCATCCATAGCACCTTGGGCGATGCCGAGAGCTTGTGAGGCTATTCCGATACGGCCGCCATCGAGGGTCTTCATTGCGATACTGAAGCCTTTGCCGAGAGGTCCGAGGAGGTTCTCTTTTGGCACCTCGCAGTTTTCGAAGATAAGCTCGCATGTAGCAGAGCCGCGGATACCCATCTTCAACTCTTTCTTTCCTATGCTGAAGCCTTTGAAACCCTTCTCAACGATGAATGCCGAGATACCCTTGTTACCTTTTGACTTGTCTGTCATTGCCATGACGATGAACACGTCTGCGTAAGCGGCGTTGGTGATGAAAATCTTGGTGCCGTTAAGAATCCATTTGTCACCGGCGTCAACAGCCATTGTCTGCTGCATTGCCGCGTCGGTGCCGGCGTTAGGCTCCGTCAGACCGAAAGCACCTATCCATTCACCTGAAGCGAGTTTTGGCAGATACTTCATCTTCTGTTCCTCTGTACCGTTCTCAAGAATAGGAGAAATACACAATGATGTGTGGGCTGACAAGATGACGCCTGTCGTGGCACATACCCTTGACAGCTCCTCAACTGCCATGATATACATCTGCACTGAGCCGCCTGCTCCTCCATATTGCCTTGGAACAGGGATACCCATCAAACCTAATTTCGCCATCTTCTTGACTGTCTCCAAAGGATAACGCTCCTGCTCGTCAACTTCGGCTGCCAAAGGCTTGACTTCGTTTTCCGCAAACGACCTGATCATCTGCAGGAATAATTCTTCTGTCTTTGAATAGCTAAAATCCATTTTATAAATATTTTAATTTTTTATGTTTTTTTGTTTCAATTTCAATTTTACACCTTCCGTCTTACACCTATATTAATAAGTGGCTCTCAGGTTCCAAGGCATCATTAGCGATATGATAAGTCATTGCAGATGTGCGGTCTTGGCAGAAAAGATGAGCCGGTCATACATTTCTCACAAAGTCCATAAACAGGGGATCGAGTATGATTCTTGACACACGGCATTTGCGAGAAATGGGGAACGAGGCGGTGTAGTGCCACATTCCCCAGAGACTATTAGTATTTATAGAAGCCTTCTCCGCTCTTACGTCCGAGCAAGCCGGCGCGCACCATCTTTCTCAACAATGGGTGAGGACGGTATTTCGGGTCGCCGAACTCTTTGTAGAGCACTTCCATGATTGCGAGGTTGACATCGTTACCGATAAGGTCGGCCAATGCGAGAGGTCCCATAGGGTGGTTTGCGCCAAGCATCATACATCTGTCGATATCTTCTGCGCTGGCGACGCCGTCAGCGAGAATGCCGACAGCCTCGTTAATCATAGGGATAAGGATACGGTTGACGACGAAGCCCGGAGCCTCGTTCACCTCGACCGGGGTCTTGCCTATTGAAGTAGAGAGGTCAACGATTGTCTTGCAGACCTCTGCTGATGTCAGCTGGCCCTTGATAACTTCAACGAGAGCCATACGGTCGGCTGGGTTGAAGAAGTGCATGCCTATGAATTGTGTTGGGCGTGATGTGCATGCTGCTATCTCTGTGATTGACAATGACGATGAGTTTGTTGCGAAGATCGTCTCAGGCTTGCATATTGAGTCGAGTGTTGCGAAGACCTCTTTCTTCAGCTGCATATCCTCTGATGCTGCCTCTATCACGAGGTCAGCGTCGGCGAATGTGGCGTAATCTGTTGTTGTTGTGATATTTGCCAAGATAGCGTTCATAGCCTCTTGTGTCATCTTTCCTTTCTCAACGAGTTTGGCGTAGCCTTTCTCGACAGATGCCATAGCTTTATCGAGGCTGGCTTGTGTTCTGCTCTTCATGACAACAGGCATCTTAGCTGCAAAAGCCTTGACGATACCCTTTGCCATTGTGCCGGTTCCAATTACGAATACTTTCATATTATTAATTTTTAATATCAAACAAAATAGTTATTTTCCAATAAATTCAGGTTTGTTTTTTGACAGGAATGCTTCCATACCTATTTTTTGGTCTTGAGTAGAGAAGCATTCTGAGAAATATTTGTTTTCCAATGCGATAGCGTCGTTTGAGCACATATCGTAGTTATCGTTTATGCAACGTTTTGCGGCGGCTACTGCGCATGGTGCGTTTTTCAGAATCCTCGTCGCCATCTCTACGGCTTTCGGCATCAGTTCGTCGGGCTCACACAATGCGTTGACGAGTCCTATCCTGTAGGCTTCTTGAGCGTCAATCATCTTTCCGGTGAAGATGAGCTCCTTAGCTATTGAGGGGCCCACTAATTTAGGAAGGCGGTAGGTTCCTGAGAAACCGGGTATGATGCCGAGGCCCACTTCCGGTTGGCCGAATTTAGCCTTTACGGATGCGAGACGGATATCGCAAGCCATAGCGAGTTCGCAGCCTCCTCCGAGGGCGAATCCGTTCACTGCGGCGATGACAGGGATGTCGAGGTCTTCAATCTTTTTGAAGGCGTTGGCACCGAGTGCGGCGAACTTCAGTGCGGCGGGGGCGTCAAGGTCTTTCATCTCCGCAATATCTGCCCCGGCAACAAAAGCCTTGTCCCCGTCACCGGTGATGATAAGTGCCCTTGTCAGGCTTGTATCAAGGTGAGAGGCAAAGTCATCGAGCTCGGAGAGAATGGCAGAGCACAAGGCGTTCAGCGACTTCACCGCTGATATTGTCAGGATGCAGATGCCGTCAGTCCGTTGTTCGCTTTTTAAAAAACGGTATTCCATCTTATAATATATTAGTCGAGCATGGATTTGAGGTTAGGGCTGATGATGAGTGTCGCCTCGGTGGCAGCCTGCACCTGTTCAACGGTAAACTCAGGGTGTATCTCTGTGAGGACTATGCCTTCAGGAGTAATCTCCATGACACCCATCTCGGTGATAATCATATCGACTTGGCCTGCTGCTGTAAGAGGCAGGGTACATTCTTTCAAAATCTTGGGAGCGCCTTTCTGGGTATGCTCCATTGTGAGGATAACACGTTTTGCACCAACGACGAGGTCCATTGCGCCGCCCATTCCCGGAGCCATCTTTCCAGGGATAATCCAGTTAGCGAGGTTACCTTTCTCATCGACCTGCAATGCGCCGAGGAAAGAGACGTTGACGTGGCCGCCACGGATGATGGCGAAAGATGTGGCCGAGTCAAAAGTACAAGCACCTGGTGTCAATGTGATGAAACCGCCGCCAGCGTTGATGAGATTCTTGTCCTCCTCTCCTTCTGCGGGTGTGGCACCCATTCCCATTGCTCCGTTCTCTGTCTGAAGTGTCACCGAGACACCTTCTGGAAGGTAGTTGGGAATCATTGTTGGAAGACCAATACCAAGGTTCACAACGTCGCCGTCATGCAGCTCCTTTGCCGCTCTCCTGGCGATGACTTCTCTGATTTCATTTTTATCCATAATATATATGATTTTAGTGTTGTTTAATTGCTATTTCAATCCGCGTTTCACCATCTCCTCCACCACGAAGGAAGCCACGTCGTCAGCATAGGTGTTCATGCCGAAGCCGGCATCGTAGCCGAGTTCTTTAGCAAGCTCATGGGTGATACGTGCGCCACCGCAGCAGAGAATCATCTTGTCACGAAGACCCTCAGCCTCCATAAGCTCAACGAGGTTGGTGAGGTTCTTGATATGTATGTCCTTCTGTGTGACGGTCTGCGAGACGATAAGAGCGTCAGCATGAAGCTCGATACCTTTGGCGATGAACTCCTCGTTAGGCACCTGGCTGCCAAGATTATAAGCCTCTATCATCTCATAACGCTCCAAGCCATAGTGTCCGGCATATCCCTTCATGTTCATGATTGCATCGATGCCGACAGTGTGAGCGTCTGTGCCGGTGCTGGCGCCAACGACGACAATCTTCCGACCAATATTCTCCTTGATATACTTGTCGGTCTCATACATATCCATCACATTAGACTCAACTTTCGGGACATATATGCTGCTGTAGTTCACAGTATGTGTGCAACTCCCGTAGCAGTTGAAGAATGTGAATCCCGGTGTCAACTCCTTATAATACACCACACCCGGATTTTCAAGACCCATGCTCTTCACAAGTTGTTTCGCTGCCTCAACAGCCTCCGCGCCACATGGAACCGGCAAAGTAAAACTCAACTGCACCTTTCCGTCGTTCATAGTGTCGCCATACGGCTTGATCTTGGTTAAATCTAAGGTCTTATCGAAATCCTTAGCCTCCATTGAATATAATCCTTCGCTCATTTCTTTATTATAATTTATTAGTTATCAATCGATTTACGAGTTATTATCATATAGCGAGCACCTCGCCTCATGAATTTTGCAAATATAATATTTATTTTTAATAAAATCACAAATTCATTGAAAATAATAAAGTTGTAAAAAAACACCGGCATCATACCGCCACAAACATCTTTCTGAATAGAAATTAGAAGGTAAAATCATGCGTCATTACTCATAAAACACAGTTTTCCGCCCTAATAACCAAATCTCTTTTATCATATAATGACCGAGACAGATGATTGTCAATGTTTGGAATATCTTTTCTTAAAAATCTTTTTTCTAAATATGAAGAGGGTAAAAGCCACAAATAGGACAAGAAGAATGCCAAGGGTGACGAGTGTGTGGGTAAAACTTCGAGGAGCGAAACCCATCAGGAGCAGTATAGGGAGCCCTAATAACGAGGCCGGAAGCAGTTGAAGGACAAGGTTGTTTGCCGCCGGAGTCTCGAATTTCGGGTCTATCTCCCTAAGAAGAATCATGCCGTTGCTGGCCGTTCCGGTAAGCATACCGAACATACTTAAGAAGCCCTCGTATGGATAATTGGGATAAATATGCTTACAAGCCATAAGCACATAAATGAACGTTGATGCCGCGCCGATGACGCATACTAAGATGAATGGTATTGCGAACTCGTTTAGCTCGCTGAAGTTAATAGCGGCGGTGCCGGCGACAATCATCACATCGAATGCGAAACCGCTTATCCTGTTAAGAAGGTAGTTGTTAATATATTCACGCTTAACGATTTTCGTCTTTTTGAACCCGTGAAGAACCCATTTCACAATCACTCCGAAGAGTGTGCCGATAAGGAAGTTGAAGCCCCATAACAGAGGTTTGAGCGTCTTCTCCCCGAACGTGCCAAGGTCGAGGCCATCAATATAGTTACAGAAAAGAAACACAAGGAAATAAGTGAAAAGCACAAGGCATATCTGAATAGACATCTTGTCAACCGACTCGGTATCGGGAATCTCGTTCTCTCCCTCATAGTCATCTAAGGTGTTGACCTGCTTCTCCTTTATCTTGCTAATCTTTATCTTTCCGCTTTTGCTAAGGATATTGAGGAAAACGACGCCTACGACGCTTCCGACGACAAAACCCATAGCTGCTAATGAGAGCCCGAAATCCGCGCCGGAGAAGGCTATCCCTTGACTCTCGGCAAGATTAGAAAAAATAACCCCGAAATTTAAGGCCTGTCCCGGACCCTGTGCATATCCCATCGGAAGCAACAACCCGGAAGCATAGAAAATCTTATGCCCGAAATAGAAAAAAGGTATGGTCACCAACAATCCCGCTATCCCCTGTATGATATATGTGTTGGCTGTCAAAGCCCCGGTCTCAATAACAGTCATCGTACTTGACTTTGACTCTATCTTGTTGTTCTTCAACGCTAATGCCACAAAACCCAATCCCAAAGCGTGATATGTGACTATTTCCATGAACGTTTTGTCAACCAACTCCCCCATTCCAGGCAAAGCCTTGAATAACAATATCAAAGTACCTCCAAGCAAAGCCGAAGGTATCAGGCTTCTCTGTAAAAACGGAATCTTCGTCCTCATTATGTTTCCGACAAGGATGCCCAAGGCAATTATACTGAACTGTATCAAGGTGTTCCACACCTCCGGCATAGCGAAAGATTTTATCATTAGCATCATAACTTACACTTTTTTGAACAGCAAAAATAGTAAAATATTTTACAATGTGAAGTAAAAAACACAAGAGCCGGCAAGAAACCGACTCATGTATCTTGGTTCAAACACCGATGCGGCTATTTTGCGCTTGCTTTGCATAACAAAAAGGAATCTGTTTTTGCAAAAAAGATGTTTGTTCCCAAAAACAACCAACCAATTTTTTGTAAAGATATGTTAAAAAAAACAAATCGGCGCACAAAAACAAGTATTCGGCAGTAAAAAATAAGTTAACGGACTTATTTCAACTTTTCTTCCAAAGCAATAATCATATCGCGGTATTTTGCGGCATTCATGAAGTCGAGTTCTTTGACAGACTTCTCCATATTTTTCTTTGCCTCCATGATGGCTTTTTTGATGTCTTTTTGTGAGCGGTAAACGACGGGTTTGTCTTCGGCTACGGCGCGCACCGACTCTTCGTTAGGCGAATAGTCGCGGACATGGTTTTTGCTCACGGAGTCACCGAGTGCGTTATCTATGGACTTGATGATAGTTTTCGGAACGATACCGTGTTCAATATTATATTTCATTTGGATTTCGCGACGCCGTTGTGTTTCGTCGATAGTCTTCCTCATTGAGTCAGTGATTTTGTCAGCGTACATTATCACGAGGCTGTCGGCGTTACGTGCGGCTCTTCCGGCGGTCTGTGTAAGCGAGCGTTCAGAGCGGAGGAAGCCTTCCTTATCGGCATCAAGTATTGCGACGAGTTGCACCTCCGGCAGGTCTAAGCCTTCCCTCAAGAGGTTGACGCCCACGAGCACATCAAAATCACCTCTTCTCAAACCGAGCATGATATCAACTCTGTCGAGGGTATCCACATCTGAGTGTATGTATCTTGTCTTGATATTCAGGTTATTAAGATATTTTGTGAGTTCCTCGGCCATACGTTTTGTTAGGGTGGTGACAAGAATTCTCTGATTATTGTTTGTCACCCGTATTATTTCGTTCACCAAGTCATCTACTTGATTAGTGCAAGGTCTTACTTCTATCACTGGGTCGAGCAGTCCGGTAGGTCGAATAAGCTGTTCCACATACACGCCTTGTGTCTGCTGCATCTCGTAGTCGCCGGGTGTTGCGCTCACATAAATAGTCTGTCCCGAAAGGGCTTCAAACTCATCGAATTTCAGTGGTCGGTTATCGAGGGCGGAAGGCAGGCGGAAGCCATATTCCACAAGTGTTTGTTTTCTTGACCTGTCGCCTCCGTACATAGCGCGTATCTGAGACACGGTGACATGGCTTTCATCAATGATTGTGATGAAATCGTCAGGGAAATAGTCAATAAGGCAGAATGGGCGCGAGCCCGGACTCCTACCATCGAAATAACGGGAGTAGTTCTCGATGCCGGAGCAATAGCCGAGTTCGCGAATCATCTCCACATCATAGTTCACCCTGTCTTGCAGGCGTTTAGCATCTTCAACCTTCCCAATCTCCCTGAAATACTCGGTCTGCTTATACATATCAAGGAGTATCTCGTCGGTGGCTGTCTTTATTTTCTCTTTTGAGGTCACGAAGATGTTGGCTGGGAAGATGGTGATATTTTGCAGCGGTTCAATCCTCTTTCCTGACACGGGGTCGAACGACTCGAGTTCATCAACCTCGTCGTCCCAGAATATTATCCTGTAAGGCAGGTCGGAATAGGCGGGGAAGACGTCAACGGTGTCGCCTTTCACACGGAAGCGTCCTCTGACAAACTCTATGTCGTTTCGTGAGTACAGAGAGTTGGAGAGTTGGAGCAGCAGGTCATCTCTCCTAATCTTCTGCCCTATCTCTATGTTTATCACGTTCTTACTGAAGTCGTCAGGATTACCGATGCCGTAGATACACGACACTGACGACACTACTATCACGTCTCTTCTTCCCGACAGCAGGGCTGATGTTGCGCTAAGGCGCAGCTTGTCAATCTCGTCATTGATAGAGAGGTCTTTCTCTATATAGGTGTTTGTTTGGGGTATGAACGCCTCCGGCTGATAATAGTCGTAATAAGAGACGAAGTACTCGACCCTATTTTCCGGGAAGAACTGTTTGAACTCCCCATACAGCTGAGCGGCAAGGGTTTTGTTATGGCTGAGTATCAATGCCGGACGGTTCAGCTCGGCAAGGACATTAGCGATGGTGAAAGTCTTTCCGGAGCCCGTCACGCCGAGCAAGGTCTGGAACTTCTCGCCTTCCATCAAGCCCCGCTTCAGCTTCTCAATAGCCTGAGGCTGGTCGCCCGTAGGCTTAAATTCAGAGTTGAGTTTATAATTCATAATCAATGAGTCACATTAAACGACATCACAACAGGGTAATGGTCCGACTGCTTGAACTTCAGCACCTCAAAAGTCATTGGCACAATAAGATCGTTGGTCCAGAGATAATCAATCCTGAGAAGGGGCAGTCTTCCGCAGTAGGTCTTCCCTATTCCATTCCCGGCTTTTAGGAAGGCGTCGGACATTCCCGTCTTCGACATCTTATGATAAGTGTATGAGAGAGGCGTGTCATTGAAGTCTCCACAGATAATCAGCGGGTTATCCATATCGGGGAGGTTATCCACTATGAACTTCGACTCAGAAGTCCTGTTCTCAAAGCCAAGAATCAGCTTTTTCACCAACGACTTCCCCACCGTCTCCGAGTTTTCAATATAGTTTTTCGCGTCAGTGACGTAGGCTATCTCATCATTATTTATCATAAATGACTTAAGGTGAACGCATTCTACATAAAACTTCCCGACAGAGCCACCCTTGACGAGTTTTGCCACTCCATAGTTTATCTTGTTAAAGGCATCGGTAAAATCATCATCTTCAAGAGGATATTTGGAGAAGATAATCTCAGTGCCAATATCAGAGTTGTCGAAGAAAAAGTATTTACAGTTTATCTTTTCGCAGAACTTTCCCGCCTTCTCATCGTTCCATCTGCCGCTCTCCTGAAGGCACACCACATCGGGATTTTGAGAGTTTATCATCTCAACAATATCTTTTTCAACAAGTTCCGCACTTTTAGCATTATCAGTGATGCTGCGGAACATCGCAATATTATAGGTCATTATCTTGACATTCCCCTCATCGGAATTTGTATTTTTCGTCGAGAAAGACTTCTGGAGGCCAAGAAGAGACAGAGCGATTGAAATGATGCTAATGAACACCGTCTTCCTCGACTTCAGAAGCAAGAGGATGACGAACATCAAGACATTGAAAAACAGTATAGGCCAGAATGCCAAGCCGAAGAAAGAGAGCCACACGAACTTGTCGGGAGAGACCAGCGGGCACAACATGCAGCAAATCATTGCGAGCAGCCCTACAAACGCGAGCACGCCCGCCAAGAAAATCAGCATGCGTCTTCCGAACGGCAGGTTCTTTTTTCCCTCTTTCTTGTTAGGCTTCATTATTTCTTACTTTTTACTTTGTTTAAACAAGAATTCTTTCTCCTCTTTTGTCAGGCTGTCATAACCATATTTCGAAATCTTATCGAGTATTGCATCTGTTTTCCGTTGGTTGTCAGCCTGTTCCATATTATATTCCTCATCGGTCTTAGGTCTTCGGAAATTCTTATTCCTTCTAATCCTGAAGTTGCCGCCGCCATCGACACGCCTCCAGTAAAGAATCAGGGCGAGACCGAAGAGCATACCGCCGAGGTGTGCGAAATGAGCTACATTGTCAGAGTTCGAGAGACCAGACAGCAGTTCGATGACGCCGTAAATGATGACGAACCACTTTGCTTTTATCGGGATGGCGAAGTAGATGTAAATGCGTGAGTTAGGCCATGTCATACCAAAGGCGAGAAGTATTCCGTACACCGCTCCTGACGCGCCGACGGTAGTCATCATGTTGAGGTATTGGGACATCGGTATTGTCTGATACGCCGAAATCCTCACGTTTGTATATTCTTGCAGAGTTGTGACAAATTGAATATACTGTACGAGTTCTTGGACAAGGCCGGCACCTATTCCGCAGACGAAGTAGAAAATCAGGAAGCGTTTTGAGCCCCAAGCGTTCTCAATAGTGTTTCCGAACATCCACAAGGCGAACATGTTGAAGAACAAGTGGGAGAAGCTGCCGTGCATAAACATATAAGTCACAAACTGGTACGGTCTGAAATCCGATGCGCCAATATAATGCAGTCCGAGGTACTGTACAAGGTCGATATGCAGCACTTTTTCAGCTGCTATAGTGGCGATAAAGAAGATACAGTTGAGTATCAACAGGTTTTTTACCACCAAAGGCAATATTGAAAATCCTTGAGGTCTGATATTATTTTCCATTAGCAAAGCGGTTTTTTATTTCATCAGAGTGAATAATAGTAAAAATTTTCTTTCCGTTAGGAGCTATTTCAGATACAGCGCATCCGAAAAGCCTGTCGATGATATCCTGCATCTCGCAGGCGTTAAGCGGTTGTCCTGGCTTCACGGCCATCTGTGCCGCGAGAGAGCGTGCGAGGCAAAGTTTCCTTTCAGAGACACCTACTACGGCGCAAGTCTTGTTGTCATCAATAATCCTCTCAATGACGGAGACGGCGTCGGTGCCTTTGCAATCGGTAGGTGTGCCATTAATAATAAAGGTATATGGGTTCATCTCCTCAAGACGGAAGCCTATCCTCTCAAGCTCAGGCTTGATATTTCGCAAGATAGACGCGTCATTGACGTTGAGCGAGACATGTTGTGGGAACAGCTCCTGTTGAGAGGCGTTCGAGCTGTTATCCATCTCGCGCAGATACTTCTCATACAAAATCCGTTGATGAGCAAGGTTCTGGTCAACGACAAGCAGCCCCGACTTCACAGCAGTGACGATGTATGACTGTTGTAGCTGGATGAAGAGGCTTCTGGAGTCGTCCGATAATACATCTGAGGCATTGTCTGACTTATCAGGTACGCTATTACCCACCACGTCGCCGGAGGTGTCGTAAGCAATGCGCCAGTTCTTGTTCTGATGATGTATTGGAGTGACTTTAAACGGGTTAAATGATGGGTTGAAATCCACTTTCGGTTGTACCAAGGGCCTATCCATACGGCTCGCCTCTCCGAAATCGATGCCAAGATTCGGGTCTATATCGAAGTCGAGCATAGGAGCGAGGTTGTTCTGTCCTATCGCCTTACGCACTGCCGAATGCATGATGGCGTAAATAAGCTTGATATCGATGAAGTTAACCTCGGTTTTTGTCGGATGTATATTGATATCTATCTCCTTCGGGTCAATCTGGATATCAAGGAAATAGCCGGGGAAGCAGTCCTGAGGTATCAGCTCCTTATAGGCGTTCTCCACGGCATGATGAAGGTAAGAATGCTTGATAAAGCGGGAGTTCACGAAGAAATACTGCTCACCCCTTGTCTTTTTCAGGAACTCCGGCTTCACTATAAATCCGTTTATCGCCACCGACTCCGTCACCTGATTGACAGGCAGCAGCTTACTGTCATAATCTTTTCCGAAGAGCCCGACGATACGTTGTTTCAGAGTGCCGGGATAGAGATGGAAGAGCTCCTTATCATTGCTGATATAGGAGAAGCCCACTTGAGGGTTCATCATTGTTACGCGAAAGAACTCATCATTGATATGGCGGAGCTCCGCATCATTAGACTTCAAGAAGTTACGTCGTGCCGGGACATTAAAGAAGAGGTTTTTCACCATGAATGACGAGCCTGCCGACATAGGTTTGGGCGACTGTTCCAGCACTTTTGAGCCTTCGATACGTATCTTTGTGCCCACGTTATCCTCCTTACGGCGTGTTGACAGCTCCACCTGTGCTACTGCCGCGATACTTGCGAGAGCCTCGCCGCGGAATCCCATTGTCCGGATAGAGAACAAGTCGTCAGCACATCTGATTTTTGAGGTGGCGTGACGCTCGAAGCACAGGCGCGCATCCGTCTCCGACATTCCGCATCCGTTATCGGCAACGCTTATTAATGTACGCCCAGCGTCTCTCACAACCAAATCCACCTGGGTGGCACCGGCATCGATAGCGTTCTCCATCAGCTCCTTTACGACAGAGGCAGGACGCTGTATCACCTCGCCGGCAGCAATCTGGTTGGCGACAGAGTCAGGCAGTAACTTAATAATATCCAACGACATATACTATTTCTGATATCCAAGCATTAAAAACATTTTGATAAAATCATCAATGAGAGGTGTAAACAAGATGAAATATACTAACAAGGCGGTAAAGCAAATGAATATTATTGAGCGCAACGTCTTATAACTCATGCCACGCCCCTTGCCCTTTTCTTCTTCAATACCCCTGCCCCAGCTCTTCCGCATCTTGACCCTCAGCTTCTCTTCTTCAGACAGGCTCGAATCCAACCCCAGCTCAGCTTTTTTCCGCTCAAGAGCCTCTTTCTCAGGATTATAGTATCTCGGAATGTAATTAAACTTACGCGGCTCAGGCCTATGAAACATAAATATACCCATCACATTTGATTTTAATTTGCAAAAATACTCATATTTTTTCAAGACAAGGTTGATTTTATAAAATAATTTTCAGCATACAACTCCAATTTTTTTAATATTTTTGCAGCACTTCCTTTAAATCAACAAAAATAGATGAAAAGAATTTTACTAATCTGTATATCAACAATTTGTCTTTTATCATCTTGTACCAACGGCGGGAAAGATGACGGCAAGGGACGCCAGCAGTCGGAAGAGAACCTCATGCGGCGGGCAAACTATATAGAGATAACGCGTTACAAATCAGGATACCGCCTCGACATCACATGCCCTTGGGACAACCCAAGCAGCCTCGGTGAGTTCTTCCTCTACCCCGACAGCCTCCCCATTCCTGAGGAGCTCTCTAACAAGACCGTGATACGTACCCCCGTACAATCTGTCATAGCCTACTCCTCAACACAATGGTCCGTTTTCCTTCAACTTGGAGAAATAAATAGAGTAAAAGGCATTCTCGAAAGCAACTACACAAAAAACAAAGAGATAAAACGACTTGTCAACGAAGGAGACATTAAAGACGTAGGTATTGAGACTCAGATAGATACAGAGAAAGTGATACTGTTGCAGCCTGACATCATTCTTTATACGCCCTATTCCAACACCAAAGGAGAAGAGCTAAGCGACCTCAGTGGCGCTGTGATGTTCCCTTTTGCGGATTACCTTGAAAATCACCCACTTGGACGTGCAGAATGGCTAAGGGTGATTGGATTCCTGACCTGCAGGGAGAGAGACACAGACGAATGGTTCGACAACATAGAGAAACGGTACGACAGCATAAGGCAGATATGCGACAACGTGACACACAGGCCGACGGTTTTCTCCGACCTTCCTTTCGAAGGACAATGGTATATTCCCGGAGGTAAAAGCTATATCGCACAGATTTTCAATGACGCAGGAGCTGACTATATTTGGAAAGACAACAACAACACAGCGAGCCAGCCTATTGACGCCGAGACAGTTCTGTTAAAAGCCGGAAACGCCGACTATTGGCGCATCATGAACTCAACAAATGCAGAATATTCCTACGAACTGCTTTCCAAGGAAAACGAGCTGTTCACCTATTTCAAGTCATTTAAAGACAGAAACGTCATCGTTTGCGACATACAAAAGAGCGCGTATTTCGAGAAATCACAATACGAGCCGGACATTCTTCTCAAAGATTTCGTAAAAATCTTCCACCCCGAACTTATCAGTGAAGATTACCAGCCCAAATATTTTTATTTGTTAACAAACGCAGGAAAGAGATGAGAAGAAAAAGGAACACTTTAATAATCAGCGGGATAGTGCTAATATGCATACTGCTTTTCATTCTCAACCTAATAATAGGAAGCACGACAGTGTCATTGAGTGAATTTATTAAAGTAATACTTCAAGATAGCAATGATAATACATTAGGTATTATAATATTAAACTACAGGCTACCACAGGCAATAACTGCCTTATTAGCAGGAGCCGCGTTATCTGTTGCGGGATTATTAATGCAGACATTATTCCGCAATCCACTCGCCGACCCGTCGATGCTTGGAATCAGCAGCGGCGCGAGTTTAGGTGTAGGAGTAGTAATATTGTTGACAGGCGCGCTCACAGGAGCAGCAGCGTCATCGTTCACTTGGTGGTCAACGATAGGAGTAAGCATTGCAGCATTTGCCGGCGCGACTGCCGTATTACTCGTCATGATGTCGTTCAGCGCAAAGATAAACAACATGACAACGTTGGTAATCATAGGGTTGATGATTTCGTTCCTCGCCAACTCATTCACCGACATAATGAAATATTACAGCATAAAAGAAGACATACATTCATTCGTGGTATGGGGAATGGGCAGTTTTTCGGGAGTAGGCACCAAGAAACTCGCAGTGTTCAGCATCAGCATAATGATAGGGTTAGCGGCAACATTCTTCTTACCAAAGAACTTAAACATACTACTTCTGGGAGACACATACGCAGAGAACTTAGGGTTGAACATCAGACGTAACAGCGTGATTATCATACTTATTTCCGGTTATCTTACAGCCATAACAACTGCATATTGCGGTCCAATCTCGTTTATCGGGCTTTCAGTGCCACACATTGCGAGGTATTTATTCAAAAGCAGCGACCACAGGCTTCTTGTGCCGATATCAATATTAATAGGTATGGTCATGACGCTATTCTGCAACATTATTGCGAGGCTGCCGGGGTTGGACGGGAACCTGCCAATAAATGCAGTGACAGCCCTTATTGGAGCCCCGATAGTTATTTCTGTCATATTGAGAAACAAGAAATAACGAAGACATAATAGAAAGTAAGGCAGATGGAAATACTTAGAACAAAGTCATTATCAATAGGATACGGAGAGAAAGTAATAGTATCCGACATTAACGCCACACTTGATGCAGGCGACATGGTTGCCCTTATAGGACCAAACGGCGCCGGCAAATCAACATTGTTCAAGACCTTATCCTCAAGGATAAAGCCCGTTGAAGGGACAATAGAGCTTATGGGTAAGGATTTGACGGCATACAGCCCGAACGAGAAGGCTAAGCTGCTCGGCATTGTGCTCACCGAACGCCCCGACGACATGTTCATTAGCGTTTACGACATAGTAGCATCAGGACGTTACCCTTACTCCGGACTATTCGGAAAACTAAACGAAAAAGACGAAACAATTATTAAAGAGTCACTTGAGATAATAGGTATTTCTAAATTGATAGACAGACGATTCCATACTCTTTCAGATGGAGAGAAGCAAAAGGTGATGATAGCGAAATCCATTGCACAGAGCACACCCGTCATAATGCTTGACGAGCCCACCGCCTTCCTTGATTATCCGAGTAAGATAGAGTTGCTTGGCATCTTAAAAACATTAGCAAAAGAGAAGGGCAAGGCGATATTATTCAGCTCGCACGACATGGAGCTGACGTTACGGCACACCGACAAGCTATGGATCATTGCTCACGGCATGCCTTTTATGGCGGGCAACAGCTTGGAAATGATGGAGAACGGCATCTTAAAAAATTATTTAGGGCTAAAAAATGAGGAGCATGAGTTTTTATTCAATAAAATAATGTAACTTTGCAGACAAATTTTTAACATAATGAAGAGATTTTTTACTTTAATCACAATGTGCCTTCTGATAGGCCTCGGCGTTGTTAACGCTCAGAACCAGAGAATCACCGTTCTTGAATGTTTCACAAGTGCCACCTGCGGACCATGCGCCGGCATCAACCCGACGCTTGACAACCTTATCCAGCAGAACTCGGATAAAATCATTGCCATCAAGTATCACGTCAACTGGCCTTTGGACAACGACCCGATGAACAAACACAACCCACAAGAGGTGAAGACAAAAGTATCGTACTATGGTATAGACAACTATGGTGTGCCGTGGTCGGTAGGTGACGGTACATGGTGCGATTATTCAGGCAGCGTCAGCCAAAACTTAATTAACCAATGGTCATCAGTGCCTTCACCATTGGAGATGCGCATGACGCACTACCTCAACCCGACAAACGACACCATCACCGTCATTGTAACGGGAAGAGCCACAAGCGCAATAAACTCAAGCAACCTTCGTCTTAACGTGAGCATTATCGAGAGCCTGATGCACTACAACACAGCTCCCGGCACTAACGGAGAGAAGGACTTCCACAACGTATTCAAGAAGATGCTCCCTAATGCAAGCGGAGAACATCTCGCAGCGATGGAAGCCGGCGACGTGTTCGCATATAAATACACTTGGGCACTCGCCAATGTGCTTGACGTCAACCAGCTGACAGCAGTGGCCTGGGTTCAAGACTACTCAACAAAGGAAATGTTCCAAGGCTGCAAATCACAAGAAGATTTCACCCCATTCTTAAACAAATATGCCGTCATCGAAAACATTGACCACACTAAATCATTCGTCTGCACCGACATGATGAACCCTGTTGTTGATGTCACCAACCTCGGAGCAGAAGACATCACTTCTATGAAGTTTGACGTCCTCGTTAACGATGTGAAAATAAGCGAGATAGACTGGACAGGCAACATCACCAAGTACAGCAGCGCAAGAATCAATGCTGGCGAGGTAAACTTTGAGACATCAGAGAACAACAAGATTGAAATCGTGGTGACGCAAATCAATGGCTCAGAGCCTGACGCCGCCTTTGCCTTCAGCAAAGAATTCGAACAGGCACAGACATTCAACGGCTCCAACTACAAACTCACCTTACGCACCGACGACAACCCTCAGAACATCACTTGGAGAGTTGTTAACACCTATAACGGAAACATCGTCGCAAGCGGCGGTCCATACGAACAGCCTAACAAACAATACACAGAGTCGTTCTCAATAGAGGAAGAAGGCTGCTACCAATTCACAATCTACGACGCTGGAGGTGACGGCCTTGCAGGAACAAACGGCATCTATGGACTGAAATGCGGCTCAAAGACAGTGTTCGCCGGTAGCGAATTTACCGATGAAGAGTCAAACGAGTTCTTTTTCGAAGCCAACTTAGGCGTAGAAGAAAACGAATCCAACATCTGCACCGTTTACCCTAACCCATCAAACGGCATCTTGAACATTGAAACCGTCGGAACAAGCAACGTCAACATCTACAACATGGCAGGACAATTAGTCGGCAGCCATATCGTTAACGGAAATGCCTCCATCAACCTCGATAACATCTCAAAAGGTTCATATATGATGGTTGTTACAAACCAAAACGGATACAGCTCAAAGCAAATTATTGTATTACAATAAATTCATTTTCGTCCTTCTTGGTCGGCCTAACAAGCCGACCTTTTTCTTTATATATGAAAAAAACACTCATAACTCTCCTAACATTAACCACCATGCTCGCTTGCAACAAGGAAAAAGTCGATTTGATTGTTACCAACGCGAACGTCTATACCGTTGACGAAAACTTCAGCAAGACCACGTCGTTTGCTATTAAAGACGGTCTCTTCATTGACACCGGCGACGATAAGTATATCGAAAGGAGATACAAGGCGACTCAAACTCTTGATGCAGGAGGGAGAAGCATTTTCCCCGGATTCATTGACGGGCACTGCCACTTCGTCGGATATGCCGAGAACATGGCAAGGTTTGCCGACTTAAACGGCTGTGAATCATTCGATGAAGTATTAGACAAACTAAAAAAGCACAATGATGGCAACGATTCAGAATGGCTCTTAGGAAGAGGCTGGGACCAAAACCAATGGAACCCTTCTATCTTCCCTGACAATAAAAGTTTAGACAGTATCTTCCCCGACAAAAAGGTGGTCCTGACCCGGATTGACGGTCATGCAGTATTAGTGTCATCAAACGTTCTCGAGCAGCTCGGAATAACAAAAGACAGCAATGTTCATGGTGGAGAAATCCTTAAAGATGAAAAGGGAGAGCTAACAGGTGTGATGCTCGACAACGCAGCCGATATGGCGAGAGCCATCGTACCTCCTATGGATAAAGAGCAGAGAATCAAAGCAATAAAAGATGCACAAAGCGACTGTTTCGCAGTAGGACTAACGGGTGTGACTGACGCCGGACTTGACATCGAGACCGTCACCCTATTAGAGGAACTGTCACTGAGCGGAGTCTTAAAGATGAAAGTCAATGCGATGATGAATCCTGATGAAGCGACGATGGATTATTTCATTAAAAGAGGAATCATTGAGGACGAGAGGCTCACTGTACGTTCCGTAAAGATTTATGCCGATGGCGCTTTGGGGTCGAGGGGAGCGAAACTCATTGAGCCTTACACTGATGCACCGGAGAGCACCGGACTTATTACCGCTGACACATCTTTTTATCATAACGTTTGTAAAAAAGCCTTAGAAGCGGGACTGCAAGTATGCACACACGCAATCGGTGACGGAGGAGTGAGAATGACATTAGAGTTTTATTCTGATTATCTTAACAAAGACAACGACTTAAGATGGCGCATAGAGCATTCCCAAATCGTCAACCCTGACGACATCAGCACTTTTGGCGAACTCAACATCATTCCCTCAATACAGGCTACGCACTGCACTTCAGACATGGCATGGGCCGAGCAACGACTTGGAGAGGAAAGGATTAGGCACGCATACGCATATCAAGAACTTTTACAGCAGAACGGTTGGATAATAAACGGCACCGACTTCCCTATTGAGAACATAAGTCCACTCTACACTTTTTTTGCCTCGGTAGCGCGTAAAGATTTGCACGGGAACCCTGAAGGAGGATTCCAAAAGGAGAATGCGTTAAGCCGGGAAGAGGCGTTACGGTCGATGACGATATGGGCAGCTAAAGGATATTTCGCTGAAGGACGGAAAGGAAGCATAGAGAAAGGAAAAGAGGCGGACTTTGTAATTCTCTCCGACGACATCATGACGATAAATGAGATGGAGATTCCGAATGTAAAGGTTGTCAACACATTCATCAATGGGGAAATGGTTTATCAAAGAAATTAGCGTAAGAGTTTTTGAATCAACTTAATCTATTCGTTTTTCCAACCTACATCATTTGTGACTAAATGATTATTAAATAGCAAGGGGAAACTCTGCCTTCTGAACAGTCATGATTAAATCTTTCCACACACATTACATTTGGCACAAGAAACTCCTCCCCTCACCCGTATTGACGGTTTGAGCAATTGTCTCTCTCATTCCGAACCACCAATTCCTCAATAAAAAATGACAAACGACTTTTGTGAGGATAGATTATGGCTCGGAATCGGTTATTTATTGATTATCAAGCATTATGCAAGATTCATAAATCAACCTAAACGCATTGTTCACATATACTTATTTGATTGTAATCACATAATTTTCTATCATTTAACAATTCTTCATTTTTTATTTACTAATACCATTACATCAACACATAAAAGTCCTATATTTGCAAAAATAAAATGATGTGGACGAGGGTGTCCATGTTTCTTTTGGTGTTTGGTCGAGTTGTTTTTAGGTGATTGGCGAACGGGCTAAAACAACGAAAAATATTAGTATTGCAATAAGATTCTAAAACGCCTTTTGTTTTTCGCGGGTTCTAACAAATAGATGTAAGATAATATTGCACTTCGTTTTTGAATAGATAGAATGATAATATTCCAAGAAGCCCAAACGACTCTCTTTTTCTTTATTATGAATCACAAAATCAAGTGCTTAAGAAATAAAGGCGAGGTTAAAAAATCTCGCAAAGGTCGGAGGTAGAAAGACCGTTAAAATCGCCGGAGCTCATGAATCCAGCGACAACATTATTGATATTCAACGTTTTAATAAGGTCTAATAACTCCTTTTTTGAATGCACCACGATTATGTCATCACGATTAAAACCCTTTATTATTCTCTCGTCCGACATCATGTCAAGTTTTTTCACTGCGACGGCATGAGGGTCATAGAACACCACTGCCTTGTCGCATTTATCGAGACAATTGGCGTAATGGTCGATAAAGACCTCACTGAGACTGCTATAGGTGTGAAGCTCGAACACTGCAAGAAAATATTTTTCTGGGTATTTCTCGCGGATAGCGTTTACTGTTGCGAGGACTTTTGAAGGGGCGTGTGCGAAATCGCGGAACACCACATTGCCTTTTTCTTTATTATCTATAAGATTCTCAAGGCGACGTGCAGCACCTTTGAAAGATTTTATCGAATTATAGAACTGTTCGTCAGTAACGCCTATCCTATTAAGGACGAGACGAGCTGCGTTGATATTCTTCATATTATGCTCGCCAAAGATTCTCACTTCCACTTCATCGCCATTGTCGAGGGACAGGAATGTCTTACCATCGTTGGAGTGATAAGGGTGAATGCCGTAGCCAAAATGGGTAACCTTTGATGATTCAGCGAGACGACGGGCTTCCGCGTCGGTATTATCAAAAATGAGACAGCCGTTGTTTTCTATGGTATTGATAAAAATCCTGAACTGTTCAAGATAGGAGTCGAATGTCGGGAACACGTTTACGTGGTCCCAGCCAATACCGCTAATCACTGCGATATGAGGGTGATATTTATGGAATTTAGGGATGCGGTCGATGGGCGATGTCAGATATTCATCGCCCTCGATCACCATATATTTTGCTGTATCGCTAAGGCGGACCATAACGTCGAAGCCTTCGAGTTGTGCGCCCACCATGAAATCCGTATCGATACCGGCATCTTTCATCACGTGAAGCACCATAGATGTGATGGTAGTCTTGCCATGGCTTCCACCGATAACGATACGGATTTTGTCTTTACTTTGTTCGTAAAGATATTCTGGATATGAGTAAATCTTAAGTCCTATTTCTTGAGCGCGGATAAGCTCCGGGTTATCTATTCTGGCGTGCATGCCGAGGATGACGGCATCGTACGAGTCATTGAGTTTCTCAGGGTGCCAGCCCAGCTCTTCCGGGAGTATCCCTTCCCTTTCGAGACGAGTCCTTGACGGTTCGAAAATCTCGTCGTCAGAGCCGGTAACATCATAACCCTTTCGGTGCAGTGCTATGGCGAGATTATGCATTGCACTGCCACCTATCGCGATGAAATGGACTTTCCTCATATCAGTTATTTTTTAACAACGACTTTCTCTGTCACTATCTCGCCATTGTTTTTCTTCATGTTAACGATATAGAGGCCATTCTCGAAAGCCTTGACATCGATAACCTCGTTGCATAAGTCACCTGACTTGGTGTACATCATTTGGCCGAGTGAGTTATAAATGCTGAGTTCGCAGACGTCGCTGCTGCACACCACGAGTTCAGAAGAAGCTGGGTTAGGATAGATAAGGTTGTTTTCCACGCTGTTATTCTCATCGACGCCAAGTGTCAACACCGAGAACTCCGCTGTATATTTATAGGTGAACGGGTTCTGGGTTCTTGAGAGGGAGACGATGATGGTGCCATCTTCGGCTGTGAGTTTTGCGAAGCCTGAGCCTGTACCTGTTCCGCTCTGGTTCAAGAAGATAGCCCTATAGCAGCCTGTTGAAGGGATATTAAGGTCGAACTGATAACCGTGGTTACCTTTATCAAAATGATATTCTTCAACTATGACGTCAGTATCCATGTTCTTTATCACGAGAACCAGATCCTCAGGATTTTTTGGAGTCTTTATCATTGCTTGGATGTCGCCATGGAACTGACCGGCAGGAGTAATATCTTTAGATAGGAAGTTATCGAAAGGATAGGCGTCGTCGTTTCCATTGATCTTCACCACGTTGAAGTTAACGACATTTGAGCCTTGGAGGCTGAATTCCGGCATTGAGAGCTCGATGGTGTCGCTTATTGCGGCGCTGCCTGTCCACTGATATGTTGAAAGCACTTCGTTATTTGCGCCTGTAGCCTCCACATCCAATGATGTCACGTTTTCTGTTCCGAAGGTCTTGATAATAAGTGTTGGTTCGACAAGACCAGAGCAGTTGTTAGTCACGAGATTGCTGATGCCACGGAGTGCTACATCATAGTTAACTGATTCAGGCTCAAGAGAAAGTTTCACAGCTTGGAAGACTTCCTTTGTTGTGAAGCTCTGAACCCATGCCACGAGGCACATGTTCTCTTTCGGGAAGCCCGCCATGTCGAACTGTTCGGTTACCGTGATTGACTCGCCTGAGAAAGCTGTACCGTTCTGTGTTGGGATAAGGTCGCGGGTGACAGCGTTAACTTCAGGCATACCCTGCCATGTCCTTTGGATATGCGACTCGGTAAGAGCAATCATAACCTTGAGGTTTGCAGCGTCACACTGACCAACCTTGTTGACAACGGCTGTGACTTGGCAGACAGAGCCTTCAACGAAGTCGTATGAAAGGTCGATAGTGAATGGGCTTGTAACATTGATTCTCTGGTTATAGAAAGCCTTGTATTGCGAATACATGCTTTGAGATGCGTTTCCACCACCCGCCTTTGTAAGAATACCATCAGCCTTTAAGGTAGGATAACTGCCGATTCCGTAGAAGTTTGCACGAGCGTTTGTCTCGCCTGTATAGAAATCCGGTGTGGAGAATGCGCTTGTGTGAATTGCTACAGGAGCAATAGCAAGTCCTTCTTCAAGCATTTCAGAGATGCCGTTAGCCGCGGCTGGGCAATAAGGGCAGTTAACGCCAGTAAACACCTCAAAAAGAACACATTCTCGAGCAACATTTTGTGCCGAAAGAGAGCCAAACAATAAGATGGCAACAACTGAAAATAATAATTTTTTCATTTTTTCAAATGGTTTTTAATGTTATAAAATAAGTTAATTTTCTATCATTAGAGCTTGCAAAATTAATGTATTTTGCCCATATTTGCAATTAATTTTTATATGAATCTTGACGAGAACATAATTAGGGGTTTTTCCACTTTTTTGAGGTTGGAGTTATCGCTGTCGGACAACACAGTAGAAGCGTATCGCCATGATATTGAATTGTTTAAACAGCACCTTACTGATTCTTCAAAGTCAACAAGCATAGAGGACATCAGTCAGGAGGACATTGAAGGATTTCTCTCGGAGTTGTATGATGTGGGGCTTTGCGCCTCGTCGCAGGCGAGGATATTATCCGGACTGAAGAGTTTCTACCGTTTTTTGAACCAAGAGAGGATATGCAGCAACGACCCCACCGCACTCATCAACGCTCCGAGCATCGGCAGGCACATTCCCGACGTTCTCAGCTACGAAGAGATAATGTCGCTGTTAAACAATATCGATTTAAGTCAGACCTTCGGCCACCGCAACAAGGCGATGATAGAGGTGATGTACGGATGCGGGCTCCGAGTATCAGAAACAATCTCATTGAATATCAGCGATATATATATCAAAGACGAGTTTATCAGGGTTATTGGCAAAGGTGATAAGGAGAGGCTTGTCCCCATTGGGAAAAAAACGATAAAGGAGTTGATGAATTATATTGATGGAGAGAGGCTTCATCAAGAGATAAAGCCGAGATATTCCGATATTGTGTTTATTAGCAAGAGGGGCACGGGCTTGACACGGCAGATGGTCTTCCTGATAATCAAGTCGCTTGCTGAAAAGGCGGGGATAAGGAAGACGATAAGCCCGCACACATTGAGGCACTCTTTCGCCACACATCTTCTTGAGGGCGGCGCCGATTTAAGGGCGGTACAACAGATGTTAGGACACTCAAGCATCGCCACCACCGAGATTTACACTCACGTCTCAGATGAATATCTCCGTGAGGTGATATTACAATATCACCCCCGGTACAGACATCACTAATGAAAACAGCCGCGCCAGGGAGCTATCTCTCCCAGAACACCTCAACTAACTGATTATCATCAAAATAGAAATCAATATTCAGTTCATCGTATGAGATACAGTATCCGTCCTCATTATCTTCTGAATACTCCTCATAGCCGTTCTGCTTCATCAGCTCCACGAGTTCGTCCCTGTTAAGGTCAAAGACTTTTGCCCCGAACAAGACGCTGTTCTCATTCATAGTATAAAGGTTTGACAGCTTGGAGACAGAGTCGTTTTCAAAGAAAGCCGAGAATGCATCATCATCATAATCAAGCACTATGACGTGAGTGTCGTCGTCAAACGGAGAATCCACCTCCTCCTGATTTGAAGGCTGCCCTAATGTTCTAACCAAATCATCTATCGACATTCCGAAGAAAAGGTCACCATATCCTTTTAATGGTTCTATTGTATAATTTTCCATAATGTAAAAATATTTTAATGTTATTCAAATCTTATTGATTTAGAAGGATTTATACTATTTATCATCATTGTCGGCACAATAAGCATCACTATCCAGAGCAGCATGGTGCCGCCGTTAAGCAGAATAATATACCAGACATTCAGTTCGATAGGCACCGATGAGAGGTAGTACGACTCCGGCGAAAGGGTGATGATATCCGTATATTTTTGAATGAGGCTTAGTCCGACACCAAGCACATTCCCTATCAGCATTCCAAGAAGAAGGATATTAAGAGAGCGTTTCAAGAAGATGCTCCTAACAAGCCCGTTACTTGCACCCAAAGCCTTAAGAAGTCCTATAGCAGAAGTCTTTTCTAATATGATAATCAACAACATGCTAATAATCGTGATACCGGCCACAAGCACCATCAAGGCGATGATTATCACAACATTCATATCCTGAAGCTGAAGCCAGTCAAAGATTTGGGGGTAGCTTTCCATAGCAGTATATGATATAAGGTGAGTTGGGATGCTGAAATAAATCTCCCTGTTGCAACTTGAGATATAGTCCACATCATCATCGTCTATCCACACCTCAAGATGGCCCACCTCATTGTTCTCCCAACCGTTTAGTTTCCTAATCTGGTTCAGGTCGCAGTAGATAAAACGCTCGTCACAGTCAGAGAGTCCTGAGTCATAGACACCTTTGACCTCGAATTTCCTGCCCCTCGCCTTCATCTCGTTGTCAACGAACCAAATCCTTACCGGGTCACCCACTCCAATCATCATCTTATCAGCGATAGTTTTTGAAATAACGATGTCGTTAGAGCGTTGGTTCTCTTCATATTGAGGCACTTCACCACCGACGAGGCAGGAAGAGAGATAATCCCAGCAGTAATCATAATCAACGCCTCTAAGCACCACTGCATGAATCTCGTCATCGGTCTTTAATATTCCGGCCTTATTTGCCGATTTATGCACCGACTTGACGAAAGGCTTGTCCAACCTCGAGGCGAGAACGCTGTCGTAAACGAAAGGCTTCTCCTCCACCGACTCGTTCTGGTTCAACGCCTGAATCTGTATTGGGGCGACGAAGCCGACAACTTTTTCCTTTATCTGGTTCTTAAATCCAACCACTACTGCGATGGAAATCAGCATCACAGCGACACCGAGGGCCACGCTGACAACAGCAATACGCATCACTGTCGAAGAGAGGTTGTCCTTCGACAAGGAAAAAATTCTTTTTGATATGAATGATGACGCGTTCATTTTTTTGTTATAATTGCAAAAATAAAGAATTTATATATATGACACGATTTTTTTTATCCTTATTTACACTTTTGGGTATTATACCATTAGTAATCAATGCTCAACAGAATAAAACTTTATTATTGATTGATGCTGAGGAGTCCATTGTTGGGGCATCGAGGACGGAGGAATATATCGGGATGATAAGCGGGAAGAGAGTTGGTGTCATTGGAAATCAGACAAGTATCTTCCACGGCGTGCATCTTGTTGACACCTTATTAAATAGGGGCATTGACATAGAGTGCATCTTCACTCCAGAGCACGGGTTCAGGGGCGATGCCGATGAGGGTGCGAGTGTGGCATCTGGCTACGATGAGAAGACTGGCATACGTATCGTCTCGCTTTACGGGAAGAACAAGAAGCCGACGTGCGAACAACTCGAAAACATTGACGTTCTGTTATTTGACCTTCAAGATGTGGGTACGCGTTTTTACACATATATCTCCACCATGACATACGTCATGGAGGCTGCGGCGGAAAACGGCATACCACTCATTGTATTAGACCGTCCCAACCCGAACGGATTCTATGTTGACGGTCCTGTTCTTGAGCCATGCAACTCTTCTTTTGTGGGATTGCACAGGGTGCCAATCGTTTATGGGCTCACCATAGGGGAATACGCCACCATGGTGAACGGAGAAAAGTGGCTGAAAGACAGCGTTATTTGCGACCTAACCGTCATCACCATGGGCAATTACATCAGAGATGCCATCTACCGTCTTCCCGTCAAGCCCTCCCCTAACCTTCCGAATTGGGAGTCAGTATATCTCTACCCTTCACTATGTCTTTTCGAGGGCACCGATGTGAGCGTTGGACGTGGCACCCCGACACCGTTCCAAGTGTATGGGCACCCCGACATGTCGGACGACTTTGTGTTCACGCCTGAGACGGCTGAAGGGCGCCGACCACCTTTATATTCCGGGAAGAAGTGTCATGGGAAACAGCTGACAGAGTATGCGCACAACTTCCGGGACAACGAGCCGCGGATACAGCTGTCATGGATTATTGATGCGAGGAAGCAGCTCGCTGACGACGAGAAGTTCTTTAACAACTACTTCATCAAGTTAGCCGGGACATCCGACCTGCAGGAGAAAATCAATTCCGGAATGTCAGAGGACGAGATACGTTCGTCATGGCGTTCCGGAATCGAAGAGTATTTAGTTATCAGAGCGAAATATCTGCTATATTAGCATCTGCCCGGATAGACTTCCAAAGCCTTTCCTAAGATAAACATTGCGTCTCTCAGGTCGTCGCAGTTGAGGCAGTAGCTTATTCTAACCTCTTGTGTACCAAGTCCCGGTGTAGAATAGAAGCCGCTTGCTGGAGCCATCATCACGGTCTTACCCTCATAGTTGAAGTCGGTAAGCATCCATTTGCAGAAGTTCTCTGAGTTATCTATCGGGAGGTGGGCAATGATATAGAATGCACCTTTAGGTGTTGGGCAGAATGCGCCCGGAATCTTATTGATGCCTTCGACACAGACGTCGCGTCGTGAGACGTATTCTTTGACAATGCCGTCGAAGTATGATGCCGGAGTGTCGAGAGCGGCCTCAGCAGCCACTTGTCCGTATGATGGTGGAGACAGACGTGCCTGTGCGAACTTCATTGCAGTAGAGATGACCTCTTTGTTCTTTGAGATGAGTCGGCCGATACGGATACCGCAGGCGCTGAATCTCTTTGACTCTGAATCAATAAGAATCACATTATCCTCAACACCCTTCAATGACATTGCTGAAACATGTTTCGAGCCATCGTAACAAAACTCACGATACACCTCGTCAGTGATAAGATAAAGGTCGTGTTTCAGTACAATCTGGCGCAACGACTCCATCTCTTCTTCCGAGTATAGGTAGCCTGTTGGGTTGTTAGGGTTGCAGATAAGGATAGCCTTGGTATGTTCTGTGATAGCCTTCTCGAACTCGCTCATTGGAGGGAGAGCGAAACCATTGCTTATCTCAGAGAAGATAGGCTTGACATTGATACCTGCAGCTTTAGCAAAACCATTGTAGTTAGCATAGAAAGGCTCCGGGATAATCACCTCGTCGTCTTGGTCCATGATGGTCTGGAATGCGATTTGAAGGGCTTCAGAGCCGCCGGTCGTAACGATGATATCCTCAGGGACAAGCTCAATGCCGAGGTTGCCGTAATACTTGCACAGCTTCTCGCGATATGACAAGTTTCCAGCTGAGTTTGAATACTTGATTACTTTCTCATCATATTTCTTCACGGCATCGAGTGCGAAAGTAGTTGTCTCGATATCCGGCTGACCGATATTCAAATGATACACATGAATACCTCTTTTTTTAGCATCATCTGAGAATGGGACAAGTTTCCTGATTGGAGAGGCTGGCATCGCCTGTCCTTTTTTAGAAATGTTAGGCATAATAATGATTGTTTAATACCTTGTTTATTATTGATTTTTATTAAATGGACTACCAAAACCCTCCTCTTTAAACGGTGTCACCTCGGTAGGCTGCTGGAGGATAGCTCCCTTGATATGGAGTTTCACTTCTTTGTTTTTCAACGCATTAGAGAAAATGGTAACATACTTGTTAAAACTCCCCGGTCTGTCGGTGTTCTTATATGTCACCCTGATACAGTCAGACTGCCCCGGCAGGATAGGCTGTTTCGGCCATTCAGGGACAGTGCAGCCACACGACGACTTAGGCTGTGAAAGAATCAATGGCTCGTTGCCTGTATTGACAAACACGAACTCAAATGTGGCACTACCCTTGTACTGAACATTTCCGAAATCATGATGCGTATCCTTAAAAGTGATTTCAGGTCCGTTCTGTTTCTCTCCCGACTCTGACTGTGCAAATGTCATAGAACACATTAAAAACAATGCGCTGATTAATACAAATAACTTCTTCATCTTTTATTTTTTATCTATAATTTTCAAATCACAAAAGTAATAATATTTCTGATATGGCGATTTGAATTTTTTCCTAAAAAAAATTTTTAAAAAAAATGTTGGATGTATTAAAAAAAGCAGTACTTTTGCACTCGGAAAACGGCGAGGTAGCTCAGTTGGTTAGAGCGTCGGATTCATAACCCGGAGGTCATGAGTTCAATTCTCATCCTCGCTACAAATCAAACAAATTGAACATCAGGAGGTTAATAGCCTCCTGATTTCTTTTTATGTGAGAAAATGTCACCCAGCATTTACAAACAGCCTTGAAGATAAAGCAACACACAATCCTCCTAACCCACATATTATCAACATGTTATCATAATAACACCATCTCATCAATTAGATTACACCGATGATAATGGTTGTGA
>SAMEA3663283__coassemble_952_pt1 | contig 24559 bp, 17 predicted proteins | sample SAMEA3663283__metabat2_low_PE_020 | metagenome-assembled genome bin SAMEA3663283 (sample SAMEA3663283) | pig gut metagenome | biome: pig gut; feature: pig-associated habitat; material: faeces | place: China | collected 2013
TCAATCACGACTTAAGAAATGGCGCGTACATCGTCAGAACATACAACAACAGTTTTGTAAAGAACGTGAAGGTCATCGTTGAGAGATAGTCACTTACGGTACAACAATCAAAAGGCAGGTGCTTCAATTCGAGACACCTGCCTTTTTCATTTATTCATCCTTCAGAAAAATGATGTTATCACACAAAGAGTTTATTCTGCGCCCTCCGCTGATAGTCACGTTCTATCTGGCACTTATGGAACAGGAAATCCGCATCATCAAAATACTTCGCACCTTTAGGGCATTTCTTTATGCACGCCCCACATTTGATACATATTCCAGTAATAGAGCTGCAGTTGTCAGGCGAGATAGAACCCATAGGACACAGATTGGCACAGAGAGCACAATTGTCGCATTTATCCGAAGTCTTAGGCTTAACTTTACGAATATCAATAGCTTTTCCTTCATCAGTAGTTGGCTGGAAATAACCGGCGCAAGCATCACCGTCAACACTGATTGGTGAATGCGAATAGGATTCGATGTCGATATTCTTCATTTTTTCAAGTAGCAAAGAAGAGAATTTCGCTGCGAAAGCGAAATCATCAGCATCGGGACGACCGGCGCCGAGCGAGAGAGAGAAGGAGTGTTCACAAGAGAACGCGGCGGCAGCGATAGTCCTAAACCCTTTATTTTCAAGGATGTTTCTCAGTTCAATGAGAGAGTTGTCAAAGGCGCGGTTTCCAAAAGTCACTACAGGGACGGCGAAGGCACCATTTCCATTTATCGTATCGAGATATTTCAGCAAGACATTAGGCACGCGCCCTGCGTATGTAGGCACTCCGAAAATCACAAGCTCATCGGGGCGTAGTGTTGGGAAAGAGAGACGAGCCTTAGGAAGTGTGAAATCGTATTTCCTGACAGGAGCCGTATCGATGACAGAGGCAATGCCATCAGCAACAGCATCAACGACGCGTTCAGTGGTTCCCGTGGCACTAAAAAATATCTTATAAACAGCAGAAGGGGTCATCTTGAAAATTTTTGTAAAGATAGCCTATTTTATCTATACGCGAGTGCTTCTTTATAAAAAAAAAGATTTCATTGAGCAAAATGGCATAATTCTTGAAAAGCGTGGAAAAATTCATGTAGTAACAGTAATTTTGCAAAAAAAGATAATGAAGCCACAAATCACATTTACAACAGACACCGACACGGTAACAGAGGGTGATGTCATTAGTATTCAATGGAGTTGTAATCCCGCTGATAGTGTTAGACTTATTATTGACAACGGGTTTAAGACGAACACCATAGACGTTGAGGCATCGGGGATCAAACGATTCAGGTTAAACCGTTCAAAAGGCAAGACGAAGTTGACAATCATAGCGTTATATAACGGGAAGGAGGCGTCGAAGACCATAAAGGTTAAGGTGAAAGAGATGGAGGTTATCAATGCCGAAACGGTTAACGACGGTCGCGCATATAGCGGGAGCCATTCAATGAGCTGGTGGAAAAAGACGAAGATGAAGCTTCTATATTTGTGGATGACGCTACCGCCGACCAAGAAGATTGTGGTGATAATACTCAATTTCCTCTTAGTGTTATTAGTGATGTCGCTTATTTTCCCGAGGTTCCTGCTTTTCGGGTTAACGATGATTATCATTTATCTCACATATTTTTTACTCAAAAAATGAGATGCTTAAGATAAAGCATAAGAATAATAAGGAAATAATTGTGAAATATGGGAGCAGAAAATGTCTCCCATATTATTTTTAGATTAGATAATTCGCGGTGGTAAAAAAAGAGGTCTCTTCAAAAGAAGAGACCTCAAAAACTTATGTGCAGTATATCTTAGTCTTCAACTATTCTGCAGACAAGGTTTCTATCGCCATAGGCGTCATCGATTCTTGTCACGTGAGGGAAATACTTATCTTGGACATCAGATTTGAGAGGGAATCCGGCTTCTTCGCGAGAGAACGAGAAGTTCCATTCGTTAGCCATAAGCATTTCGGCGGTATAAGGAGCGTGAGTGATGATATTGTCGTTTTGGGCGGCTTTACCATCTTCGATATCCTTTATTTCCTGTCTAATTTTAATCATGGCGTCAACGAAGCGGTCGAGTTCGGCGAGAGGTTCGCTTTCAGTAGGTTCGACCATCAGTGTCTCATGAACAGGGAATGCCACTGTTGGGGCGTGGAAGCCATAGTCCATCAGTCGTTTTGCGATGTCGATGGCGGCGATGCCCGTTGTGCGTCTGATTTGATTGATGTCGAGAATCATTTCGTGTGCCACGTGGCCGTTATTGCCTGTATAGAGTATTGGGTAGTAGTCTTTCAATCTGTCTTTCAGGTAGTTAGCGTTAAGTATAGCACCCATTGTAGCTTTCTTAAGGCCTTCACCGCCCAACATCTTGATATAGCAGTAGGTGATAGTGAGGATTTGTGCGCTACCGAAAGGAGCTGCTGACACTGCGCCTTTTTGTTCTGAGCCGCCTGTATGGAAGCAGACGTGGCTTGGGAGGAAAGGAACGAGGTGAGCTGCCACACCTATTGGGCCAACGCCTGGACCGCCGCCGCCGTGAGGGATAGCGAAAGTCTTGTGGAGGTTAAGGTGGCACACATCAGCGCCGATGAAGCCTGGGCAGGTGAGACCGACCTGAGCGTTCATATTAGCGCCGTCCATATACACTTGGCCGCCATTCTCATGGACTGCTGCCACGAGGGTGCGGATGCCGTCCTCATAGATACCGTGTGTAGAAGGATAAGTGACCATAAATGCGGCGAGGTTATCCTTATATTGTGCTGCTTTAGCCTTTGCGTCTTCGAGGTCGATGTTACCGTTCTCATCGCATTTCACGACAACCACTTGTAGTCCGGCCATTGCTGCTGATGCAGGGTTTGTACCGTGAGCAGAAGCCGGGATGAGGCAGATATTACGATGACCTTGACCTAACGACTCCTGATAACGGCGTATAGTAAGCAATCCGGCGTACTCACCACTTGCACCTGAGTTAGGCATGAATGACATTCCCTTGAAGCCTGTTATCTCGCACAAGTCTTTCTCAAGTTCATTAATCATTTCGAGGTAGCCTTCTACTTGGTTTTCAGGAACGAATGGGTGTATATTGCCAAATTCAGGCCAGCTGAGGGCGAACATTGCCGTTGCTGGGTTAAGTTTCATGGTGCAAGAGCCGAGAGGAATCATGGAGCGGTTAAGTCCGAGGTCACGGTCCTCAAGTTTTTTCATATAGCGCATCATGTCTGTCTCGCTGCGATATTTTGAGAACACAGGGGCTGTGAGATAGGCTGAGGTACGACGCATGCCTTCTTGGATACCGTTGAGTTCTTGGCAGCATTTTGGGCAGCAGACATAATCTTCGTGAGCGACACCGAGCAATTCGGCGGTGAGGCCTACAATCTCGTTAACATCTTCAAGAGTTGTTGTCTCGTCCAAGCTTATTCCGAAGTGTTGTTTGTCGATGATACGGAAGTTCATCTTATGTTCGAGAGCCTTCTCATTGAGAGCGCAGGTGCAAGCATTTTCAGGAAGCTCGAAGTACAGAGTATCGAAATAATAATCGTTAAGCTGCTTAACACCAATCTTACGCATCTCTTTATCAAGCACGCAAGTCAGGATATTGATATGTCTTGCTATTTCCCTTATGCCTTCTTGTCCATGATACACGGCATAGAATCCCGACATGATAGCGAGGAGAGCTTGAGCGGTGCAGATATTCGAGGTAGCTTTCTCGCGTTTGATATGCTGTTCGCGTGTCTGCAGAGCGAGGCGGTATGCTGGGTTGCCGAGGGCATCTTTTGATAGACCGATGATACGGCCCGGCATGCTGCGTTTGTAGGCTTCTGTCGTTGCGAAGAATCCTGCGTGAGGACCGCCGAAGCCCATTGGGAGACCGAAGCGCTGGTTCGAGCCGAACACCACGTCAGCACCCCACTCGCCGGCAGGAGCTATCAAGGCGAGGCTCATCAGATCAGAGGCGACACCCACCTGCATGCCCTTCTCTTTCCACACCTTAACATCCTCACGATAGTCGATAATGCGACCATATTGGTTAGGATTCTGGACCAAGACGCCGAAATACTCCTCACCTGCCGTGAAGTTCTTTATGTCATCAACAACAACTTCTATTCCGAGGAAGTGAGCCCTTGTCTTGATAACCTCTATAGTCTGAGGGAACATGTCGTCAGCAACGAAAATCTTGTTCACGCCAGCCTTGACCTGCGCACGGGTGCGTTCATGGTAGAACATTATCATTGTCTCTGCAGCCGCGGTGGCCTCATCAAGCAACGACGCGTTCGCAAGAGGCATAGATGTCAAATCGCTAATGACAGTTTGGAAATTAAACAAAGCCTCAAGACGTCCCTGTGAAATCTCTGCCTGATATGGAGTATATGCCGTGTACCAACCCGGATTCTCAAGAATATTACGAGTGATAACACCCGGTGTAATGACATTATAATATCCCATTCCGATAAACGACTTGTACTGCTTATTCTTTGCCCCAAGCTCCTTAAGGTGGCTAATGCATTCATATTCATTCAATCCACGACCAATATTGAGTTCATGGTCAAGACGAATATCAGGAGAAATGATCTCATCTACAAGCTGTTCTGTAGAATTAACGCCTATAACCTCAAGCATTTTCTTTTCATCTGCTTCTGTAGGTCCATTGTGACGCTTAATGAAGTTATTGTTAATCATATAGATATGTATTAATTAGTATTTATTTCAAGATTTGCAAATTTATATTTTTTTCTCAAAACTAAACAACTTTTTTTATATTTTTGCAACCATAAATGAAAAATTATGAGAAATACAATCCTAATCGCATTAACAGTTCTTTTATTCTCATTTTCTGCTTGTAATAAGAAAAATAAGGATAACATTCTTACAACCGATTTGACTTACAATGGAGAAGACAGCATCGTGATGGTTTTCGGCAACAAGAAGAAACTCAACGTCGAGTCAGACTATGACGTGACATATAAATCGAGTAACGAATATATTGTGGCATGCCACAGCAATGGCGAGATAGAGGCCAAAAGTATTGGTAACGCGACAATATCATTCAACAACGGGTACCAGAAGCATGAGATTCACGTGGAAGTCATTCTTTTTGAGGAGCCGACATTCGATTTCGGTTGTACAGGCATGCATATCAAGTCGTTATTCGGCAATCCCGACTACAACTTCGGGGACAGCATCTTCATCTATGGCGCACATGACCCCGGCTACTCAAAAGCCTGCTGGCAGATGGACTTCTTCTTAAAGGACAACACCTACATTCAATCAGACGTCTATATCAGGAGCAACTACGAAGCCATTGTAAACAAATACCTTAGCGACTATTTCTCTTTTGACTCTATTTTCCATGCTAACGACTCGACCATGGTGTATATGTATCACAACAACATCAGTCAGAACGTTGTCTGTGGGAAGATTTACGACTACAACCAGTGGGGTGACTTATGCCTTTTCTACTTTGACAATGCAGAAAAGACTGCCTTGAAGCCAAGAAAGGCGACATTACCATTTCACGATGTCGTTGAATAAGAGAATTGTGGGAGGCTCTTGTCAGAAGGCGCGGGCTAACGACTTGAACACGGAGCCTCTTTCTTCAAAGTTCCTATATCTATCATAGCTTGCTGCCGCCGGAGAAAGAAGGCACACGTCTCCGACCGACGCTTTCCTCCTGATAATATCGAAGGCCTCATCAAGGTTTTCAAAGACATCGACATCGCCATCATAACGGTTCTCCTTGAGCATCATCATGATACGCTGCCCAGCCTTTCCTGTGAACAAAAGATGCGGCACCTTCTTTTTCAACAAATACTCGACTAAAGGAGAATAATCAATATTACGGTCATAGCCACCGAGAAGGAGGAATGTGACATCTTTTATCGTCTCGTTGGCGGCAATAGTAGCCTGCGGGATAGTGGAGATGCTATCATTATAGAACGATACTCCGTGGAAAGTACCGACGGGTTCCTGCCTGTGTTCCAACGGCTTAAACGTTTTCAGCGAGGGCAGAAGTTCAACGACGGGGACACCGAACGAATGGCAGGCACACAAGGCCGCCCTGACGTTATTCCTATTATGCTCTCCCTTCAATGGCATCTCACCGAAGTCTTCATCAAGAGGATACGACTCATAATTCACAATATGAGGAATATGGGAGACGCTGCCAATGAGCTCGCCGCTTGTAACAGCCCAATCGTCAGCAGTCATCTTTGCAATAATATTTTTCTTCGCTTCAGAATACGCCTCGAAGGTCCCGAAATGGTCAAGATGCTCCTCAAAGATATTCAACAAGATACCGACATGAGGGCTACGGTGGATAAACTGAAGCTGATGCGCCGAGAGTTCAAAGACGATGATAGAATCGCTTGTCACCTTGTCCATTATCTCAAAAACCGGAACGCCGATATTTCCAACGAGAAAAGACTTCCTTCCCGACGACTTAAGAAGATGATGTATCAGGGAAGATGTAGTGCTTTTCCCTTTTGTGCCAGTGACGCCAATTATCTGAGAATGAAACGCTTCAAGGAACAAATCTGTTTGCGACGTTATCTTACTAATATCAACATCAATGTCTTTCAATGAGATACCGGGAGTCTTAATAACCACATCGTAATCATTCAAGGCATCTAAATAGTGTTCGCCAGAGAACGAGGTGACGGGAACATCAGTGAGGGCCGCGGCATTTCTATCTGCGACAGCCAACTCTGCCACAGGGATATTATTGTTAATAAAAGAGAAAGACGAGCGGCCTTCCCTGCCGAAGCCTAAGACAAGAACCTTCTTCCCTTTCAGGCGTTCAAAGATAGAATTTTCACTAACCATATAAGGCCTCCTTTAATAATAAAGCAAAACTATCAGGAAGATTATTATTCACATCAAATTGAGAAAGAAAATCATCTACCGAAGGAGAATTAAAAATGGCGGTATCTTTTAACAAGGAGCCATCTAAATCGTTATCGTTCAGCAAGATATGGTTAACACAAGCTCTCACCTCCCCTACTGTTCCAACACATTCAAAGGGTTTCACTTCCGTTTCGCCGTCAAGTTCGTCGAGAATCGGTTTCAAGGCGACGTCTTTCAGCAAGTCCTTCCCGAACACCGATGTCAGATTCTTCCTATTAATAAAAGGTGACATCGCCAGCCAAGTGAAGAGGCATTTCGGGCATTTTCCGCACCACGAGTCAGTTTTTGAGCCGACATTACAGCTTTTGAACGCCGTTCTAAAGTCTTCATCTAATTTTGAGAAAAGCATTGCTATTTGAAGTTCATTCAAAGGGCGCAGGAAGCTAAAATATTGAATATCAGGATTAATATATGATTTCACATAGCGTCTGAAATCATTCTCGAAAGCCAACGACTTACTATATTGGTGGTTTATTTCGGTATCAGGCACGGTAGGTTCGTTTGCTGACGACTCGTTTGACAGCGCAATGAAACTGCTGCCAGAGGCGAAGGCGACGAGTAAAGAGTAAAAAGCGAGCAGGGCTGAGAAAGGCGTATGCCCATTAAGATAACCTTCGGCGTTCATTTTCAACATAGTAGGGTCCAAGGTACGGTGCACCACTGCGGTACGGTCCTCCGAGAATCCAGATGTAGCCACACAATCACGTGTAGCGCCACGAGGGTTGATGATGAAGGGTATGACCGGCCTCCCGGCTTTCAGAATCTCAAGAGACACAACGGAGTCCTTTCCTCCGCCGACAGGCACCAAAGTGGTGTCAGACAAGATAACGCCACAACCATCAGTGATACGCGAGCTCTCACCCGAACTCTCTATTTCCATAAAATCATCGATGTTAGTGACAATGCCGTTAACATAGAAAAACTCTCCGAGACCATTGAAATACAGTTTCTTCCACCATCTCACCTGATTCTCGTCAAGAGAGAAGGGCTTCACAACAACCTTACGCGGGCATGCTATCTTCCAATAGCTAACAAGCTCAATCATTCCGATATTGAAGACGAGGAGCTCCAGCAGATGCTTCGGGAGGCTATCCCATTGATAAAAACTCCTTGACGGGATGGTGAATTTGGGCTTGAAAATCACCTTATCATCTAAAGAAAAGGAAAATTCGGCAAAAAAATCGCCATTTTCAACAAAATAATTGTATTTTTGGAAGCAAAAAAACGAGAATGTCTCTCTAAGTGAATCAAATTTTGCTTGGTTTGACATTATTTGAGAATTAAAGATTTTGCGCACAAAATTACGCATATTTATGTATTATTATCATTGTCAGAAAAAAAATTTTCGTCACAAAAGATGGATAAAGAAGAATTATTTCAGATAAAAAGTAACACATTAGAGGTAAACCCTGGGGACGTATTGCTATCGGAGCCATTTTTGCTTGACATGTATTTCAGTCGTGCGGTGGTGTTGATAATGGACCATAACGAGGAGGACGGCACATGCGGGATAATAATCAACAAGCGGATACCTGTGACAATCAACGATGTGGTAGATGACTTTCCTATGTTCGATGCCGACGTTTATATTGGAGGTCCTGTGAAGAACGACAATGTCTTTTTCACACACACCTTGGGCAACATGGTTCCGGAATCGACGGAGATATGCAAGGGAGTGTATTGGAGCAACAACTTCAACGTCATCAAGTCGTTGATTAGATGCGGATTAGTCACAAGATTTGACATCAGGTTTTTCTTAGGATACTGCGGTTGGGACGCCGGACAGCTGAGAGATGAGTTAAGGCGCAACTCATGGATTGTAGGCAAGATGAGCACGAAAGCCATCACCATGACGAATCCGAAGGTGATGTGGGAGACGTTCACGAAAGCCACGGGGAAGCAATACCAGCTTTGGTCAAAGTTTCCTCTCAACCCGAATGACAACTGACGGGTTATTTGACGGCCTCATAGAACAGTTCATGGATATTTGTCCTGATATCGAGTTTGGAAATCAGGTTATTTGATGCGTCGGGGAAGACCCTATTGGACAGGAAGACCACAATAAGGTCATTATCGGGGTCTGCCCAAGCGAAGGTGCCGGTGAAGCCTGTATGACCGAAGCTTCGGGGCGAGGACTGCAAGGCGGGGGTGTAATATTCCACGGAAGGGTCTATCTCCGGCTTGTCGAACCCTATGCCACGGCGATTCATATTGTCGGCAAATGGTGCAGAGGTGAATTTATTAATAGTGTGTTTTGACAAGAACTGCCTGTTATTAGCGAATCCATCATCGAGAAGGAGCTGGAGAAGCACTGCGATGTCGCGGGCGTTGCCAAACAATCCGGCATGCCCCGACACTCCGCCAAGCAAAGCAGCGCATTGGTCATGAACGTAGCCCTGAAGCTGCTGCATCCTGAAGACCGTGTCGTTCTCGGTTGGAGCAATCTTCTCTAATGCAATATGCTTCAATGGCTTGAAAAAGATATGACTAAGGTTCAACGGCTTATAGAAATTCTCATACAGAAAAGTCTCAAACGGCTGATTAGTAACCATTTCAACAATAGCAGGGAAGAAATAAAATCCCAAATCACTGTATTTGTACTTCTTTTCAATCATGCTTGACCTCATCACAGTATCGAAGATGAAATAACTGAAGTCATTCTCTATAAACATCTTGTCAGCCACTTTCACTGTATGATCCTCATCAATGTAGGACCTGAACAGTTCCGGGTTAGGTTTTCCGTCCTTCATCGTCACGGTATATATTGGAATCCAAGGTGTTAGGCCAGCCTGATGTGTCATAATCTCAATCAGGCGCAAATCTCCCTTCTCTGTTGAATTAAGATAAGGGAAATAGTCTTTTAGACGAGATTCGAGGCTGATTTTACCTTCATCATAGAGTTTCATTATCGCCAAAGTGCTTGCGAAGACCTTGGTGAGAGAGGCAAGGTCATAGACGTCATCGGCACGCACCTCATGTTCGCCGGAATAGGTGAAGCTCCCAAAGCATTTGTCATAGATGACATTACCATCTTTCATTGCAAAAATCTGGCAGCCGGGGAAAGCCTTAATTTCTATTCCATTAAGAGCGATAGAGTCTATCTTGCGCGTGAAATCGTTGTTTATCAACGACACAGGCAAGGTCTCAGGAGTAAGCATACCCGGAAAACCCATGCCGCAGCCAATCCTATATTTTTTATTCACAGTGACAGGCAGCTTTCCCTTTGGATTGATTTTGCCAAGCATGACATCAACAACAGCATTGACGGCATCTTGCTTATCCTCATAACCAATGATTACGGCTTGCGGTTCTTTCTTAAAATCGAACATATCTAATGCGTAAGGGCAGGCAAAGAGATTGAAAATCAGGTTTTTATGCTTACTACACTCCTTCACAAAACGTTTCATATTATCTGTTACGCCATAAGCTTTTGAAGCGAATATCGAGGTGTTCTGAATATTCACAATCACGCAGTCGTATGCTTTTAACTCTTTGACAATCATATTACAATCTCTTGCGGAGACATCTTTACCCACCATAATAGACTTTACGAGGTATCCTTGTTTTTTCAACTGTCGCGCCACGTTATCGTCATCACTGAAAGTCACCACGGCATAACTCAGCTCCTTATCGAGCGGGAGAGCCTCGTTATTATTTTTCAGCATTGTAACAGCCTCATTATAAAGCTGTTGGCGAAGGTTATAGTATCTCGACTGTTTCAAATCGTTATCAAGGCCGAGCTCTATCTGGGGCGAGTAATGGTGAAGACCAATGCGGTACTTGATTCTAAGGATTTTCCTACAGCTCTCCTCTATTCTGCGATACACGACGCTGTCATCAGCTGCGCCGACGATTATCTCAATAGTCTTAATAGGGTTCAATGGCATCAGAAGCACGTCATTTCCAGCGAGGAGGGCGTGAAGTCCCACACTATCAGCATGGATATTATTATAAGCACCTTTCATCTCGAGAGCATCAGTGAAGACAATGCCATCGAAGCCGAGGTCTTTTTTAAGTAGCTCTGTCACAACGTTATACGACATTGAGGACGAGGTGTTTGGTATCGGCTCCACTGCCGGAATATAGAGATGCCCGACCATGGCGGAGTTAACACCTTTATTAATAAGGTATTGAAAAGGGAACAGCTCCGTCTTACGTACCTCTTCTAAAGGCTTATGAACCACGGGCAGGGTCTCGTGCGAGTCAGTCTTTGTGTCGCCATGTCCGGGGAAATGTTTCATCGAAGGCAGGACGTTATTATTCTGAAGAGCCAAGGCGTATTGGGTGCCACGCACTGCCACATTGAAGGGGTCTTCGCCGAAGCTCCTCATGCCTATCACGGGGTTATGAGGCTCGTTGTTGACGTCAATATCGGGGGCGAAATCGACATTTATCCCAAGGCGGCGGCACTGCTCGGCAATTTGTCTTCCCATCTCGCCGATAAGCTGCACATTCTGCACTGCGCCGAGTGTCATCTGATACGGGTAAGAGATAGCATCGTTGAGGCGCATACCGAGACCCCATTCCCCATCGATACACACCATCATTGGCGTCTGTGCCAACGACTGCAACGCATTGGTCTGCTGCAGAAGCGGCAGAGCATCGGTACGGAAGAAGGTGATACCGCCAATATTATAATTCTCAACGAGTTCGAACAAATCCTGTGGGCACATCTTATTCGGATAGTTCGCCCTTGCATTAATAAGCTGGCCTACACGCTGCTCCAAGGTCAGAGAGTTATACACCGAATCAACCCATCGGTCCTCCTCATTCTGCGACTTTACTACAAACGACAAGAATAACACAAAAAACGAAAGGAATACTTTTTTCATCACCTAACAATCTCCATTATTTCATTTATCCCGAATGGACGGGCGACAATTTTTTTATCTTTATCTAAAACGAACAGCGATGGCGTCATATTGACGGCGAAATCACCAACGACGGGCGATTCCCAGCCAAGGCCGTCACAAATATTTATGCCGTTGACCTTCAGAGAGCGCAACAGCCTATTAACCTTTTTCTTCTTCCCCGACACATTGACCGTTATTATCATAACATCGTCGTTTTTTGACAGGGAAGCAAGTTCTTTTAACATTTCCCTACAATGAGGGCAAGAGTAAGACCAGAACAGAATCACAAAAAACTGCGATTCAGCATCATGAAGTGAGAAGGCATCACCTTTGATAGTCAACGCATTAATATCCGGTGCGACAGAGCCTATTTTGACCCTATTGAACTGTTCGGCGAGGTCATAGAGCTCGGCACGTTGTTCCTTTGTAGCGTCAAGATACTCGATATAAGGCATACGCATCATATAATCCACCACGAGGGTAGCTCCCATTTCTGTGAATCCGGTGATCATGAAATGATAGACGAACCTATACATCTCGAAAGAAGAGACACATCTTGACAGCACGTTATCGGCTGCGAGAATAAGGTCATACATCTGCCGTTGCTCCGGCTGGGAGAAGTCCTGTGCGTTTGTCAGGAAATCGGATATGGCGACACGCAGCAGCTCGCTATCGACGAGGGTGTTATCGGTGAAGTCGATGGTGTCGAGAGGAGAGCCATCGTCCTGCCCTTTGACAAAGGTGTTGACAGAGAGCAGGACTACAAGCGTCAACAACAATTTTACAATGGTAATGCGCATCTTGTAAAAAATTGGTTATCTGTGTATTAAAATCACAGTTCTTTTATCCTGACGTTTCTGATGAGCAGGCCTTCGCCGTGACCGCAGAAGCTGATATAGCCTTTTTTGTTAAAGAGGCCAGGGTGGTTGTTATGGTCGATGGTGCCTGACACGGCTCCTTTCTTTCCTTCCGGCGCCATATTTCTGCCGTTGCAAGCCTTTCTGATGTCACCGTCGAGGATGACTTCTCCGTTCACTGTCACCCTGATATGGTCGCCTTTGGCATAAATCTCCTCGGTGTTCCATGTGCCAAGTTCAGGGAAGACGAGGCGTTTTGCCGGGATAACGCCATAGACGGAGCCATGCACCTGATAGTCGCGGAGGCCTTTATAAATAGGTGCGTCATGGTCGAGGATTTGGATTTCCATTCCATAATACGCCGCATCGGCATGCATCGGGGTCCTGATACCCACGCCATTGTTCACTCCCGGACGGGTGAAGCAGAACTCGAAACGGAAGATGAAATCGCCATATTCCTTCTCTGTATATAAGTTACCCTCATCGCCGTAATTTGCTGTGACATAGATGTTTCCGTTCTGTACAATATAGTCGGTCTTATCACCCTGCCAATAGTCGAGGTTAGTGCCATCGAAGAGAAGCACAAAGCCTTCGGCGGCCTCCTCCTCAGAGAGGACAGACGTGGCGTTCTGCGCAAGCAGCGAGAGATGCTGGTCAATCTGAGTACGCTTATAGATTGCGTCATCATCGTTGAGAGTGTCTTTTATTTTAAGGAGGAGTGAGACAATCTCCTTACCGTTATATTCGGGGTGTTTTGTCGCTATATTAAGAATAGTGTTTGCTGCCGCCTGCGCCGTGTTCTCATCGTTGAGATAAGGGCTCGCCATCATTATTCCCTGATAAGTCTGCGTCGCCTCGATAGCGCGAAGGGTATAGTTAACTATCTCAACGTCAGGGCCTAATCCGAGGATATTACGATAAGCGGTCACCTTGTCGATTACGTTAATATCCGATTTTTTTACAAGCTCGGCATAACGTTGAAGGATGGCGTCACGGTTATCCATGTCTTTTACAGCAATATCATACAGAACAGAAGCGATATTATAATTATCTATTGACAGCAAAGCATTGAGAGCTTCCTCTTTACCTTTGCCAGAGAAGTAACCGTCAATAATTTTGTTAACGGCTTTTTCATTTCCAAGGTGTGCGAAGACCATGTAATAACGTGGGAGAACCTCGTCTCTAACATTCTTGAGCAGATAGACAAATTCGTCACATTGTTCGGGAGTTGCCTTATACATGGCTTTCATCAAGGCGTTCTGAACCGACTCAACATATTGGTTATCACATGTTTCGAGGAGAGTCTTCAGATAATCCACATGAACATACCTCACCACGCCAACAAGAGCTTTAAAAGCAGATTCTTTGAGCATCTTGTCGAAGTCGGTTTTAATATCATTATTTTTAACATTACTGTTAATAAAATAATACATCTCGTAGCAGGAGCGGTATTGGAGGAGGTCCATCACTGCAAGCTTTTGTTTCACAGAGCCTTTTATCACCTCGTTAAGGACATCGCCGAGTTTACCATTATACGATTTCATTGCGTCGAGGACGACATCTTGATATTTTCCGGCGAAGAAAGGAGCGAGAGCCATCATACCGTCATGATTATCAATAGATACCAAGGCGTAAATAGCTGTTTCAACGAGTTCAGGGTTATCAGAAGACAGTTGGTCGATGACGAATTGTATTTGTGATTGGTCGTTCACTTCGGCGAGCCAGCGCACTGCATCAATAATTGAGTTCGATTTCACGCACGACTTAACCACGGTGGCGCACAGCTCTTCGTTCGAGTAGGGCACCATAAGACGGAGCGCCTCGTTACGCACCTGTCTGTCATCATCGCCAAGCATTTTAATAAGGTAAGGCAATGCCTTTTCGCCTTCCACTGCCACGAGGAGGTTCATGCCTGCCGACTTCACGTTAGACTTCTTGACTTTCAGAAGCTTAGTGGCGGCTTTTACTACTGTGGCGGTATCTTTCTCGGAGGCGAACCTGTCGAGCATTCCGAAGTAGGCCGTTGTAGAGCCTTTAGAGTCGAGGGAGTATTGTGCGCGTTTAGCTGCTTTTGCGAGCACGGGCATAGATTTTTTCTTGCTGCCCATCAACGACAAGGCGTTATAAATCTCTGCCAAGGTAGCGTCATCGGCATTTTTTCTCCAAGAGAGAAGCAGATCCTCCATCTGAGATAATCCGAGTTCTCCCACGACGTAGGCGAAAGAGCCGTGCTGGGTAGTTTTTATCTCGTTCTCTTGCAAATAAGTCTCAACCAAGGCTTTTGAGGGCTTTATTGAGGCCAGAGCCCTCACCGAGGCGTCACCTATTATCTCGTCATTGACCCAAGAGAGAAGCATCTCGGCATCCGGCATATCACCAAAAGCCTGAAACAGGGAGATGACAAAGAGCTTATCTCCATTCACTTCTGGGTTCTCTATATATTTTCGTATTGCGACTCTAAACCTTTGTCTTTCATGGAGCTTATCGGGGCGTGAGACGTAGTTAGCGACACCTTGCAAGGCATATTCCACCTTAGCGTTGCTGCCATCTTCATCAGGCTGCAAAAGCATAAGTATCTCAAAAGTCCTGTCGAAGTCCGGGCTTATTATTTCAGACATCAGCCTGTCGAAAGTTTCATCGTCTTTTGCCGGTAGTTCGTTAAGGACATCGGCTACAATTGTTGATGCCAGCCTGTTTCTGTCATCTACTTGGGCAGACAACTGTTGTGTGGCATTGAGGAGCATCATAGATGCCAAAAATATTGTGAAGATAATGTTTTTCATAGTGAAATGTTTTAGAGTCAGATAATCCATGGTGAGCGCATTGGTTGGTTAATGAGGCGGTTAGCGGCATCATCGTTAATGAATTGTAGTTTTACGGGGTCGAAGCGGAGGTTTCGTCCGAGGCGGAGAGCGCAGACGCCCATATTCACTATTGTGGAGGAGCGGAATCCGTTTTCTTCGTTGAGAGCGAACTTCTTACGGTTACGCACGCAGTCGAGGAAGTCGGTGTTCTGTGGTTCCGGGTCTGGGAAGTCGTTAAGACGCTGCATGATATTAGGGATAGAGCATTGGAATCCCTTATACAGTTTTCCTTTCGGGCCTTCGATATAGGGGGCGTTAGGGTCGCCGTTATCTTCGCCTTCGAGAATAATCTGGCAGCCGTCCTCGTAAGTATATTTTATTGTCCTCCAAGTGCCCACAGCGTCGGGATGTTGTTGTGGAGCGTCAATCTCAACGGAAATAGGCGAGGTGTTATCTTTACCGAGAATATATTGGACGGGGTCGATATAATGCTGTCCCATGTCGGCGAGGCCGCCGCCGTCGTAATCCCAGTAGCCTCTGAAGGTCTGGTGTGTACGATGTTCGTTATAAGGTTTGAACGGTGCTGGTCCGAGCCACATGTCGTAGTCGAGGTTTGCCGGCACCTGTTGAGGCACAAGGTCTTCCTTCCCTACCCAGAAGAACTTCCAGTTGAATCCCGTGAAGCCGGATATCGTGACTTTAAGAGGCCAACCGAGCAGGCCGCTGTCAACGAGTTTCTTGAGGGGCTCGACGGTGGTGCCGAGGCCATAGAAAGTGTCTTTGAAACGGAACCATGTGTCGAGGCGGAATATCCTGCCGTTCTGCCTTACGGCCTCCATCACCTTCTTGCCCTCCCCTATTGTACGGGTCATCGGCTTCTCGCACATGATGTCCTTCCCAGCCATCGCAGCCTCCACAGCCATCACGCCGTGCCAATGAGGTGGCGTGGCGATATGCACTATGTCAACATTCGGGTCGTTAATAAGGTCCCTATAGTTATGATATGTGTTCACCTCTATGCCTAACTTTTCCTTCGCCTGTCGCTTGGCGGCATCAAGGTGCTTTGAATCTACGTCACATATAGCGGTGAGACGGCATGCCTCGTCATTGGTGAAATGAAGCGACGTCCTGCCTATTCCCCCAACGCCTATTATTCCTTTTGTCAGCTGGTCGCTTGGTGCTATATGCCTCTCGCCTCCGAGGACCTTACTTGGCACAATAGTGAAAAGGGCCAAGCCTCCCATCGCAGTAAGAAATTCTTTCCTATCCATAGTAATAGTATTAGTTTTCAATATTTTACATAAACGAAAACCATCTTTTCTCTTTCGGTTTTCAATCTACAAATATAACATTTATTTTTAAGGGTGCAGCATTTTTTTGTATTTTTGCGCCCAATATTTTGAAAAATGGAGACGTCAGTAACAACGAAGACAATATGGAAGATTGCAGTACCTATCATGGCCGGCAATCTTGCGCAGACATTAATATCATTCACTGACACGGCCTTCCTCGGACATCTCGGCATAGTGGAGTTAGGCGCGTCGATGATGGCGGGGCTTTATTATTTCGTCTTCACCACCATGGCGATGGGCTTTGCCATTGGGATACAGATAATTATAGCGAGGCGTTACGGTGAGAAGGAGTTCTCGAAGATAGGGAGCATCTTCCAGCACGGAGCCTTGTTCATCTTCCTCATCGGACTATTGTTATTCCTGATAATCAAGAGTTTATCTACACACCTCCTTGACTTCATCATTGATTCGGGGAACATTTATTCGGCGGCGATGGAATATATAGATTATCGTCAGTACGGGATAATATTCGTGTGTTTCAACTATTTATACCGCGCCCTTTATATAGGGTTGTCGAACACTAAGGTCATAACATACTCCACCTTGATAATGGCTGTGACAAACATAGTGTTGGATTACGGCTTTATTTTCGGCAAGATAGGTCTTCCGGAGATGGGCATTGGCGGCGCGGCATTGGCATCATTTATCGCTGAGGTCTGCACCACCGTCTTCTTCACAATTTACACATACCTCACCATCGGCAAGGCGGGATACGGGCTGTTTTCACGTCACAAGTTCGACAAGTATTTGACCGCAAGCATCTTCAAACTTGCGACACCCACCATGTTCCAGAAGCTCTTCTCATTCAGCGCGTGGTTTATCTTTTTCGTTTTAATTGAAAAAATGGGTGAGGAAGCCATTGGCATCTCATCAATAGTTAGGAGCGTCTATATGATTCTGTTCATCCCCGTTTTTGGGTTCCTCTCCACATCTAACACCTTGACAAGCAGGCTAATAGGAGCCGGACAAGGTGAGATGGTGTTGCCAACAATACTAAAAATAACTCTTAACTGCATATTATGTTGCCTTCCACTTATTGCGGTGTGCGCCATCTTCCCTGAATATGTGATGAGGATATACACTGACGACATCACATTGATTGGGGCAGCGACACCGACGATTTATGTCATCTGTGGAGCCATCATCTTCCAAGGCATAGGCTCGGTGTATTTCGAAGCCGTGTCAGGCACGGGAAGCACCAACGCGGCTCTCTATTTAGAGTTCGGAATACTGTTGATTTACATCGCATTCATTTACGCGATGACACACCTCAGCACACATATCGAACATGTGTGGTTAGCCGAATACGTCTATGGCGCACTTATCGCGATAGTGTCGTATCTCTTCGTGAGATTTGCAAAATGGCAGAAACGAAAGATTTAACTCATCCTTTTATTTCGGTTCACAAATCTTAAACGTCCATGCGGCAGTTGACTTCAAGTCGTTGTATTTCAACTGTCTTGTATCGATAATCATCTTACCGTCAACATATCTCCAAGGGAAATCGGCATCATAACCCAACATTGTGACCTGAGTTTCAGAAGAGGGCTGCGGGATATTCAGGACCAGCTCATCTTGAGGATATTCAATAGCAATAGCATAGAGCGCTCCATCACGGACGGTGTAGCACACATAAGGCTGCATGCAGGAATATTCGGCGTCAAAACCGTTGTCAGGCACAAAAATCCTCCTTTCCATTTTCTTTGAAGAGATAAAAAGACGAATCATCGCCTCCACATCTTTCTCCTGATAATACACCTTGACGGGATAGGTGACACCTTTCTTCAGTTTCACATTTGCCGTTGTAACATTATGGTTTTCAGCCTCTTCAGCATTACTCTGTGATTCTTCGGGAGCATTTTTGTAGTAATCAATAACGACATCATCACCTATTATAACTCTCACATTATCATCTACTTCCACATCAAAGCGATAGGTGTCGGTAAACTCAGGGGTGAAGGATGCAGTCCATTGGGCATCGAAGTTATCGTAGCTGATAATTTTATCGGGCGAGTTCCTGACCCAGTTAAAGTCGATAGTTTCGTCATGGCGCGACAGAGAAACCTTCTTCATCTCGTTAAACTTCGGAGTATCAACATTGTTGGAAGGGAGAAAGTAAGGGTGGGAGCAGTAAATCGCCTCACCATTCATCTCAAGCCATCTGCCGAGGTCGAGGAGGCGTTCCTGCTGTAAAAGAGGGATAGAGCCATCAGGTGCTGGGCCCACGTTAAGAGTCATTCCGCCACCGGCAGAGACAAGCTGTACGAAATGTCGGATCAACTCGTCAGAGGTCAGATAGTTCGACAGCGGTTCATTCCTGTTCAGTCCGAAGGAGCGGCCGAGGCCGCGGCATTCAGCCCAAGGTCTGTCGGTATTGACGATGCCGGAGCTATATTCCGGGGTGCGGAACCCATGGTTTGCCCCGCTCCCCCACCTGTCATTGACGATTGCGTCGTCACCGACGAGATTGTAATACCATGATATGAGTTCTGCGGCGTGCCATTGTTCAGCGGTGTTCCACCATTCCCCGTCGGTGAAGACGATGGACGGCCTATAAGTGGAGACGAGTTCCTTAAATTGCGGAATCATGTGAGTGTCAACGTATTCGCCTATAGTATTAGGGTCATCGACGCACCATGTATGTATTTTGCTCGTCCATTCGGGCAAAGAGTAATAAAGGCCCATCTTCATTCCATGAGAGCGCACCGCCTCTGTCAGCTCTGCCACGATATTGCGTTTCGGGCCTCCCTCCACGCTATTCCAACCGGGGGCATATTTGCTGTCCCAGAGGCAATATCCATCGTGATGTTTGGCGACGAGCAGGACATATTTCGCGCCACTATTTTTGAACAGAGCCGCCCATTGGTCAGGGTTCCAGAGCTCTGCTTTAAATTGACTATCAAAGCTTTTATAGTCGAAGTCTTCGCCATAAACGCGGTTATGGAACGCCATCCTCGCCGAGTCGCGCGTCATCAGACCTCTATAATACCATTCGGCATAGCCCTCCTTACTTGCGTATGCCGGGACGGAATAAACGCCCCAGTGAATGAAAATGCCGAGCTTCGCATCAGAGAACCATTGCGGATACCCACGCTCGTTAATAGACTCCCATGTAGGCTCAACAACAATCTGCGAATAAAGCATATTTACAGAAAAAAACACCAAAATTATCGACAAAACTTTCTTCATAGCACGAATATTTTTCTTCAGCAAAGATAATAAAAACAAATCGTCCGACAATAATATAAAATACGTATATTTGCGCAAATTTTATGAGATGAAAAAGATTGAGATTCGAGATTTTGAGTTGTTCACCACGGGAATAATCAGCATTGCGTGGAGAGAAGGCGGACAAGACATGTTTTTAAACATCGACCTTGACTTGGCGGCCCTGCTTCGACTACTAAAGATCGAGGGCATTTCTTACGAGAAAGTACAGAAGTTATCCATGAACCAAGAGCCAATAACATTTCACAAGGCATCGATATACTTGTTCCAGGAGGAAGGAAAGCCCGGACAATACTGTTTGAGCGAGTCGATGTTCGATGACGACGGCATTGACATTTATTATGCAGAGATAAAGGAATAGTAACTATTTGATATAAAGATGATTACAGTCAAAGAGACGACTGTCGGGGAAAAAGCGGGCGAGATAGTATTACCTGTGCTTGACGATTTTGCGGCGATAGACTTTGAGGCAGCCAACGGCAACATCACGAGTGCATGCAGCGTAGGCATTGTCATTGTCAGGAACCGGATAATTGTCGGCTCATATTACAGCCTCATCAAGCCGACCCCAAACTATTATGATTTCTGGACCACCAAGATACACGGGATAAAGAAGCAGGACACCGACAACGCGCTATTATTCCCACAGGTATGGAATCAGGTCAAGGGCATGATAGGAGGGTTAGCGTTTGTGGCGCACGGCAAGTCGTTCGAGGAGCGTTGTTTGAAAGCGCTTTTCGAGCATTATAGGATGCGGGGCAGGAAATTCAAGATATATTGCACGCACAAGGCGTCGGAGGTGGTGTTTCCCGATTTGGAGAACCACAAGTTACAGACAGTGGCGGCGCAGTGCGGGTACGACCTCACGAAGCATCATCACGCATTGGCGGATGCGGAGGCGTGCGCACACATCGCTCTTGAAGTGTTCAGACGACGATAGCGCAGCAGCCTCATGCCAACGCCCGCCCATCACATCATAACAAACCGGCTATCCACTCCCCAAGGTCATGACGTATGTAGCTCTCGCTAATGATATGCGAAGGCAACGTCTTCTTTGAACACATCTTACGGTTAGCAAACAACTTCTCGTAGTCGCGTTTTATGTCATCACCAAGCACATTATCATGTTCGGTATAGTGACAGGTGACATTATCTCCAGCATTGAACTTGAACTTCTTAAACTCGAACAGGTCCTGCATGGTGAACTTGAAAGATTTTGCGCCGTCGCTCCTACGGCTGTGGTACTGCACCGTTCCAACATTTTTCTTCAGAGACTTCATCGGTTCAATGACAGGGTTAATAACAAGTTTTGGACCCGTAAAGTCGGAGCACAGCACATAGAAACCGCCGAGGGATGTGCCAGTCATTGCAAGCACGCCGTTCTTTCTTGCATAGTCGTTGATAAGGTTGACAGACGACGCGACATGGTGGTCCACTTCGAGGGCGCACCACTCTATCTCAGGATAACATTGATTCAAGAAGCCCACTGTCTGAGAATTAGGTGAGCCTCCGAAACCATGTATATATATTATTTTTGGTTTATCAGCCATCGTTTTTTTGTCATATTTTTTTCATACCGGTGCCGACTCCAAAAAGAATCGGCACTCGGCAATATACATATCAGATTATTAGTCAAACATTGATTATCATCATGTTCGGAATACAATCCCTACATCACAAGACATCAAATCCATTTCACCAAAGGCAGGTCTTGACGGTGAGGGAGGTCGGCATTGGTCGGGAAGATACGGAAGGTGTAGTTGAACACACCTGAATATTGGACAGGCATGCTGATATAGTAGCGAGCCCAGCCTTCGCCGTAGTCAACCAGATCGAGAGGTTTGACGCTAATAAGCTTGTCAATCACATCGTTAACCTTATCAGCGAAGAGTATCTCTACGCCCACATCGCCTTTCTTGAGGCCGGGGGTCTTGAGGGTTATCTCAGCCACGAACTCGTCGCCGAAGGTGAGCGGTCTCACATCCGGGTCAGGTACCTTTATCGATTCCACCTCAATCTTATCCCAGTTAGCGTTAACATTCCTCTTCCACTCGACAATCTCTAAAGCCTTCTTATACTTGTCAGTACGCAAGATATTCGTGCGTTCAATCAACTTGAGATAATACTGGTTGAAATAGTCGTCGAGCATACGTTTCATGGTATAGAACGGGGCGATGCCTGTTAGGTTGTTCTTCATGAATGAAATCCATTGGGAAGGGACATTATCTTCATCTCTATTGAAATACAGAGGGATAATTTCGTTTTCGAGGGTATTATAAATTGTCTCGGCATCGAGTTCGTCTTGGTATCTTTGGTCGGAGTAGGTGCGTTCTTCTTTAATAGCCCAGCCTGCGTTCGGGCGGTAGCCTTCTGCCCACCAGCCGTCGAGCACCGAGAAGTTGAGGGTACCGTTCATGACGGCTTTCTCTCCTGATGTGCCTGATGCTTCGAGAGGGCGTGTAGGGGTATTCATCCACACATCGACGCTTGAGGTGAGGAGTTTACCGATTTCCATATCATAATTATTGACAAACAGCACTTTACCCACGAAGTCCTTACGTCTTGCCACCTCAATGATATTCTTTATAAGGTCTTGTCCAGCCTTATCGTTAGGGTGTGCTTTTCCTGCGAAGAGGAATATCACGGGGCGGTTGGCATCGTTGACGATTTTCGAGAGGCGTTCGATGTTAGTGAAGAGAAGATGGGCACGTTTGTATGTGGCGAAGCGCCGTGCGAAGCCTATGATGAGGGCGTTCTCATTAAGGTTCTCGATGGTATCCAAGATGAGGCGCGGGCTTTCGGAACGGTTCTGCATATCCTCGGCTATCTTCACCTTGAGGAACTCTATAAGGTTATGTTTCAACTTCTTACGTATGCCCCATATCACCTCGTCCTTTACATCTTTTATCTTCTCCCACACAGCAGGGTCCGATTGGTTATCGATATAGCTCTCGCCAAACACCTCAGAGTACAGTCTCTGCCAGTTTCTGTCAGTCCATGTAGGGAGGTGCACTCCGTTAGTAACATAGCCGATATGGTTTTCTTCCGCGAAGTATCCCGGCCACATTTTCTGGAACATCTCACGGCTCACCCGCCCGTGAATCCTACTCACGCCGTTGACTTCTTGGCTAAGGTTTGTAGCGAGGACGCTCATGGAGAATTTCTCGTTAGGGTCTTTTTTACGAATACGTCCGAGGCTCATGAAGTCTTCCCATGAGATATTAATCCTGTTAGCGTAATGAGGGAGATATGTCCTCATGAGATGTTCCTCGAATGCGTCATGGCCGGCGGGAACAGGTGTGTGTGTCGTGAACAATGTTGAGGCTCTGACAAGCTCTTTGGCAACGTCGAAGTCGAGATTATTGTTTGAGACGTAGTTGCTCAAACGCTCAAGTCCGCAAAAGGCGGCATGACCTTCGTTGCAATGATAGATTGTCGGTTTGATATTCAATGCGTTAAGGAGTCGGATACCGCCAATACCGAGGAACATCTCTTGTTTGATACGCATCTCGTTATCGCCGCCGTACAGTTGGCCGGTGATGGCGCGGTCTTGAGGTGAGTTCTGCTGTATGTCGGTGTCGAGCAGATAGAGGCTGACGCGTCCGACATTCACTTTCCAAGCCTTGGCATACACTATCCTTCCTGGGAAGGCGATGCTTATCGTCACCCAGTTGCCATCGTCGTCGCGCACGGGTTCGAGAGGCAACTCGGAGAACTTCTGTGGCAGGTATTGCGACAGCTGTTCTCCCGACACCGAGAGAGCCTGGTTGAAGTAGCCGTAGCGGTATAGGAGTCCGATAGCAAGCATGTTTGCGTTCGAGTCGGAGGCCTGTTTCAGATAGTCGCCAGCAAGGATTCCAAGTCCGCCGGAATAAATCTTCAGCGACTTGAGCAAGCCGTATTCCATGCTGAAGTAGGCTATCTTGTTATCATCAGAAGGCTTCTGCGACATATACTTCACGAACCTGTCGTAAACCTTGTCAAGTTTCGCGACAAACTCCTTATCCTGCTCAAGGCTTTCTATTTGGAACTTGGTAAGGTTCTTTATCAAGGCGACGGGGTTCTGTTCAAGACGTTCAAACGCTTCTGCATCAATGTATTCAAACAGCTCCACTGCGTCGATGTTCCAGCACCACCAGACGTTGTTGGCGAGCTCTTGGAGTTTCTTCATCTCTTTTGAGTATGCCGGTTCGACGAGCATTTTCTTCCATGTTGGGCTGTCTTGTTTCTTATAATCGAACACCCTGAGCACCTCAGAATATTTCTTCGTTTTCTTGAGATAGTCTTTACCTGCCGACTTACCGACGGCCATATCGTAGGCTTTGAGATAGTTGACAATCAGTTTTTTCCAAACGAAGGTCTTGGCTATCTCGAAAGCGTTATCAGCTATCTCGTTATATTTCATTGTGTTGAGTGAAGCGATGTCGATGACCACATCAGTGAGTTCGCGCGCCACATTGTTAGAGTCGTTTTCGGTACGATGTATTACGGTGACGGCCTCAGTGTTGAAGTAGTTCTCAAGGATATATTTTCCGAAGCCAGCCACGTCT
>SAMEA3663283__coassemble_954_pt1 | contig 24479 bp, 21 predicted proteins | sample SAMEA3663283__metabat2_low_PE_020 | metagenome-assembled genome bin SAMEA3663283 (sample SAMEA3663283) | pig gut metagenome | biome: pig gut; feature: pig-associated habitat; material: faeces | place: China | collected 2013
TTTTCCTGACTTCGTCACTTAAAAAACATTGATTTATAAAATGTTAAAACATTGTGTTGCCTGATTTTGGGTGACGCTGCAAAAAAACAAGAAGGAGATAAACAGACATTAGCGTTCATCTCCTCCAATTTTCTGTGCTAACACTTTAAGTGTTTATTGTCAAAGCGTTATCTTCTGCGTCTTGAGCTTCTCTTTCTCTCGGGGCGGTCATCGTCGAAAGATTTCTTTCTTTTCTTTGACCTGCCGTCGTCATATTGTCTTTTGTCGTCGCGGAAGCTTTCTTTGTTTTTTCTTGACCTGCGTTCCGGCATTTCGTCCTCGCGTTTGCTGCGGCTTTTTCTTTCTTTGCTTCTCCCTGATTTTTCTTTCGGTTCGCCTGTTGTTATTTCAACTCTGATACCGTCTTTGTTTTTCATCGGGTCGGCGAAGCAATCGACAACAAACTGAGCGTGGTCGCCATCGACGGCAACGAAGGAGTAATTTTCCATCAGGTCGATATGGCCGATGTTAATATCTTTAGTGCGGGTTACATCATTTATCTTGCCAATCAGAGAGTTAGGCTTGATATGGTCTCTTTTTCCGAGTCCGAAGAAGAGGCGCACCATATTGCTGTCATCGTGTTGTTTTTTCTCTTTACTGCCGCTGCTTTTGCCTTCTCTTGTGTCGTCAACGTTAAGGTCTTTAGCGTCTTTATAGTAGTCGAGGAAGCGGTTGAAGTTCAGTGCCACGATACGAGTGATGAGTTCTTCGCGCGAGAGCCAGTTGAGTTTACGGAAAACTATTGGGAGATAGTCGTCGATGTCATCGCGCATGATATCCACGTTTTCGAGGTTGTCGATATGGCGGAACAGTTGTTTCTCGCACACTTGTTTGCCGGTAGGAATCATAGCCCTTTCAAAAGGCTGTTTTATTTGTTTTTCAATAGCTTTAACCTTATGTTTTTCTTTGACATGCACGAGGCTAATGCAGATGCCGGTTTTGTCGGCGCGTCCTGTCCTTCCGCTTCTATGCACGTAGGTGTCGATGTCGTCCGGCAGGTTATAGTTGATGACGTGAGTCAGGTTGTTGACGTCGAGGCCGCGTGCTGCCACGTCTGTTGCCACGAGTATCTGGGTGAAGCCTTGGCGGAAATGCGACATCACGAGGTCTCTCTGGGCTTGCGAAAGGTCGCCATGCAGAGATGCCGCGTTGTAGCCGTCATGAATAAGGCTGTCTGCAACCTCTTGTGTCTCAAGCTTAGTGCGGCAGAACACTATACCGTATATTGATGGGAAGTAGTCGATGAGACGTTTGAGCGCGAGGTATCTGTCGTTAGCTCTGATAAGGTAATAGTTGTGTCTGACGTTTGAAGTGCCGGAGTTACGTTGTCCGATGGATATTCTCACCGGGTCTTTCATGTAGTGGTTGAGGATTTTCTCCACCTCTACAGGCATTGTTGCAGAGAAAAGAAGGATGTTTTTCTCATCAGGCATATACTCAAGAATAGCATCGACATCTTCTTGGAAACCCATGTCAAGCATTTCGTCAGCCTCATCAAGGACCATCCATTGAACATTGCTGAAGTCAACACGGTTACGGCGAATCATGTCTTGGAGACGGCCCGGAGTAGCAACGATAATCTGTGGCTTCTTGGCTAATGCCTTGAACTGTTGCTCGATGCTCGCACCACCATATACGGGCACAATCATCACTTCAGGCATGTATTTAGCATAACTAAGCAAATCCTTTGAAATCTGCATACATAACTCACGGGTTGGACATAGAACTAACGCCTGCACACAACGTTTCGAAGCGTCAATGTTCTGTAAAAGTGGCAGTCCGAACGCTGCTGTCTTTCCTGTACCTGTCTGCGCAAGTCCAACTAAATCAGTGCGTTGGTTTAATAATATTGGAAGAACTTCAGCCTGTATAGGCATTGGTTCCTTGAATCCTAATTCATCTATAGCCTTTAGGATTGCAGGGTTTAAGTTGAAATCTTGAAACATAGATTTAATTTAAGTTTGCAAAAATACAAAAAATTGCTATATTTGCCAGAATTTTTTTTGTTGAAATGAAAAATAGATTTCTATTAGTAATCATACTGTTATTTTTAGTCTCTTGTTCATCGGATAACAAGGATTATTATCTGGAGGAGGAGACAGAGGTCTGGCCGGAGGTAAATGTTGACAGTCTATTTTTTGATGTTGACAAGTCTATCATCGAGAAGAAAGAGGCTGATCTCGATAATTTCTTCAGCAGGCTTCATAAGAGGATAGGTTTTAACGGCACGGTGCTCTTTGCAGAGAAGGGCAGGGTGGTATTTGAGAAGGCGTATGGGTTCACCGACCTCCGGAGCCGCAAGGGTGAGTTGGGCGTTGACGATGTCTTTCAGTTGAGCTCGGTGTCGAAGATGTTCACTGCTGAGGCGGTGATGATGCTTCATAGCCGCGGACTCCTTGACTATGACGCTGATATAACGAGTGTTATTCCTGAATTTCCATATTCGGGCATTACCACGCGTATGCTGCTGACGCATCGTTCAGGGCTCTCACGATATGAGTCGTTGGCCGATAAGTATTGGCCTGACAAGAAAGTGCCGTTCACCAATGATGATATGATAGAATATTATATTAAGTATAAACCTCAGCCTTATTTCAAGCCTGACAACGGTTTCAATTATAGTAACGTGAACTACGCCCTGCTCGCCTCTGTTGTTGAGCGCGTGTCGGGCAAGTCGTTCCCCGACTTCATGAAGGAAGAGCTCTTTGATGCCATAGCGATGAGGTCGTCGTTTATTTATGACATGCCTGCTGACACCCTTGTCTCAATGTATATCCCCGATTGTGTGCAGGGTTATTATATGAAACGTCGTCCCCAGCGTGCCCAGAACGAGTACCTGAATGCTGTGAAAGGCGATAAGATTATGTTCTCCAATGTTGAAGATATGTACAGGTTCCGTGTTGCCATCGACTATGGGCTGCTCGTCCCTGACTCGATACAGGCGGAGGCGTTCGTTCCCGGAAGCCCGAAGTATTCAAAAAGAAAGGATAACTACGGCTTCGGCTGGCGTATATCTCGTAAATATGACAACTGCTTCTATCATTATGGCTGGTGGAAAGGCTATCGATCCTTCTTCCTTATCGATAATGATAACGACCGTACTCTCATCATACTTACTAACACTGACAAGAACCTCTCTTCTACGCAGTTCTGGAACTTGTTGAGAGACAACAGTATCTCCCTTGCCCCCGCCTCAATAAATATCCCCGTCGTTGAGATAGAAGAGCAAATCAGATTCCCATACTCCTCGTTCAGAGAGCGTTAGCCCCTGTGTCACTGTGTACCACAAGCCGGTATCCGACACCATGGACGTTCTCCAACTTAACCCGCGGATCTACTTTTAGATAACGCCTCAGTTTTGTGACATACACGTCCATGTTTCTCGAACTGAAATAATTGTTCTCCTGCCAGACCTTCTGTAACGCATACTGCCGCTCAACCACCTTGTTGATGTGCTGACAAAACAAAGATAACAGGTCCGACTCCTTGTTGGTCAGCTTCTTCGTTGTTTCATCAATGGTTAGAAACCTTGTGATAGAGTCAAAGGTGAAACTCCCGAATGAAAAAATGCGCCGGCTCTTCTCCGATAAAAACGCACGCTTGCTTATCGCTTCTATTCGTAAGGCTAACTCCTCAATACTCAACGGCTTGATGATGAAGTCGTCCGCACCTATCCTGAACCCCTCGATAATCTCAGAATGATTGCTTACCTCACCTATTAATATAATAGGTGTCTGGTCCCTTGTCCTCCTGATATCCCCGGCAAGCTCGAAACCGCTTATCCTCGGCAATGCCACATCTATCACTATCAAATCAAAATGAGTCTCGTAAAACTTGTCATGTGCCTCTGTCCCGTCAGTGCAGATAATAGTGTCGTAGCCTCTTGATGAAAAATACTCCTTCGCGATTACAGCAAAATCATAATCGCTGTCAGCCATTAAAATTTTAAAAGGTGTGTCCATAATGTTTGATTTTGGTCGGTTACTACGTCTTTGACCGTATCTAACCTTGTTTATATTGCAAATATAGGGCTTTTTACTTGATTGTTTACATTGAAATGATATTTTTTTTGCCTCTTTTTTTGTTAATTTTTATTGTTTTTAATATTTCTTAAAATTTTTTTACCATGTTAAGAAAAAATGTGTATTTTTGCAGTGCGAGACAGTGCGTATTAAAAAGCATTGTTCGTAAAAGGTTTCATAAATTTTGGTTTTTGGTTCTAGGGGCTGCCTACTCTCAATAGGTAGTCCCTTTTTTTATTAATGTATATAATCTCGGTTTGGGATTTTTTTTGTATCTTCGCAAAAAATAATTTATTATGACAGATATTAGAGTAGAATTAGGATACGCTAAGAGTTTTCTTGCTGATAATCAAATAGATAGTTTTAAGGCGCAGGTGCCTACAACCTTCAATACCATTTATAACGGGACCGGTGAGGGGAGCGATTTCCTTGGCTGGGTGGGTCTGCCTTCAAGCATCACTCCGGAATTTATCAAGGATATTAAGGATAAGGCCGAGGAGCTTCGTGCCAAGTCGGAGGTCTTCGTGGTGGTAGGAATTGGCGGCTCTTATCTCGGTGCACGCGCTGTTATCGAGTCGATAACAGGGTATTTTTCTGACATTATCGATAACAGTAACCCTAAAATCGTTTATGCCGGACACAATATGAGTGAGGATTATATGTCGGAACTCCTCGAACTCCTCGACAAAAAGGAGTATTCGATGACGGTTATCTCAAAATCGGGGACAACAACCGAACCTGCTGTGGCTTTCAGATTGTTGAAGAAGCACATTGAGGAAAAATATGGCAGGGAAGAGGCGAGAAACCGCATCGTGGCGATAACCGACAAGGCTAAGGGCGCGCTGAAGACCCTCGCTGATAATGAGGGATATAAGACATACGTGGTGCCTGACAACGTGGGCGGACGTTATTCGGTGCTTACCCCTGTCGGGCTGCTCCCCATAGCGGTGGCCGGCGTGAATATTGATGAACTCGTGGCAGGTGCCCGCCTGATGGAACGCTATTGTGTTGAAAACCAAAATGCTGATAATGTAGTGGCACAATATGCTGTTACCCGACAGGCTCTTTATCATTCAGGAAAGACCACGGAGATCCTCGTTAACTACGAGCCTCGCCTCCAATATTTCAGCGAATGGTGGAAGCAACTCTATGGCGAGAGCGAGGGAAAAGAAGGGGAAGGCATCTTCCCCGCAAGCGTTACTTTCACTACCGACCTGCACTCTATGGGACAATATATACAAGAAGGGGTGCGCAACCTCTTTGAAACCGTCATCTCCGTGGAGAACCCGGCAAGGGAAGTCGTTGTGCCTGATGATGATGACAACCTCGACCAGATGAACTATCTCGCCGGAAGCCGTCTGAACAAGATTAACCGAACAGCAGAAAAAGCCACTATTATCGCACATGTTGACGGTGGCGTTCCTAACATCAGGATTTCAGTCCCAACAATAAGCCCTAATGTTATTGGTCAACTCATTTATTTCTTTGAGATGGGCTGCGCATTAAGCGGATATATGCTGGGAATCAATCCTTTCAACCAGCCCGGCGTTGAGGCTTATAAGAAAAATATGTTTGCTTTGCTCGGTAAGAAGGGTTATGAGGATTTAAAAGAGCAGTTAGAAAATAGGACATTTTGATATGAATTATGATGATATTGAGGTGATGGCTCCGGTAGGGTCGTATGAGGCTCTGTCGGCAGCCATACAAGCTGGCGCAGGCTCGGTGTATTTCGGAATAGGAAAGCTGAATATGCGCTCAAAATCAACGAAGAACTTTAATCTCGACGACCTCGGCGTTATCTCAAATATTTGCCACGAGAATGGTGTGAAAAGCTATGTCACAGTGAACACCGTCGTCTTTGATGAGGAGATTGAAGAGATGCACGCTCTCCTTGACGCCGTGAAGGCTAACGGCATCTCGGCAGTGATAGCGTCCGACCAGAGCGTTATCCAATATGCCCGCGAGATAGGAGTGGAAGTGCATATCTCAACACAATGCAACATCACAAATATCGAGGCTGTGAAATATTATTCACAATTCGCTGATGTCATGGTCACGGCACGCGAACTTAATATCAATCAGGTGAGACATATCACCGAGGAGATAGAACGAAGGAATATCACAGGACCGGGCGGCGACCTCGTCAGGATAGAGGTGTTCTGCCACGGCGCACTATGTATGGCGGTGTCCGGAAAATGCTACCTCAGCCTTGACAACTTCGGCACAAGCGCAAACCGTGGCGCATGCGTACAGCCTTGCCGTCGCGGATATGAGGTGACAGACAGAGATAAAGAAATCACCCTCGCCATTGAAAATGAATATATTATGTCACCTAAAGACCTTTGTACCCTCCCTTTCCTCGATAAGGTGCTCGCCTCAGGCGTGAAGGTGCTTAAGATTGAAGGACGCGGACGCTCTCCTGAATATACCAAACTCACTGTCAGCGTGTATCGCGAAGCCGTTGACGCTGTAAGAAACGGAACATTTGACGAGGAGAAAGTGGCCGCATGGTTGGCACGCCTCAAAAGCGTGTATAACCGCGACTTCTGGGACGGTTATTACCTCGGAAGGAAAATGGGCGAGTGGACTACCAAATACGGCTCACAAGCAACAAAGACCAAACTTTTTGTCGGCACGGTGACAAACTTCTTCGGAAAAATCAGCGTCGCGGAAATAAGAATGGAAACACACGACATAAAACTCGGCGACGAGATAATGATTATCGGCCCCTCAACAGGCGTGTATGAGGATACTGTTCGCGAAATACGCGTCGATCTCAATCCCGTCGAGATGTCGGTGAAAGGCGAACTGTGCTCAATACCTACTAACGACACCGTTAGAAGAGGCGATAAGGTTTATAAAATTATTGATGCTAACCAAGACAATGCAACACTTTAATCTTCATACTCATAGCGTCTTCTCCGATGGCAAATCATCAATGAAGGAGATGGTTGATGAAGCCGTCAGGCAAGGACTTCACACACTCGGAATATCCGACCACTCAATGGTGCCTTTCCCAAGCAAGGTATCAATACAAAATGATAAGGTTGATGATTATATTAACAGCCTTAACGAACTGAAAACCAATTATAAAGATGTGATAACGATACTCCGCTCTATGGAGATGGAGTTTATTCCGGGCATAGTCACCAATTTCCAGAAAACGAAAGACGAACTCGGACTCGATTACCTCATAGGCTCGGTTCATCTCGTTGGCAACGACCCGGAGAGACTGTGGTTCATCGATGGAAAATATATCGAGCCTTACGATGAAGGCCTGCGCGACTTCTTTGAAGGCGATATTAAAAAAGGTGTACGCGCCTACTTCAATCAGGTTAACACAATGATTGAGACCGAGAAATTCGACATCATTGGTCATTTTGACAAGATAAAGATGAACGCGAGAGGCCGCTACTTCCAAGAAGATGATAAATGGTATTATGATATGGTGCTTGAGACCTTGGACCTTATCAAGGAACACGACCTCATCGTTGAGATAAACACCCGCGGCATCTATAAACAGCGTTACAACGGCTTCTATCCTTCAGAATGGCTCTTCAAACGTATGAGGGAGCTGAACGTGCCTGTCGTAATATCATCTGACGCTCACCAGTATTGGGAGATGACGTCTTTCTTCGCCGAGGCAGAAGAAGCCCTCAAAAATGCTGGTTATAAAGAGACGATGTGCCTCGTTAATGGCTCATGGAACGCCATGGAGCTTGTGTGATTCCGCTTATTATTGCCCATGTTGCAAAACTTGATGTCATGAATTATTCTGAATTGGTTGAAAATCAACGGCGTTATTTCTTGAGCCAGGCTACAAAGCCTGTGTCGTTCCGTATCGAACAATTGAATCGTTTATATCATAGCATTGACAACCACAGGGATAAGCTCTTTGAGGCCTTGTGGCTCGACTTGCATAAATGTAAGGAAGAGGCGTTCATGACGGAATATAATATTGTGATGGGCGAGATCAAGGAGCATCTGAGAAACATTAGGCGATGGGTTCGTGATGAGGTCGTCAGCACTCCCATATATCTAAAGCCTTCAAAGAGTTACGTTATGAAGGAGCCTTACGGAGTGGCACTTATCATCGCGCCATGGAACTATCCGCTTAACCTTATGTTCACTCCTTTGGTGGGAGCCATATCTTCGGGTTGTTGTGCGGTGTTGAAGCCGTCGCCTTACTCGAAGCACACCTCGGCAGTGATGCAGGAGATTGTCGATGAATGTTTTGAGCCTCAGTATGTTGCTATGGTGCAGGGACATCGTGATGTCAATGAGCAGCTGCTTGAACAGCGGTTTGACGTGATATTTTATACAGGCAGTCCGGAGGTTGGGAAGGTGGTGATGGAAGCGGCGGCGAAGAATCTGACACCGCTGACACTCGAGCTTGGCGGGAAAAGCCCTTGCGTTGTCGATACAGGCTGCAATATTGAGTTTGCTGCACGCCGTATTGTTTGGGGCAAGACAATAAATGCCGGACAGACATGCATAGCTCCAGACTATCTCCTTGTAAACGAGAGGGTTAAGGACCAGCTCGTTGAGAAAATGCGCGAATGTGCACGCCGTTTCTATGGTGACGACATGCGTAAAAGCAAGAAATACTGCCGTATGATTAACGATAACGCCTATCACAGGGTGTCGTCGTATATCAATGAAGGTCATGTGCTTATCGGTGGCGCTACCGATGCAGCGGAACGTTATATCGAGTTTACGGTTATCGATAATGTCAATCCAGATGCCGAAGTGCTAAAAAAGGAGATTTTTGGTCCGGTACTCCCTTTGATTTCGTTTAAAGATATTTCGGAAGTTGTTGATTATGTTAATGTTAGGCCAAAGCCACTCGCATTCTATTATTTCGGTGATGATGATAACGCAAAGAAAATGCTGCGCCTTACATCGTCGGGAGGAGCCTGCATTAACGACACTATTCTTCATGTTGCAAATGAGAGCCTGCCTTTTGGTGGCGTGAACAATTCAGGCTTGGGAAAATATCATTCTAAAGATTCCTTCCTCGCCTTCTCTAATAGGAAGTCGGTGCTAAAGTCTTCAAATAGAATCGATTTCAAGATGAAATATCCGCCTTACGACAAGTTTGACGCAATTTCGCGTCTGATGTGATTTTTTATTATTTTTGTATCGAAAAAAAATAGACATGGATATCTTTATTTTAGCTTTAGCGATTTTGCCTGTGATAGTGTTGCTTATTTATATATATAAGCAGGACAAATATGAGAAAGAGCCTGTCCGCATGCTTGCGCTCGCCTTCCTTCTGGGCATCTTGTCTATCCCCTTGACGCTCTTCCTCGATGGCGTTATTGATGTTATGATTGGAGGTACATCAGTGTTTTACGTGGCGTTCTTTCAGGCGGGCATTCCGGAAGAGTTCGCTAAATGGGTGCTTTTCATGCTTGTGATATGGAGGAACAAGAATTTCGACGAGTTCTTCGATGGCATAGTGTATATGTCGTTCATCGGGCTTGGGTTCGCGTGTGTCGAGAACATCATGTATGTGTTTGGCGAGCAGGAGTTGCTGTCATCGCTGAGGGTCGGTGTCATGAGGGCAGTGCTGTCTGTCCCCGCTCACTTCCTCTTCGCCGTGATAATGGGTTATTTCCTCGCAATGGCGAAATTTGTTAGGGCTAACCGAACTAAATACCTGTGTTTCAGCTTGTTGTTCCCAATATTGGCCCACGGTCTGTTCGATTATCTTCTGATGCTTTCGTCTTTTGTATCTGAAATAGGCTTCGACTTTGTTGGGTTCATTCTTCTCGTTGGCTTTGTCTTGCTCGACATAAAGATGTGGAAGGTCTGCTTGAAAAACATCAAGAGGATGCAGGAGAATACAAGGGTGGAACGAAATAATAAGATTTTTTGGAATATTTTTAAATCAAAATAAAATGAGAAAACTGTTATTATCAATCACTTTGCTTTTTTGCATGATATATGCGAAAGCAGATGAAGGCATGTGGCTGCCTTACAATTTAAGTAATCAGAGCTTGTATGAGATGCAGCAGCTTGGTTGCAAACTCAGCGCGGAACAAATCTTCAGCCTTAACCAGCCGAGTCTCAAGGACGCTATAGTTCAGTTTGGCGGAGGCTGCACGGGCGAGCTTATCTCTCCAGAAGGTCTTCTCCTCACAAATCATCACTGCGGATTGAGTTATGTTCAGAAACACGCTACTGTCGAACATGACTATCTTACTGATGGCTTCTGGGCTTTGAATAAAGATGAAGAGCTTCCTAACCAAGGACTTACGGTGTCATTCCTCGCAATGGTGGAAGATGTCACCGAGGCTGTCTTGAAAGATGTCGTTGATGAGGATACTCGCGAGGACGTCATTAATAATAATATCAAGGAAATAATAAAAGAGAGAAAAGGTGACCGTAACGTTGAGATAGAGATTGTCCCGTTCTACTCTGGTAATCAATATATTCTGTTTGAATATGATGTCTATGAGGACGTGCGTCTCGTGTGCTGCCCGCCATGGGGTATTGGAAAATACGGCGCAGATACCGATAACTGGACATGGCCTCGTCATAAGGGAGACTTCAACATCTTCAGAGTTTATACCGATAAAGACGGGAAGCCCGCTAAATATAGCGAGGACAATGTCCCGATGAAGTCAAAACACTATCTCCCTATTAATATAAAAGGTGTAAAACAAGGCGATTACGCCATGATTCTCGGCTATCCCGGCTCAACCGACAGATACTCAACATCTTATACCGTGAAGAATATCGTTGATTATGAAGGCCCTTCAATCGTCAACTGCCGCACAGCGAAACTTAATGAGTACCGTAAACACATGGATGCCGACCCGGAAGTGTTTATCAAATACGCCTCAAAACAAGCAAGCGTCTCTAACTATTGGAAATACTATATCGGGCAAGTCAAACAGTTGAAACGTAATCATGTGTATGAGAGACGCCTCGAACAGGAGAACGCCTTCAGAGAATGGGTCGCCGCTGACAAGGCTCGCCAAGCCGAATATGGCGCCATCTGGAATGATATCGAGAAGAAATGGGCTATGATGGGTGAGATACAGAATGCTTTCGTCTATTTGCGCGAAGCAGGATGGAATGGTGGCGAGGCGGTGTCTTTCTCACGCCGCTTCAAAAAAGTGAATGATATGATTAAAGTTAAGGAAGATAAAGAAAAGATATCTCAAAATGTCGAGAACATTAGAAAAGCATCAGATGCTTTCTTCAAAGACTACGACATGGCTCTTGATAAGGATGTCACTATCGCTCTGCTTAACCTTTTCTACAATGATATTGAAAACTATGTCCCTGACATGGTGGCAACAATAGGGGAGAAGAATAATGGCGACTTCACCGCTTGGGTCGAGGAGGCCTTCCAGAAGTCAATATTTACCGACAAGGAAAGGATGGAGAAATGGTTCAACAAACCGAAACGCCTTGATAAAGACCCTATCTATGCATTGGCAATGAGCTTCGTAAATGAATATTTCGATGTCTATGACATTTATGAGAGAGCTAATATTACCGGTAACTATGGTGAACGTCTTTATATGAAAGGTCTTATGGAGATGCAGACAGAACGTAACTTCTATCCTGATGCCAACTTCACAATGCGCCTTACCTATGGTACTGTGGAGCCTTATAAGGGTGCCGACGCTGTGAACTATAACTATTTCACCACTATGGACGGCGTGATGGCAAAATATATCCCTGGCAACTGGGAGTTCGATATCCCTCAAGACGTTCTTACTCTTTACGAAAACCGTGACTATGGACGCTATGCCGACGAAAATGGACAGCTTATCGTTAACTTCATCACAACTAACGACATCACCGGCGGTAACTCAGGCAGCCCCGTCATCAATGGCGAAGGTGAACTCATAGGCCTCGCCTTCGATGGCAACTGGGAAGCTATGAGCGGCGATATCATGTTTGAAAAGAATGTCCAACGTACTATCTGCATGGACGCAAGATACCTGCTCTGGTGTATCGAGAAAGTTGGAAAAGCTACAAATATCATCAATGAACTGACCGTCATTGAATAAGATAACTTTTTGAGTCTCAGGCTGCTCCGATTAATATTAACGAGGTGCAGCCTGAGACTCCCAACCTCTACCAAAAACCTTCCCTCCATCAATGGAACCCTCTTTTTTTGTTGCTTCCCCGACTCTCATTTCCGTCAGTTGAACGCCACACCGCCCTACTCAATACAGCTTGTTTTTTCCGGACAGAAGTGATTTGTATCGGAATTTGTATTATTTTTGCACTTTATTAATAATATGATAATCATTACTTGTATTATATTGTTTTGCCTCCTGTCGGGTGGGAGCCTTTCTGCAAATGAAGTGGAAGACCAACTTGTGGCACAATCTGACACATCAAATCGTGAGGTGAAAACAGGCTGGAACTTCGGTGTGCTGCCCGGTCTGTCGTTTGATGCTGATAAGGGCTTCCTTTATGGACTAACAGCTAATATCTATGATTATCATGATGGTAATGACTATCCGGGCTACCGTCACTATATTTATGCGGAGTGTTCATACACTACAAAGAAAGTCGGGACTTTCCGCCTTTTTTATGAGTCAGACTATGTGGTGGAGAGACATAAGTTACAAGTTGACTTGTCGTATCTTCCTGATATCATGAGTGATTTTTACGGGTTTAACGGCAGCATGAGTGTTTTTAACCATTCGTATCAGAACGTAGGCTCAGAGAGTTTTGTGAGCAGGTCGTTTTATAAGCACAGGTCAGACCTTCTCAGGGCTTCTGCCATGCTGCGAGGAGAGATGGGATACTGTTTGCATTGGAATGCTGGTGCCGGCGTGCTTCATTATGATGAGGGTACGGTGAGGCATAGCGCTGAGAATCCGGAGCTTTTCGGGCTGTACCGTGAATGGGGCCTGATAGACAAGAATGTGGCGGGAGGAGGCTGGCACCCTTTTGTCTGCCTCGGCCTTAATTTCGATAGCCGTGACCAGAGAGTGAGTGCGAGTAAAGGCATCTATCTCGACTTGTTCCTGACATATTACGCCGCCTTTGGTAAAGAAAAAGATTATAACTGCTTGAAGATAAATGCAGACATCATACACTTTATCCCCTTGGTGAACAACAAACTCGTCTTGGCATATCGTGTCGCAGCCCAAAACACTTTGGCGGGCACCGCACCTTATTATCTCGACAGCTATCACAACGTTCTCTTCTTAGACCATAACAGATACTACGGACTTGGTGGCGCTACTACCTTGCGCGGAGTGATGAAAAACAGGATATGGGTGCCGGGATTCGTCGCCTCGACAGTGGAACTGCGCTCACGTCTTTTCAGTTTTAAGCTGTTTCGACAGTACTTCTATCTCGGAACGAATGTCTTTGTTGACGCTGGCATGGCAACACAACAGTACGCTCTCTCTGAAGAAGATGTCAACGCCGTTTTCTCCGAACAGCTCGCCGACCCGAACTCTTGGCTCTCACTGAATAATATGGGCGTTACCGACTTCTTCGACTTCGACACTAACGTCTTTATGCCGCATATTGGGGTCGGGGCGGGCTTGAAATTTGTTATGAATGAGAATTTTGTTATCTCCGCCGAATGGGCGACAACGTTTAATAGTCAGGATAACTTTACAAATGCAAACTTCTATCTCGTCCTTGGATATATGTTTTAAGACTTAATGCTATGAAAATCAGAGAAATATTAAAAAAGAAAAAGACATTCTCATTTGAAGTGTTCCCTCCGAACCCGCAAAATAGCGATATAAATAATATTTATGACACTATCGATGCTTTGCAAGGCTATTCTCCTGATTTTATTAGTGTTACGTTTAAATCATCAGGCGACTTCGCCCAGAACACGATTAATCTTGCGAGTTATATTAAGAACCATACGAAGGCCGAGCCTTTAGTTCATCTAACATGTGGCGCACTTGATGCAGAAGATATTGATAATCTTGCAGATAACCTTATCAAAGAGAATCTTGAGAACGTCCTTGCCCTTAGAGGCGACATTCCCGCTGATTCAAACGTTAATTTCCTTCGTCATTTTCAACACGCCTCCGAGCTGATGGAGCATCTCGGCTCAAAATACGATTTCTGTCTCGGCGGCGCATGCTATCCCGAAGGACATATCGAATGTTCAAGCCTGTATGAGGACATCGCCAATATGAAGATAAAGCAGGATAAAGGGGCGGAGTTCTTTATCACCCAGCTGTTTTATGATAATAACTATTATTACCGTCTTGTCCGCGCTGCTAAAACTATGGGTATCAACGTGCCTATCATTCCGGGTGTCATGCCGCTCACAAGCGCGAAGATGTTTAATAAAATTATGAATATGGCTGGCGCAAGTATCCCGTTCGAGATGCGTGTCCTCTTCGACCGCTTCCAAAACGACAAACTCGCCATGTATGAGATAGGTATCGCCTATAGCGTGAACCAGATTCTGGAACTGCTCGCTAACGATGCCGACGGTATCCATATTTATACGATGAATAATGCTAAAGTGGCCGGCGATATTTATTGCCGTATCAGGAATGTCATTGAGAAAGAGTTGAGATGACTTCCGCTTATTGACTTATTATGAAAAAAGAGATTCTGAAATATCTTGGTTACTCCGCTGATGCCATTGTTGACGATAATGTGCTGTCGCTCATGGATAATGCCTTGAGAGAGGTTGAAAATCAAGCGTGTTTCAGATATGTATATAAAAGATTCGATACGCCACTGCCTTTTATGAACAAGGTGGCGGCCTACCGCGATTATGTTGGCGACTCGCCTTTCCTGCTCTGCGCCTCGACACTCGGAGTGCAAATCGACAGGTATCTGCAGCGGCTGCAACTGAAAGACATGGCCTACGCCGCTGTCTTTGATGCCACCGCTAACGCTTTCCTCGAACACGCTTCCAACGAGTTTGAGAAGCGACTTGACATATCCCTCGATTTCAGATTCTGCCCCGGCTACTCAGGCACCTCTTTCGCTGATAATAAAGAAATAGCTGATGCCCTCAATGCTGAGAACATCGGCATCTCTTTCCTCGATTCTGGCCTTATGGTCCCTCTGAAATCGATGATGGGTATCATCAAAATAGGGGAGAAACGTGCTAAAAAATGCCTCGATTGTGTGGCTTCAGACAACTGCCGCTTCAGAAATAACGGCACTTTTTGTTTTATCACTGAAAAATAATCTTCTTTATGCTCAATAAATTAGGAAAACAAATAATGATTTTTGACGGTGCCTTTGGTACTGAATTGGAAAAACGTGGTATCATGTCGAAGATGCCGGAGATGCTTAACGTCACCGCCCCCGACGTAATCGCTGATATTCATAAGGGATATATCGATGCCGGCTGCGACTTTATCACCACTAACACCTTCGGCGCAAACCGCTTCAAAATGCCTAATGAGAATCGGGAACTCGTTATCAGACAAGCTATTGAGAACGCTAAACGCTACCGTACCTCACAGTTTGTCATGATGGACATAGGTCCTCTCGGCAAGATGCTTGAACCTCTTGGCGACTTGTCTTTCGATGATGCTTATGAGGCTTTCAAAGAAATGGTCATTATCTCAAGAGATTATGTTGACGGCTTTATCCTTGAGACGTTCTCCGATTTATATGAGCTCAAATGCGCTCTGCTCGCCGTGAAAGATAACAGCGACAAACCTGTCATCACTACAATGACGTTCGATAACACTGGCCATACACTTACAGGCACCTCGCCCCGTATCATGGCAGAGCTGATGTCTAACATGGGCGCCGACGCTATCGGTGTCAACTGCTCATTAGGACCTAAAGACCTTAAACCTATTGTAAATGAGCTCGTTAGATATTGCGACAAGCCTATCATAGTGCAGCCAAACCGTGGTATCCCTACCTTAAGAGCCGGAAAAGCCCTGTATTCTCTATCCCCAGAGGCTTTCGCAAAGACAATGAATGAGTTCTATGAATCTGGCGTCGCTGTCCTCGGTGGCTGCTGCGGCACCGACCCAACCTTCATTAAAGCAATATCTGTTAATAAAGATAAACCTGTAGTACAACGTGATGTCATGAAAATCACTTCGTTATGCTCGGCAACACAGCTCGTGTCCTTCGATAAGGTGCGCGTTTGCGGCGAACGTATCAACCCTACAGGTAAGAAAAAACTTAAAGAAGCTATCATCAACGGCGACTTTGACTATATCATGCGCGAGGCTATAAAGCAAGAAGAGGCTCATGCAGAAATACTTGATGTGAATCTCGGCGTGCCGAAAACCGACGACGTCGCTAATATGAAGAAGACCGTATTGAAACTCAATGAGATAACAAACCTACCTCTTCAAATCGACTCGTCTAATGTTGCCGCAATAGAAGCAGGCTGCCGCTATTGTAACGGCGTCTGCCTTATCAACTCTGTCAATGGCAACGAAGATAATATGAACGCCATCTTCCCAATAGCTAAACGTTATGGTGCTGTCGTCCTTGGACTTACAATGGACGATAACGGAATACCTCAAAGCGCTGAAGAACGGCTTGCTATAGCTGAACGTATAGTGAATCGCGCCGAACAATTTGGACTGCCTCGTCATCGTATCATGATTGACACCCTCACCTTAACGTGTAGCGCACAGCAACCTCTTGTTAAAGAGACACTTAGAGCGTTGCGCATGGTGAATGACACACTCGGAGTGAAAACAGCTCTCGGCGTCTCAAACGTCAGCTTTGGTATGCCTAACCGCGAAGTCATTAATAGTACCTTCCTCGCTATGGCCCTCGATAACGGTCTCGCCATGCCAATAATAAATCCGTGTAACGCCATGATGACCAACACTATCCTTGCCTTTAACGCTCTAAAAGGCTCACCTTCTGACCTCGACCGCTTTATTAATGAGGTGGTTTCTGTTGAGACATCACAACCTTCTGCTGTACAAGATTCTGTAACAGCACCATCATCTTCTCCTCTTCATGATGCCGTGCGTAGAGGCCTGCGTGAGGAGAGTGTCGCCTTAACAAAGCAACTCCTTGAAAATAAAGAGCCTATGGCTATTATTAACGATATCCTGATCCCTACTCTTAACGAGGTCGGCTCTGACTTTGAGAAACAGAAGATTTTTCTCCCACAACTAATATCTGCATCAGAAGCCTGTAAAGATGCTTTCGCCATAATAAAAGAACGTTTCCAACATGATGATACACAAAAAGATAAAGGCGTGGTGGTGCTGGCAACAGTGAAAGGCGATGTCCATGATATTGGAAAAAATATTGTCAAAGTTATTTTTGAGTCTTACGGCTATAAAGTGTTTGACCTTGGAAAAGATACTCCGAAAGAAATGGTCCTTGAGGCTTATCAGAAACATAATCCCGACATCATCGGTCTTAGTGCGCTCATGACAACAACCGTTATCTCGATGGAGGAGACAATTAAATATCTGAAAGACAATGGAGTGCGCTGCCCGATATTTGTCGGTGGTGCCGTGTTGAACGGAAATATCGCACAAGATATTAACGCTGACGGCTATACAAAGGACGCCTTGGAACTTGTGGAGACGGTATCTAAGCTTATTTCTTGAAGCTATAGTTCTGTCTAAGATTTTGGTTACCAGATGAATGGTATCAGTCGGTACTTGACCTGCTGCATGTATTCCGTGTAGCCTTCAAGCCCGGTTGACAAAACTTGCTCCTCGTTAAGTATTCTCTTTCTTATGATTATTGGATAGTAATAATTTAGAAAAATTTGGGTGCACCATTCAGCGCACCCAAACAATAAAGTTTAAATCATTATAGATTTTTTTATTTGTTCTCCATGATGAAGCGTTCTACCTCCATGCCGGCCATTGCGCCTGACCCGGCTGCGATGATAGCTTGACGGTATTTGGGGTCTTGGCAGTCGCCCGCAGCAAAGATGCCCGGAACGTTTGTTGCTGTCGATTTTGGTTTTGTGATGATGTATCCTGTCTCGTCCATATCGACTATACCTTTGAATACCTGAGTGTTAGGTGTGTGACCTATCGCCTCAAAGAACCCTTCTATATTTAATGTGCGTTCCTCACCTGTCTTGTTGTTATAAACGACAGCACCTTTCAACTCGCTCATGAATCCGCTGACTTCTCCGAACAGCTCTTTTGTGTTGGTGTTCCATAGCACCTCGATGTTTGGGGTGTTCATCACGCGGTGCTGCATTGCCTTTGATGCACGAAGCACATCGCGGCGGACGATGAGATAAACCTTGTTACAAAGGTTTGCGAGGTATGTGGCATCTTCGCAGGCTGTGTCGCCGCCTCCAACAACTGCCACATCTTTACCACGGAAGAAGAAACCATCGCATGTGGCGCATGCTGAGACGCCGCCGCCTTTGAACTGCTCCTCCGTCTCAAGCCCGAGATAACGTGCTGACGCTCCCGTAGCTACAACGATAGTGTCGGCAAGAAGCTCATCGCCGTATTCTGTCTTGCAACGGAATGGGCGCTGACTCGCATCGACCTCAACAATTGAACCCATGCGGAACTCAGCTCCAAAACGCTCTGCCTGACGACGAATATCGTCCATCATCTGTGAGCCGTGTACCCCCTCCGGATAACCCGGAAAGTTCTCTATCTCTGTTGTTTGCATGAGCTGTCCACCTGTGATAGGACCTTCATAAATGACAGTCTTAATATCAGCACGACATGTGTATATTGCTGTGGTGTATCCGGCAGGTCCTGAACCGAGAATTAAACATTGAATGTGATCCATTTTTTCTTAAATTTTTGCAAAGATATAAATTTTACTTTAATTGTCATTAATTAGTTTGAAGAAATATCCTATTACAAATTGTTTCTGCCTCCAAATGTTTTTATTCCCAACGTGTTATCCTTGATGAAACACCGCATTGTCTTGGCATCGGATTATTTTTGTGGTCTTATTTCTGCTTAATGATGTTTTCTGTGACGTCTTTCTATATATTTCGTCCGGCAATATATACAGGATTGTCTAACTTCTTGACAATTAGTGCTGTCAGGGGAATTTTAGGGTAATAATTATTCAATTTTGATGTTAGTGCTGCTATTCAGCGACTTTGTTCCTTTCACCTTAAAACCTGTTGACCTCGCCGTTCAAGTCTCACCTTTCATTTTATGTTTGACGATTTGTTTCAGCATACAGAAATAAATTTCTTTTTAATTAATGTTGATGTATCGAAATCTTTTGTACTTTTGCAGCGGATTTCATCGGGGCATGGTGCAGTCGGCTAGCATTCTTGCATGGGGTGCAAGCGGTCGCCCGTTCGAGTCGGGCTGCTCCGACAAAAAGGGACAGCAGTTCTTCTGCCGTCCCTTTATTGTTTTTACAAGTATCTGAAAATCTGCGAAATATATCGAAAACTGCATTGTCAAATTCTGTTCGATAACCATCAATTTTCTTGTCAAACAAAACCCCGTCTGGAAACACCAATTTTTGGAGGTTTTGCCTAAAATGAAAGTTTCCTTTGCTCCATAAACTTCCTAATTTACAACACATTAAAACTACCGCATCTATATACTTCAACTTGTTCGATAAATTTTCCGTGATGCTTTCCAATTGTTGCGTGATTTCGGATTGTTCATCCTTCAATTTCGACATCGTTACATTGTAAACCTCTTCCCCGATTTCGCCAACGCCAAACCTGTATTGAACATTCTTTATCTTATTCTCTATCTCGGTCTTTTTCTTGTTAAGGGTGCTGGTCATTTCCATTCGGCTCTCATGGCAACCCTTGAACAACTCCACCAACACCTTTTTCAAAATGCCGTGGAACTCTTTTGGGATGCCGTAACTATCCAATAGCCCAATATACTTATTGTGCATCTTGGTTACTGACTGGTTGTTCTTGCAACCTATCTTATTGCACTTGTAATACTCTTTGCCCCTTGACTTCACCACATATCCTGTCAAATAGCCACCACAATCGGCACATCTGACATGGCGTTTCAGTGGGAAGCTCTCTGTCACCTCTTTATGCTCGTACCCTGCCTTCGATGCACCATTGATTCTCTTGAAAGTCTCTTCATCCACTATGGGTTCGTGGTTGCCTTTCACCAATTCACCTTCATCAAGTAGATTATGCCTAATGTAACCACAATAGATTGGATTCATAAAGATGTATGAAAGTTTCTTGCGGTCAATCTCCAATCCATGTGCTTTCAACCTGTCACAAATTTCGGGATTGCTCAACCCCTCATCGGCTTTCCAACGGAATGCCTTCCTCAATAATTCACCTTTCCAATTCACTTTCAAATAGTGGTGCTTGTTTTCCTTGTAATGGTCATAGCCAAATGGGGCTGCATTAAACCACTCGCCACGGCGCAAACACTCTTTCATACCGCCAACACACTTGTCTTTTCTTATGGTGTTATCAAACTTGGAAAACAATAACAACACATCTTCCATGAAATTGCCCGATGCACTATCGGGGTCAACTGGTTGTGTGGCACTGACCACATACACACCCTTCGATTTCAATAACGCCTTCAGCATTGATGCCTCCGCCCCTGTTCGGCTAAACCTGTCGTAAGAGTAAACCAATATCACATTGATTTCCTTGTCTCGTCTAACCTCTGTAATCATTTTCTTGAACTCTTCACCCATTTTCTTTGCGCTTTCGTGTGTGCCACCAAAAGGTTTTTTAATGGTGATGCCGTTACGCTCCGCATACTCTCTACACACTTTATCCTGTGTTTCCAAACTGCAATTATTCTGTTCCTGCTTTTCGCTGGAAACTCTCGTCCATAATGCCGCAACCTTATGGTCTAACTTCGCAAATTCAACTTGTTTTGTGGCTCTCTTCTTCTTTTCATTGCTCTTTCTACTCATCTTGTAAAAGTTTTTCAATCTTATTATTAAACAGGATTTCTCCTAATTGGTGGAAAAAGTCTAATACCACCTTCTGTTCGTTCTCGTTAAGTCCTAATTGTCTAAAATCCTCATCATAATCTTGGTAGTTTAGCATTCATAATTAAATGATACCCTTTATTTTTGATAGATAACATACAGAAAGTTTTCGGGAAAAACAAATCACACTATCCTTCCTGTGCTGGTAAAGTCTGTGCCGCTCATTGATGGCACATCACGCCAATAGTTTTTCATACCCATCGAAATTCGTTGTTTGGTCATGTCTGATTTCTTCTTGCCTTTCATCTTGGCACTGATTTTCTGTCTCACTTCCACAGGGCATTCCCCGTATTGCCTCTTGTAGTTCTTTTCCATAATCATTTCACTTTTTACAATTATTATAGTTTCACTTTTTTGAGTTATAGTTTTTGGTAGTTTTCATTACCAATAAATAAATAGTATGGAAAGGGTAGAAAGTCAAGAAAAATGGGTTGGAACTGGAGAAAAAATTTTCATGGCGAATTGTTTGCCCCCTATTGCACCTACCATATACCCTCTATTTCGGGAGGCGGATAACGGCAAAACAAACCTTGTTTTTAAATTGTAATTCATTGATTATAAAACAATTACATAGTCAATTCCGTGGATTATTTCATCAAACATCAAAATTAAAATCGACATAGATAAAACGCTCATTTTCAGAGCATTTCCTTCAGTTTCCGAAGGGTGTTTATGGATGTTCCGCTGATTTTCTGAACATTCCGCAACGAAATTCCCTTCTTCAACAAGCGGATTTCCTCGGCATACTCTTCCTTCATCTGCTCATCGGATTTCTTATAGCCCACCTTCCTGCCGACCTTGCCTCCGTTGCTGCGATAATGGTTATAGCCGCTTTCCATACGGCTGCGAATAAGACCCCTTTCCATTTGGTTAAATTGCCCAATAATGCCCAAAACAAGTTGCGCAATAGGGTTCACGCTGCCATCCCTTTGCAGCGTTTCAAGTCCGTTTTGGTGAATGTATAATGAAATCTTATGTTCGGTCAGAAAGTCGATGATGTTCAAGAAATCGGCGGCACGGCGGCTGATACGGCTGCACTCGTAAACCAACACTCGTTTCACATCGTTACTGGTCACATAGTCCAACATTTCCGACATGGCGTTGCGCTCATCCACCTTCTTTGCGCCACTAATTTTCTCGGTAAACTCTGCGACAATCTGATAACCATTGCGTTGAGCGTATGCTCTTAATTCATCGACTTGTCTGTCATAGTCTTGACCTTGCGTTGATACCCTTGCGTAAATGACTGCGTTTTCCATAGTGATGTATGCTTAATTGAATTACGATGCAAATATAATGATTATTTGTTACATATAATCATATTTTTATGATTTTTTGTTACAAATAATAATTTTTTCAAGATTTGAATGTATCTTTGCGCCAAATCTAAACCATGTATGGCAAGAAATGTAATCTCATTGGATTGGAAAGGTGGTTTTGAGTTCTTTGGGTCGCCTGCATCGCTTTACTCAAAACACACTGATGCTGAACTGGGAATGAACATACATTCCTTAAACAATGCTTTCTATTCGTTGCGAAAAGAAGGCAAGCCCCTACAGGTTGTGACCAAAACAGGATGCATTATCCGAAAAGGCGAAATCTTTATGAAAGAAACAGAAGCAAAATCAAATAAGAGTATTGGTCTAAAAAAGTAATCATCAAATTAACTTATATCATTATGAAAAGAATAAGATTATTTGCTTTATTATTATGCTCAATTGTTATATTAAGTGGTTGCGTCTCCGATAATGAAGTGAAACAAGAAATAGCCCGTCTAAAGAAAGAGTCCAAGGATAATCCTTTAGACTTCACCGTACACAATACTTCAATGTACGACCCAAATAATGGCATTATCAACAGAAAGGATAAGTTATTTCAAGATATGATATTGGAACATAATATCCATGAAGACGGTGAAATATATTACTTTGCATACTTTTACAATTACGGTGGAAATATCAAGCTGTTCAATGGATATAGAGGTGATTGCTTTGTTCTTTTGGGCTATATTCGAACGATGAGACATATAAAGGACATGCATAGTCTGACGATAACAGAAATAATAGAAGATGAAAAGTACGGCTCTTATGCACTCGTTGATTGGAATACTGGTAACAAAACAATTAGAAATGTTTTTATGACCCCAATGGCATATTATGGATATCAAACAAGACATGATGAGAATATGATTTTTGTTCAATTTCAAGGTGATGATAAATACATGAATGTCATTTTCTGTGGAAATGACTTTGAACGAATTATGATAAACAAGTTCCCCGAAAAAATTGAAGATGGTACATTTGTCGGTGCAGGGAAGAATGGTCACGGACAATTTTGGCATCAATACTAATTTCATACATTAACTACATTAGGCAATAAAACTAAAATAATCTAAATGATTAAAAAGACACAAAAACAAGTTGTGTTTGAACATCAAGAATAGATTATATTGATACACTTGTAGTTTTGATACATCAACTTGCATCCACAGGGATATGATTGATGTATCGGTAGGGACTATGGTTATATCCCTAATGGCGCATCTTCACATCTATATCATACCCTTCTTTCATCGCCAACACCGCATCCAACAAGCCAATGGATTTTCGCTTGTAACTGAAATGCAACAATCGAAATAGAAATTCATCGTACATGGTTTTCAAAAACGATTGGTCAACAAGCAAATCAACTGAAGGTGATATATCGTTTTTCTTGAAGTAACGGAATAACTCATCGGAGGTCAACCTTATTTCCAACCTATACAATCGCCTTGGATTGCAGTAATAGTCTGCAATGTATGCCTTATTACTACGCTGGATTTCCTTTTTCTTATCATAAACCACAAATGATTTCCTCTTGTCGGAATCGCTGAAATATAAAGTCGGGGCAAGTTCTTTCAGTCCATTGGTTGTATGAAGGAAAAACAAGCCATCAATCACCTGTCTTTTATCCTCTATCTTCGTTCCACATCGTACAACCGAAACATCTTCACGCTTCAATAATTTCTTAATCCTCGGCACTGGGTTAAATGGCAAATCACAAGCCAAATCCAATTGGGTGATGTTATTGATGCCCTCAAATCCAACTGCATCTTGAAACTCGTTAAGAATGTCTATGCGCATCGTATTGGAATAAAACACTTGGTTTCTTATGCTCACCCAACAATATTTCTTTTCCTTGTCGGAAAACCTGTCAAATAGCAATGTGCCAAGTTCATGCTGCGCATAGGCAACCCCATAGATACCTTCGTATGTTCCATCGGCTTGACCTCTGACCAATTCAAAGTCACCAAATTGAAGATGGTCGGGTTGCTCTGCCATCATCTTCCAAAACTGGGTCTCGTTATTTCTCTTATAGCATAATTTCAATTTATCAATTACAATCTTTCCACTATCCACCTGCTATTTATATTATACCTCTTTATTATTAAACACATATTGTGTTTCAATGAAGGAAACAATCTTATTAAAGTCCTCAAAGAAGTTCGATAATTTGGCAGGGCATCCGACAGAATGTTCAAGAGTGGGGTTGGTCTCCACTCTTTTTTCTTTCTCCTGC
>SAMEA3663283__coassemble_968_pt1 | contig 23653 bp, 16 predicted proteins | sample SAMEA3663283__metabat2_low_PE_020 | metagenome-assembled genome bin SAMEA3663283 (sample SAMEA3663283) | pig gut metagenome | biome: pig gut; feature: pig-associated habitat; material: faeces | place: China | collected 2013
TGAAACAGGCAACAATTCCAAAATTACCGGAGGGCTGGTATGTATCATCAACACATTGTGTTTCAAGGATATAGTCACCTTCACCCACTTTATCTACAAATATTTTCCACGTGCCATCAGATGTTCTTGTCACCTTAAAAAAAGCGGAGAAGGAAGACGCTATGAAGGTGTCGTCACCCTTACAAATACATGTATAAGAGTCATTATCAACACGATACAGAGCGACAGCGTCTTCCGAACCCGCCTCCCCAAAATTCAAATAATAGTTATCACAAAGATAGACATCACAATAGTTCATGCCGGAGGGTGAGAAGGCCTCGCGCAGAAAGAAACGCCACTCGAATTCTTCAGCGATAAAGTCTAAATTGGAGAACAGCCACGCTTTCCCACCGGTCTCAGCATTCAACTGTAGTTGCTGTTTATCATTCACGACAAACAAAGAATCAGTGCCGAACCAAGATGGGTTCTCGTAGAAATCACCATCAGAGAAATCATCAATAATCTGGCACAAACAACGATATGGGGTAATCCATAATAATGCCGATAGCAGTATCAATATTTTTACATTCATATTATATCTCGTTAAGAGTTTTTTATTACTTTTGCACAAAAGTATAGTAAAAAATATTCAGTCAGCCCAATTTTAACATTAATTAACTTTCAGAGAGTTAGAGGGTTAAGATTGTTAATAGAAATTAAGGGTTAAGGCTGGTTTTGTTGGTTGAAATAAGAGAAAAGATGAGAATAGCAGTTATTGGAGCCACCGGCCTTGTCGGGCAGAAGATGCTTGAGGTCTTGTCGGAGCAAAACATTGCAATAGATGAGTTGGTTGTTGCCGCATCTGAGCGGTCGATAGGTAAATCCATAATATTCAATGGTGTAGAGCACCGGTTAGTATCGGTAGAGGATGCTATTGGGAAGACTCCTGACATAGCGATATTTTCTGCTGGTTCGGAGGCATCGATAAAATACGCTCCTTTATTTGCGGAAAGAGGCACATACGTTATCGACAACAGCTCGGCATGGCGCAGGGAGGAAGGCATTCCATTAGTGGTACCGGAGATAAATAGTGGAGACATCACCGCTGATACTCATATCATTGCAAACCCAAACTGCTCGACAATAGGTTTAGTGATGGCTCTTGCCCCTATGCATCGAAGATATGGCATCAAACGAATCGTTGTGTCAACATATCAGTCGGTGAGCGGGAGTGGGATAAAAGGCTTGGTGCAGCTGCATTGTGAGCAAAGAGGAGAGAAAGCATCAAAACCTGCGTATCCTCATCAGATTCATGAGAATGTGATACCACACGGAGGCTCTTTCCTTGAAAACGGAAGCACCACTGAAGAAGAGAAGCTGATATTCGAGACAAACAAGATTCTTCACTCAGATATTGCCGTCTCAGCCACCGTGGTACGCGTGCCTGTTTATGGCGGACATTCTGAATCAGTGAATGTGGAGTTCTCACAAAATTATGATTTACAAGAGATTAGAAAGATATTAGAAGACACTCCCGGCATTATCGTTGCCGATAACCCGAAAGAGAACATCTATCCTACCCCACTGATGGCATACGACAAGGACGAGGTCTTTGTTGGCCGCATGAGAAGAGACGAAAGCATTGAAAACGGCTTTAATTTCTGGGTGGTGTCCGACAACGTGCGCAAAGGTGCCGCCACAAATGCAGTACAAATAGCCAAGTTTCTCATAGACAAGATATTATGAAGGTTTATCACGATATCAAAGATTTTAGAAAAATCCCTAATGCCATCGTTACTATCGGCACTTTCGACGGAGTACACCTCGGTCATCAAGCCGTATTCAAACAAATGGTTGACAAGGCAAGACAAATAGGTGGCGAGACTGTCGTGATAACTTTCTTCCCTCATCCAAGAATCGTCATCTCCCCCAATGATAACAGACTGCGCCTGATAACGTCACAAGAGGACAAAATAGAACATCTAAGGCGGTCTAACATTGATAATCTTATCATTATAAACTTCACGAAAGAGTTTTCGCACACATCATCGGAGGATTTCATCAAAGATTACGTTGTTCGATATATTCAGCCCGCGATACTTGTGATAGGCTACGACCATCATTTCGGTAGCAACCGCTCTGGCGACTTCGACACTCTCTCCAAACTCGGCATGGAGTTTCATTTCGCTGTGGAGAAGATTAACGAACAAGACATCGAGGACATCACCATCAGCTCGACGAAGATACGCTCTGCCCTACAACAAGGCGACATCAAGTTAGCGAACAAACTACTCGGCTACAGCTATTCTACCTCCGGCATAGTGACGCACGGCGACAGCATCGGACGAACATTAGGATTCCCGACAGCAAACATCTCCATTAAACCTGAATACCAGCTTATTGAAAAGACAGGAGTGTATGCGACAATAGCAAAAGTAGATGGAAAAGATTATCCTTCAATGACTTATATCGGCAGACGCCCAACAATAAGCAACGGATTGCCGACATCGACAGAGACCTATATCATGGATTTCGACGGCGACCTTTATGGGAAAGAGATACGTGTCACTTTCGTTGATAGAGTACGTGATGAGATGACTTTCGACAACCTCGAACGGCTGAAGTCTCAGATTCAAGAAGATAAGGCAAACATTATCAGGATATTATCAAATATTAACTAATAAAAATTAAGACATGAAAAAGTTTTTGACATTAATCACGATCATCTGCCTTTTAGGGACATTTAAGGCAAATGCTTGCACCAACTTCCTTATCACCAAAGGTGCATCAAAAGACGGCTCCACAATGATTTCTTACGCCGCTGATTCTCATGTGCTTTACGGAGAATTATACCATTATCCGGCGGCTGACTACCCGGAGGGTGCAATGCGCGACTTGTACGATTGGGACAGCGGTCGTTATCTTGGACAGATTCCGGAGGTACGCCACACCTATAATGTTGTCGGCAACATGAATGAGCACCAGCTTGCTATCGGAGAGACCACATACGGAGGCTTGGAATGTCTCTGGGAAGGCGAAGGTCTGATGGACTATGGAACATTGATTTACATATCATTACAGCGTTGTAAGACTGCGCGTGAGGCCATCAGGAACATTGCTGAGCTCACAGCACAATATGGATACGTCAGTGAAGGCGAGTCGTTCTCGATAGCCGACACCGAAGAAGTATGGATAATGGAAGTCATCGGCAAAGGCAAGTTCGGCAAAGGCATGGTATGGGTTGCACGCCGCGTCCCTGACGGCTATGTCAGCGGTCACGCCAACCAAGCACGTATCACACAGTTCCCTCTCGCAAAGAAAAACAAGACTTCTGTGACATCGAAGGACTTCAAGAGATTCATGAAAGACATGAGTATAGACTGTATATATTCTGACGATGTCATCACATTTGCAAGAGAGAACAACCTCTATGTAGGAAAAGATGAAGACTTCTCATTCTCAGACGTTTACGCTCCTGTTGACTTTGGTGCGGCACGTGGCTGCGAGCTTCGTGTATGGGCGATGTTCAACAAGGTGACCGACGGCATGGAGGAATATTGGGATTATGCGACAGGCCGTAACATCATGCGTGAGAAGCCATACGTTGCTGGTCAGGCACAGACAAAAGAGAACTTCCCAAGCAACAGAATGCCTTTATGGGTTAAGCCTAACGAGAAAGTGAGCCTTATCGATATGATGAATTTCATGCGCGACCATCTTGAAGGCACAGAGCTTGACATGTCGCAAGACCTTGGTGCGGGGCCATTCCACTGCCCATATCGTTGGAGACCAATGAATTGGGAGGTTGACGGTCAGCAATATGTACACGAGAGGACAACAGCCACACAGCAGACAGGATTCTCCTTTGTGTCACAGAGCAACGGCTCGCGCACGAACGAGATTGGAGGAATCATCTGGTGGGGTGTTGATGACGCAGCAAGCACCGTATATTGCCCGATGTACACATGTATGACAGATATCCCGCTGTGTTTCCGCGTCGGCAACGGCTCAATGATGCAGTTCTCCGAGACGGCAGCCTTCTGGATTTTCAACCAAGTGACGAACTTCGCTTACACCAAATATGACTATATCCACCCGGAGATAGCAGAGAAACAGGCGAGATACGAACATGACTGGGCAAATAAGACACTCAGTATCAGCAACAAGGCAGAGGAACTTTATAAAGAAGACCCGCAGAAGGCTGTGGCATTCCTGACCACCTTCTCATGCAACGAGGCGACGAAGCTCTGTGCCGACTGGAAGATGTTCTATCAATATCTTTTCACAAAATATATGGACGGCAATGTGAAGACGGCGGTACAGAAGCCGGAGAACCACAAATACATTGCGCCTAAGGTGGAGCAGCCCAGATACAGTGATGATTTCTACAGGGCAATCATCGAGCAGACAGGCGATAAGTTAAAGGTATATTAATCCAATGACGAGAAAGCACTGCGCCGAAAATCTTCGATTTTCGGCGCAGTGTCATTATTATCAGCAAAGATTATAGCATCTTATGTATTATCTCCTCTATCGTAAGCCCTTCAGCCTGAGCCGAGTAGTTCTTCACAAGCCTATGTCGGAGCACAGGCACCGCCACTCTTCTTACATCTTCGATATCAGGTGAGAACTTGCCGCACATCAGGGCATTAGCCTTTGCGCCTGAGATGAGGTGTTGCGAAGCACGCGGACCCGCGCCCCAGCTCAGATATTTATCCGCCCACTCATGCGCCCGCACTGTTGATGGCCTCGTCCTCGACACCAAGCCCACCGCATACTCATAAACGTGGTCAGAGACAGGAACCCTGCGCACAAGCTCCTGAAAATATTTTATCTCTTCCGCACTCATCACCGCATTCACCTTATTATTATTAATAGTAGTAGTGCTCTTCACCACCGCTATCTCCTCCTCATACGAAGGATAATCAAGCATAAGGTTGAACATGAAACGGTCTAACTGCGCCTCCGGAAGCGGATATGTCCCTTCCTGCTCGATGGGATTCTGCGTAGCAAGGACAAAAAACGGCTCCTCTAACTTATATGTCTTACCCGACACGGTGACGTTCTTCTCCTGCATTGCCTCAAGAAGTGCCGCCTGCGTCTTTGGCGGCGTCCTGTTTATCTCGTCTGCAAGAACGATGTTTGCGAACACCGGACCTTTCACGAACCTAAACTGTCGCGACTCGTCAAGGATCTCTGTTCCGACAATATCGGAAGGCATCAGGTCGGGAGTGAACTGTATCCTGCTGAACGAAAGCCCCAACGCCTTACCTATAGTATTGATAAGCAACGTCTTTGCAAGTCCAGGGACACCAACGAGAAGCACATGGCCTTGGCAGAACATACACAAGACCGTGTCGTGTATCACCTCCTGCTGCCCTATGATGACCTTACCTATCTCTTTTTTAAGAAGCTCAAACTTACTGACGAGCGCGTTTGCGCCATCTACATCCGACTTAAACATATCTATTCTTGAATATTCCAATCAAATCTAAAATCGCAGGTACAGTATTCATCGCATATCTTCACATAAGCCTTCTTCGACTTTGTTGTTATCCATTTATTCAGGGCTTCTTGACGTTTCTTCTGCATCGTCCAGTTCTGAATGAGGGCATAGTCGTCATTGAGGTTTGCCTTGTGAGGATTTGTCTTTTTCTTTATCATAAGAAGGCGGTAAGCGTCCTTATCGTTTTTTGTCTTCATAGGGACAGGGGCACTCACCTCGCCCACCCCGAGCCTGTTGACGACGACAGAGACCTGAGGGTCAAGCTCTTCGGCTGTAAACATTGTGCTTCCGGTGTTAGTGTTGACGAGATAACCGCCGTTGACCTTATCGTCTTCGTCGCTGAACATCGTCACGGCTTCTTCAAAAGAGATGCTGTCGTTACGTATTAGGTTAGCGATAGAGTCGAGTTCGAGATAGGCTTTCTCCAAGGCTTCAGGCGACACCTTGACGGTAAGGAGGATATGGCGGACGTTGACATAATCGCCACGTCGTTCAATAAGTTGGATGATATGGTATCCGAACTCTGTCTCCACCACTTCCGAAATCTCTCCGTCTTTAAGGGCGAAGGCGGCGGCTTCAAACTCTGGTGCGAGCTCTCCACGGCCATAGAATCCGAGTTCTCCGCCTTTCTTTGCAGAGCCTGGGTCTTCCGAGTACAGGAGTGCCAAGGTGGAGAAGCGTTCACCTTTCAAGATACGTGTGCGCAACCCGTAAAGCCTGTCCTTCACCGCGAGTTTCTCGTCAAGCGTGATAGGCGGCTTCTTCACAATCTGCGCAATCTCGTATTGTGCGCTCACCATCGGGACAGAGTCCTTCGGAATGCTACGGTAGAACTCGCGCACATCGGAAGGTGATGTCTTCAGCCCAGAGACGATTTTGCCCTGCACCTCCTCCACCATCTTCTGGTCGCGTATGATGCCACGCAACTCTTCTTTTATCTCACTGATACTCTTATTATAATATTTCTCAAGCTTCTCTTGCGAGCCGAGCTGGTTGATAAAATAACGAAGACGGTACTCCATCTCAGAGTTCACCTGGTCATCAGTGACCTCAATACTGTCCAACTCCGCCTGGTTTAACAACAGCTTCTGGAAAAGTAGCTCTTCCAAAATCTCACAACGAATGGTGCTCGCATTTCCTTTGATGCCGCCCTGCAAACGGTACTGAAGATATTGTTCCTCAATGTCCGATTGAAGAATGACGTTCTTTCCGACTACGGCAGCGACCTTATCGATAACCTGCTGCTGTCCGTAAGCCGGCATCATGGCAAGCAGAATAAAGAAAACGAGAATACTTCTTATTTTCATAACTTTAGAATATTTCAAACACATGTTCTTCAACAGCCTTGTTAAACAAGCTGTTATTCATTTCTTCAATAAGCTTCTTCTTCCTCATATTAAGAATGATATAACGGATAGACACCTTCTCCAAGTCAGCGGGAGCATCGTCTCCAACCTTCCTGTAGTCACATATCCTCAGCAGACATGTGGTGCCTTCCCTCTCAATCTTAATGAATTTGTTCTTTTCAAGATAACGAATCTGGTCCTTGACATCAAGCCCATATTCCTCAATGATGTCGTCGAAATATCTCCATCGTTCGACATCAACATCATAGTTCTCGCAGTATTTCTCGGCCATGGAGGCGATAGAGTCGATAAGCAGCTCGTCATAATCACGTAAGAGCTTGATAAACTGCCACTTCTTCTTTTCGTCACTTTCTATTTCAACGGAGGCTATTCTGACCACATTTTTGTTAAGCTTGAAATTCCCACTATTGGAGTTATAATAATCGAGAATATCGGCATCAGAGACGATGGTATCGAGTTTCTGTTCTATCAGCTTAGACTCGTATTTATAGACAACCAATGAGTTACGATAATCTTGAATCTGTTTTGAGAAATCGAGTTCCTCTTGGGTGAGATTCTGTTCCGCCTGATGAATTATCAGTTGCTGGCGAATCCATTGTTCAATGAAGGCCCTTGTCCTGACGATGCTGTCGGACGCGCTTATGCCTTTGTATAGCACATCATGCAAATCGGACTGATACAGGTTTTTGTCGTAAATGGAGGCGACAATCTTATCGTTTTTATCCACTACAGCAGAGTCTGTACACGAGGCTACCGATAGCACCAATATCAGTCCGAATACAAAATAGCGCATGATTAGTTATAGTTATTCTTAACTTTTTCCAACAATTTCTCGTCTATGCTGACAGGATATTTAGTCTTGAGGCTTTCAATCCAGTTACGTTCGAGAACGTTTTGGTAGGCAGATGTGACGAGACCCTTAGCTTCTTTGAAAGTCTTAGGTTCCGGGTCGCGCACTTCAAGTATCTTGATGATTTTCGTAGAGTTCTCTACTGTTGAAGGCACAATTCTAATGGTACCGGCGACCCATGATGTGGAGTCGATGTCGATATTGTCGCCTTCTTGGAAGAAAGGAACCTTAATCATCACGCCTTTAAGTCTTTCTTTGTTGAAAGCGGCTTTGAGGGTATCGGCGCACACGTCAAGTTCGATGAGTTCCACGGCTCTATCAAGGCTCTCGCTGTTATTTACGGTGACGACGGCGGCCTTGACGCGTTTCTTCCACATATAGTCACCTTTATGCTCCTCATAATAGTTGTTGAGGCCGGTGGTATCTTTCTCTGCCTTCTTCCACACCTCTTTTTCCATAAGGTCGAAGAGAAGAATGCCGTCGTGATATTCTTTGACAAGCATATCAAATTCAGGGTATTTCTCTTCGAGTTTAGAGTCCTCGTAGGCGAATGCCGATTCCTTTACAAAATCGTTGAAGAGTTCGTAGGCGTAAGAGGCCGGCGACATGAAAGGCTGGCTCTGCTGGTGCAGATAGATATACTGTACGAAATCGTTGATGGTATATTGTTTCTTTTCGAAGGAGAACAACACTTTGTTAACATCAACATTTTCAGGGAGTACGTAGTGGCCTTCGCTAAGAGTTGAGTCGATGGTGGCGATAAAGGCGTCTTTGGTCTTGGTCTTCACCTTATATCTATTTTCCTTCATGATGCGTTTCAGGACTATCTCATCGCTCACTTTGGCGCGCATATCTTTCTCGACGCGTTTCTTGATATTCTCTTTCTCATCATCTAAGGAGGCTATGCCAGATTTTGAGATAAGCCTGATGATATGGTAACCGTAGTTAGTTTTCACCGGGAGGGTAATGTCACCCACTTCCATTTCTTTAATAGCGTCGATAAATTCGGGCACAATGCTATTGACTTTGAAAGGAGAGAGTGCGCCGCCGCGAGGTGCTGCTCCTTTATCATCGGTATATTTTTTCACTATGACGTCCCAGTTAGAGCCGTCTTTTTCTATCTCGTTAAAGATGTTCATAGCTTTCTCTCTCACCGCGGAGTCTGATTTTCCGGGAGTGTTTTCATCAACGATGAGGAACACTTGTGCTGCCTTGATGATGCCGCATGCCGGTGTTTTTGAGTTAACTCTGATAATATGGTATCCGAAGTCGGTACGTACCGGCATTGATATTTCGCCCACCTTGGTATTATACACGCCTGTCTCGAAAGGATAGACCATATCGAAGGCGGAGAAGTAGCCGAGGTTACCCTTGTTACCTTTGTAGGCGCGTTGTTTGCCGGGTATCTCCTTGATGTCGCGTGCCGAAGGGTCGTCGGAGAGTTCCACTGCCAAGGCGTTGAAATCCTCTCCTTCCAAGATGCGCTTACGAATCTCGATGGCCTTGTTATAAGCCTTCAGTGTGTCGGCGGGCACGGCATGGATATCGCATTTCACGAGGATATGGTCAGCGTTGATGTCCCAGAGCATTCTGTCATACGCCTCTTCAACAAGAGCCTCGGTACCTTCCTCGTTCGAGAAGTAAGGCTTGGCAAGCTGTTTGCGGTAGCCATTCAGCTCCTTGACGAACTTGGCATTAGTATCCATCTTAAGTGACTCCGCCTCAATAACTTTCAACTTAAAGTTGATATACATGTCGAGGTATTCGTCAACGTTTTTCTTATCAATAACATCGCCATTAACGTTATTTTTCTCATATACCGACATAAACTCGCCGGCGGTGATGTTATTATCGCCCAGCTTTATCAAGGTTTTAGATTTATAGCCTTGGGCAAAAAGGAGTGATGGCATCAGAGCCAGTAAAAATACAACTGTTTTAGATAATTTCATTTTCAAAATCGGTTAATATTTTACACTAATTTTCATGATAACGCAATACATTAATAAATATTGCTATGCCTTTGTGCTATAGTTAGGAGATTCCTGGGTGATAGTGATATCGTGAGGGTGGCTTTCTCTCATGCCTGAGGCTGTTATCTTGATAAATCTTGTATTATGGAGGTCTTCAATAGTCTTAGAGCCTGTATAGCCCATGCCTGCGCGGAGGCCGCCGACCATTTGATAGACCACTTCTGAGAGGCTGCCTTTGTAAGGGACGCGGCCCACAATACCTTCTGGTACGAGTTTCCTGATGTCGTCCTCCATATCTTGGAAGTACCTGTCTTTAGAGCCTTTCTGCATAGCTTCGAGCGAGCCCATTCCGCGGTATGTCTTATATTTTCTACCTTCGAAGATGATGGTGTCGCCTGGTGACTCGTTGACGCCGGCGAAGAGAGAGCCTGCCATGATGGATGATGCGCCTGCGGCTATAGCCTTGACGATGTCGCCGGTATAGCGGATGCCGCCGTCAGCGATGACAGGTATGCCGCTGCCCTTGAGAGCCTCCGACACATTATAGACAGCGGTAAGCTGTGGCACGCCTATACCTGCGATGATACGTGTTGTGCATATCGAGCCGGGGCCAATACCAACCTTGATGGCGTCGATATCGAGTTTCGCGAGGTCTCTCGCCGCCTCCGGAGTGGCGATGTTTCCTATCACTATGTCGATATTTGGGAAGGTGCGGCGCAGCTCCTTCGCAATGTTGAACACATTCTGTGAATGACCGTGCGCTGTGTCAACAACTATAGCATCGACACCAGCCTCAACGAGGGCATGGGCGCGCTCCATGGTGTTGTATGTGATACCCACAGCAGCAGCCACCCTCAAACGGCCATGCTCGTCCTTCGACGCGTTAGGCCTCGCCTTAATCTTTATGATGTCCTTATATGTTATAAGCCCGATAAGGTGGTTCTGCTTGTCAACGACAGGAAGCTTCTCTATCTTGTGCTCCTGAAGAATGTCGGCAGCAGTGGTGAAATCCGTGAACTCCGTGGTAGTTATCAGATTCTCTTTCGTCATGACTTCTGAAATAGGACGATCGACCTGCCTCTCAAAACGAAGGTCGCGGTTCGTGACAATACCAACAAGAACATTATCATCATTTACAACAGGGATTCCGCCTATATGATACTCTGTCATCATCTTGAGAGCATCACGAACAAGAGCTCCCTCTCTAATAGTTACCGGATTGATAATCATTCCGTTCTCAGCGCGTTTCACCTTAGTAACCTCAGCAGCCTGCTGCTCAATAGTCATGTTCTTATGAAGAACGCCAATGCCGCCCTCCTGCGCAATAGCTATCGCCATAGGAGCCTCCGTCACAGTGTCCATACCCGCGGTGACAATGGGTATGTTGAGCTTTATACGACGTGAGAAATTCGTACGCAAATCAGCGTCACGCGGAATAATAGTGCTGTAGGCAGGAACAAGCAAGACGTCATCGTATGTCAAACCTTCCTCGATGAATTTTTCGTTTTTAGTCATGATATACAGTTTTTATCGTTTCTTTTATATTAATTTGCAAAACTACAAAAAAAATTCTATCTTTTATCAAGTTTTTTTCACTTTAATATAATTAGGTGTCCAAAATATCAACGTAACACTGACATCAGGCACCAAGGCCACGCACAAAACTTTCGTCACCCACATGATTTATTGAGATATTTTAATGAAAAGTGTGTATCTTTGTCGGGAAAAATTAAAAACAGAAACAAAATGAAGAAGATTTTCACATTAGTCATTGCAGCGGCATTGTTGTCGGGCTGCTGCCAGAATGTTAATAAAGATTCACAAGACAATGTAGGGCAGGCTGTGGTGGAGACGATGATGAGCCGCCGGAGCATCAGGGCGTATAAGCCGGAGCCGGTAGAGAAAGAGGTGATGGACATTATCCTTGACTGCGGCATACACGCGCCTAACGGCATGAACCGCCAGCCTTGGGAGATACGCGTCGTTGACAACGAGGAGTTCCTGACAGGCATCACCGAGCTGCAAAGAAACACCATCGACCCCGACGCCCCTCATAACCCGTTCAAAGACCCTAACCTCCGCAACATCTTCCGCAACGCCCCTACAGTGGTGTTCATAGCACACAACCCGAACCCGTGCTCACAAGTGGACTGCGGACTATTAGCCGGCAATATGGTTAACACCGCCCACGCTCTCGGTATAGGCAGCTGCATACAGATGGGCCCGGTGCAGTTCCTGAAAACCGACACCGCCAAACATTATCTCGACAAGCTTAACTTCTCCGACGGTTACGAACTGCTAATGGCAATCGGTTTTGGATACCCCGACGAATCGCCTGACCCAAAACCGAGAGACACCAGCAAAATCAAATATATTGACTGATTTTTTTATAATAATGATTTTATTTTCGACCGACTTATAATATTTTCTCTATAAACCTCTCCGCAACGATGCCGCGGAAAACGTAGATGTCTGATACCGGCTCGTATTCAAAAGGCACGTATCTCAACACCTGCACCGCAAAATATTGATGGTCCATCGAATAATAAAATATCATCTGTACATTGCCATCATCTTGACGACGAAGGTTCAAGAAGATAAAGTAATCCTGCTTGTTTAATGCAACTATTATAGAATCTAAGTCACTGACACTGTAATAGATACACTCTTTCTTCACAACTGAGCCACTCTCTTCCTCAACAAGTCTCCTCCTCTTAAAAATGAGAAGACAAACCGATAGTATCACCGCCACCAAGCCCATAAAGACATCTGTTGACGAGACGAGAGCGCTCTCCGTGACATACGAAAAATAAAACATCATTACCCCTATTACTAACATTAACACTCCTAAAAAAATAGCCACACCATTCGTCCTATTCTCGATGTATGGCAATTTACAATTGTTGATATTTTGTGATGATATTGTTATAGTATTCATTGTTTTAAGACTTAAAAATTAAAAATTAGTTATACATTATTTAAAAAAATATAAAAATAACGAATTGTCATACGATGATACGTCTCATCTTCTTGACAAACAACATGTTATGAGATGAGAAACAACAGACGCCCTGAGGAGACAATCTATATCCAAGAAATTCCGACTTTCTCAAAAAACGAATGATTGTCAACGATTTATCGCTAAACACCGTTATTCTTTTAAAATACAGGTAATGAACAGTGGGAGATGGCGCATCATTCTTATTTTGAGGAGGCAGCATATCAAAGATTTTCTCCTTACAATACAATTCCAACTCACCATCAGAACCGGTGTGAAAAGAGGAGCCGTCATCAAAGCAAGAGATGTTTAGTCCGTTTGTCAGAATAAAAGAGATAAAAAACAACAATACAAGTACAATTTTTCTCATATTAAAACCTTAACAAACAGAACAGATTACACATTCATTAACATTAAAGCGGCAAAACTGGACGCTACTCTTAAAAAAAATCAACATAATCATCAATTATTCTTAACAAAAACATATTTTTGTAAAACCATATTTACAAGAACAAAAACAACAAAAATTAACAATAACAAGAACGATTTGTTTTCGGAATCTGAAAAAAAAATCGAAAAAAAACAGATTCGTAAGCAAAGGGTAGGAAAAAAACAAAAAGGAGTGTCATGAGAAGTCCGGAATATTTGAGAAACGGTTCAAGGATAGCCATTGTAGCACCGGCAAGAAAGATAAGAGAGTCGGAGATAATGCAGGCGATAAGATGGATAAAAGAGAAAGGCTTCGAGGCAGTATTTGACGAGAGGCTGTTCATTGAGAGCAATCAGTTTGCTGGGGACGACATACAGAGGGCGGCGGTGTTGCAGGAGTATCTTGACAGGCGCGACATCGATGCGATAATGTGTGCGAGAGGTGGTTACGGCACTATCAGGATTATCGACATGCTGGACTTCAGCAGGTTCGAGGAGAAGCCCAAATGGGTGATAGGGTACAGCGACATCACGGTGCTGCATGCGAGGATACAGATGTTAGGCTACAGAAGCATACATGCGACGATGCCGATAAACTTCACGGGCAACAGCGATGCTGCTCTTGAGACCTTATACGAGGCGTTGACAGGAGGTGAGGGTGCGAGAGGGTTGTTTTCGGGGCGATGGCTACAAGGCATTGATAAAGAGAGATATAAGGAGCTTGAGCGGTACGAGGTGGTAGGCGGCAACCTATCGGTGCTTTATTCCATGTTAGGCTCAGAGTTGTTTCCCGACACCGAGGGCAGGCTGTTGTTCATCGAGGACCTTGACGAATACCTCTACCACATCGACCGTATGATGACGGCATTGAAGCGTGCCGGCAAGCTCAGCAAGATAAAAGGCCTCGTCGTTGGGGCGTTCACCGACATGCACGACAACGCCATTCCGTTTGGCATGACGGTGAAGGAGATAATACAGGAGAAGGTGTCGGAGTACGGTTATCCCGTCGTGTGGGATTATCCTGCGGGGCACATCAGCGACAACCACGCCATCATCTTAGGGTAGCGTTCAAGCGAAGAGATGCTTAAAAAGCTCTGCTATGTTAGCCAAGGTGACGACTTCGATATGATATTTCGATATGTCGAGGCCTTTAGCGTTGAATTTAGAGATAAAAATCTTGTCAAGGCCGAGTTTGTCGGCTTCAGCAATCCTTGCATCGATGCGGCTGACGGCTCTCACCTCGCCGGAGAGTCCCACCTCGGCAGAGAAGGCGTACTTGCCGTCAAGGGGCACGTCCTCGTTCGATGACATCACGGCGGCGACGACGGCGAGGTCGATGGCGGGGTCATCAACACGCAGGCCACCGGCAATATTCAGGAACACATCTTTGGCTCCGAGACGGAACCCGGCACGTTTCTCCAAGACAGCGAGGAGCATGTTCAACCGCCTGATATCGAAGCCCGTGCATGAGCGTTGCGGCGTGCCGTAGGCAGCAGTGCTGACGAGAGCCTGAGTCTCTATCATCATAGGCCGCTGACCTTCAAGCATTGCAGCGACAGCGATGCCGCTGACAGGAGTGTCGCGCACAGAGAGAAGTATCTCGCTCGGATTACGCACCTCGTTAAGACCGGCGGCGTTCATCTCGAAGATACCGAGCTCGGAAGAAGAGCCGAAACGGTTCTTCACCGTCCGAAGAATCCTGAAGCCATAGTGCCTGTCGCCCTCAAACTGTAGCACCACATCGACGATATGCTCCAGAATCTTCGGGCCCGCGATGGCGCCGTCCTTTGTGATATGCCCGACAAGGAACACGGGCACCTGAAACGACTTCGCAATCTTGTTCATCTCCGCCGCCGTCTCACGTATCTGGCTCACGCTGCCCGCAGCACCTTCAATGTTCGGCGACACCATGGTCTGCACCGAATCCACTATCATGATGTCAGGCCTCACCTCATTGAAATGCCTGAATATCTCGTCAGTGTTCGTCTCCGCAAGAACAAGGCAGCCCTCATTGTCAATGCCTATCCTGTCGGCACGCATCTTTATCTGTTGCCCGCTCTCCTCTCCCGACACATAAAGCACCTTCTTGCCTCTGAGACGAAGAGCCATCTGCAGAAGCAGTGTCGATTTCCCTATGCCCGGCTCACCACCGACGAGCACCAAGGAGCCGGGGACAAGACCTCCGCCAAGGACACGGTTAAACTCCTCGAAACAGACATCAACACGCCTCTCGTCAGCACTGTCAATGTCAAGGATTGGGACAGGCACTGACCTCATCGGGGCGATGACAGGGTTCGTGACGCCCTTGTTAACCTTACCCGTCGCCACCGTCTCCTCAACATAACTATTCCATTCGCCGCAGCATGGGCAGTGACCTATCCATTTCGGAGACTCGTTGCCACAATTCTTACAAAAGAACACCGTCTTAATTTTCGCCATATCTATTTGGTTAACAATATATTAAATAATAAAACAAGCATTGTGCCGTAGTAGGCGATGACACTCTCACCTTTTCATGCGGTCGTCATCTTGATTTTATGCAAAGGTAATATTTTTTAAAAAAATAACAATTAATTTTCATAAAGTAAAAAAACATATTATCTTTGTCCTTTATTTTAAACACAACAAAAATATGAAGAGGATTCTTACAATAATTCTGATTCTGCTATCAGTTCGGGCGTTCTCACAAGAGATTATTATCAGCGGCATTGTGACATCATCGGAAGACAAGATGGGCATGCCGGGTGTTGCGATACGAGTGATGAGCAACAGCAGCGGCACGGTAACAGGTCTTGACGGAGATTATTCATTAACGGCGAATGCCAGCGACTCTCTTGAGTTTTCATTTGTAGGATTCAAGAAGATGGTGATAGGCATCAATGGCAGGAGGACCATCGATGTGGTGATGAGTCCCGACTCGCAGCTTCTTGAGGACGTGGTAGTTACCGCGCTCGGCATCAAGAGGCAGAAGAGAGAGTTAGGATATGCCACGGAGGACATCAGTGGAGAGCTGATAGCGAAGTCGGGCAGTGACAACGTCATCAACGCATTAAGCGGGCGTTCGGCGGGAGTACAGATTATCAACGGAGACGGTGTCGCCGGGAGCTCCTCAAGGATTGTCATCAGAGGAAACAACAGCATTTTTGGTGACAACCAGCCTTTAATTGTTATTGACGGTGTCCCGATGACGAACGAGGGAGGTGTCACAAGCTGGAGCGGAGGACAAGACTGGGGAACGGCGTTGAACAACATCAACCCGGAGGACATAGAGGACATGAGCATTCTGAAAGGACCTACCGCGGCGGCATTATATGGTTCGAGAGGCGGTAACGGAGTGGTGCTCATCACCACCAAGAAAGGAAAAGAGCAGAGCGGGCTGGGTATCAACTTCTCCACATCATATAAGATCACCACGCCATACGGATACCGTGACGTACAGAACAAATACGGTTTCGGTGGCCCTATATCGTACATGACGCCGTTCTTGGCACAAGACGCCGACGGCAACTACATCTTCACCGACACATATAGCGCGGACAACGGTCCTGCCGGAGAGCCCACAAACGCCACCTTCGGCTATTACGGCGGCTCTGTCTCGTGGGGCCCACTGATGGACGGCACCCCAATGATATGGTGGGACGGCAACGTGAGAAGCTACTCGCCACAGCCAAACAACATCTCCATGATGTACAAGAATGCCGCGACAGCCGTCAACAGCATCTCTTTCCAAAACGCCGGCGACTTCGGTTCGGTACGCGTCTCTATAACAAACGAGAACAGCGACGCCATCATCAGCAACTGCGACCTGCGGCAGACAACAGTCAACGTAGGCTCACTGCTTAACATCTCCAAGAGAATAAAAGCCGACATCGCCTTCACATATCTTGACTATCACAGACTTAACTCCCCTGTACTCGGAGAGTCCTACTCCAACTTCAACAAAGGACTCCTTTACAGCTGGCCAAGAAGCTGGCAGGGATTCGAGGTGCAACAGTACGAGCATGCCGACGGCACACAGACGATATGGAGCACTTACCCTTACAAGTACATCTATCAGAACACCTTCTGGAGCTTTTATAACAACAACACCACCCTTGACCGTGACAAGCTGTTCGGCTCACTCAGGCTTATCTACGACGTCACCGACTGGTTCATCTTATCAGGAAAGGCCGCCATCGACTTCGGCTACGACCAGTTCGAGACCAAGAACAAGCCAACATTATCGGACGGAATAACAGGAGGCTACTATAAGCAGAACATCAGCAGAGACTACACCCTCGATGCCGAGTTCCTCGCCACATTCTACAAAGACCATATCTTCAACACCATGTTCAACGCAAAATTCTCGTTCGGAGGCGAACGTTATTATAGGAACAAATATGCTATGTGGGCAGGGACAGGACAATGGGCCTATTCAAATCTCTACACCTTCTACAACTACATCAACGGGACAAGCGAGACGGCGATGTTCCCCGGCGAGTCGAGGTACGAGAAGCAAGTCAACTCACTTTACGGGTTCTTCAACCTCTCATATAATAAATATCTCTTCCTCGACATCACGGGAAGGAACGACTGGTCATCGACATTACCGATGGACAACAACAGTTACTTCTATCCGTCAGCGACGTTAAGCTTCATACCGACGGAAGCGTTCCATATCAATTGGAAGTGCATCTCCTTCTTAAAGTTCAGAGCCTCTGCCGCTATGACGGCGAGCGACGACAACCCTTACCAGCTCGACTTCACCTACAACACCGGCTCATTCGGCGGACAGCTCACATCAAGTCTGCCGGGACAGGTGCCGCCGTTACAGCTCAAGCCGCAGCGTCAACGCTCGTTCGAGTTCGGCATGGAGATAGGACTGTGGGATAAGTTCAACATCGACTTCACATACTATGACATCTATTCGTGGGATCAGATATTATCGGCCCCATTAGCACCATCCTCTGGCTCGGGCAGCGTGCGTATCAACACCGGCATTGTGACAAACAAAGGTATCGAGGCAATAATAAACTATAACGTGTACCAGACGCCAAAGAGTTATCTTCAGATTGGTCTCAACCTCGCGCGCAACACCAACAGGATCGTTGACCTTGGAGGAGCCGACATGTACATCTTGTCGGAGATATGGGGCTCTAACGGTCCGGCGATAGCGGTCACTGAAGGCGAGGAATACGGTACGATATACGGGTGGGACTACGTTTACACCACCACCCTCGACAACGGTGAGGTGGTAGGGCCTTTCTATGATGCCAACGGCAACCCGCTGCCATTACTCAACGAGAGCGGCACTGAATACCTCAAGACACAGACAAGGGTGCCGGTAGGAAACAGCGCGCCACTGCTCACCGGTGGTGTCAACCTCACCCTGAACTACAAGAACTTCTCGCTCTACGGGCTTATCGACGCCAAGATAGGCGGCGACATCTACTGCGGCTCAAAGGTCATTGCCATGCAGACAGGACAGAGCTTAGAGACTCTTTACGAGCGCGACGGCAACGGACTGCCACTTTATGACGACAACGGCAACTTCCTCGGCAACTACGGCGTGGTGCTACCGGGTGTATATGTCAACCCGGAGACAGGCGAAGCCGTCGAAAACAACCAAGTGGTACATTATTATTATAAGTATATGCCTAACTACGGCGGATGGGGCAACTACCTCACAACGCCGGGCATCATGGAAAACACTTGGATTAAGATGAGAGAGATAACTATCACTTACAACTTCCCTAAGAAGCTGCTCGAGAAATCAAAGGTCTTCCAGACAGCTTCATTATCACTCACAGGCAGAGACCTCTTCTATTTCTACAGGAGCCTCCCTGACAACATCAACCCTGAAGGCACTCTCGGCACCGGCAACGCCCAAGGCCTCGAATATGCCTCATACCCTACAACAAGGTCTTTCCTCATCTCACTAAGATTTGGACTATAAAACAGGAAAGAATGTACGTTAATATTTTATTTATCAAGAAAATTTAAGAAAGATGAAAAGACATATTTTGATACTCACTGCAATAACAGGGCTGTTTCTAATATCATGCACCAAAGGTTTTGAGGAGATGAACCAGAACCCTCTTAGCCCCACCGGGACCGACATAGGACCTCTCTTCAACGGAGTGGTATCTTCCCTGACATATAACGGCGATGAGATGTTCTATCTCGACAACGAGATCTTCTACCCTGAAAGCGAGCTCGGAGCCTTAATATCCGACGCATGGGGTAACTACCAGATAGGCACACAGTCAGTATGGAACAACTATTACTACGCTCTTGCCAATATCCGCGACATTGAGAAACGCCTCGATGAGCTGTGCACCGAGAAAAACGACAACGAGTATGACGACAAGGTCATGGCACAGCTGATAGTGATAAAGGCGTTCAAGACCTTCAAGGTGACAGACATGTTTGGCGACATCCCGTATTCCGAGGCGGGAAAGATTTGGTACAACACCGAGGGAGCGGGCAACAAAAAGCCTAAGTTCGACACTCAGGAATCCATTTACAAGAGCCTGCTCGAAGAGCTTGTATGGGCGAGAGACATCTTGAACAACAATGAGGCGACGACATCGGGAGGCAACGACTATTACTCTTTGGCAGGATATGACGTTCTTTACGGGAACAATTATGAGAAATGGGGCAAGATAGCTAACTCCCTCATCTTGAAGCACGCGCTAAGGATGAGAGACAAAGACAGTGCATTCGCCGACCCTATCCTCGTGGAGGCATACAGCAAGCCTGTGATAGACGACTATTGGGCAGGCAGCGGCGGTTTCATGCTGTGGCCTTCAAGCCTTAACAACTCTGTTGGCGATGTCAACTGGAGCTTCCGTGAGCACCGTAACCTCCGCATGGGCGAGACAGTGTTCGCACAGATGTCATCGACAAACAACCCTACAGGAGAAGACATCTTCGACTTACGAATGTATATCTTCTTCGACACAAACCATAAGACGGCAGAATACCCGGAAGGAGCATGGGTGCCTTATCCTCAGATGAAGACTCCGGAGACACCAGTAGAAGGCGGCACCCCTTATGAGAGGACCCGCGACCAAAACTACGCCTTCAAAGGTCCGAAATGCCTCTTCTCCCCTTTCAACTACTACATCATCAGGGACAATAGCGACCAACAAGGCTTCATTCCAAGGATATTGATAAGCGCAGCAGAGGTGTTCTTCATCAAAGCCGAGATAGCTAACCTCGGAATATCAGGCTCCATGATGGATATCGAAGAGAACCTCAGAAGAGGTATCGAACACTCCTACCTCCTCTGGCTCCAACTTCATGACAACACCACAAACAATTATAACCCTATATGGAGATACACCTACCCCGCATTGAAAGAAGCTATTGACAACAGCGACCTCTACTCATTATCATCATCTTACGCATCACAAATCATGAATAAGATGATTTATATGAACCCAGAGTTCACCTACACTCCTGAAGACTTCCAGAAGGTGATACACCAGCAGCGCTGGCTCGACCTTTTCCGCCAGCCCGGCGAAGCATGGAGCCTCGCACGACGCAGCATGGACACACCTACAACGACAGACCACAAGAAACTCACTTCTTTCCGTATGCCTTACCCTCCGACAGAGGTCACGTACAACTACGACAACTATAAGGAACAGGTGGCGAAGATGCCAGAAGGCGACACAAGAAGCTCCAAAGTATGGTGGATGACAAAATAATTGACTTTATAAACTAACAGACATAATTATGAAAAAGACGCTTTTAATATTATTACTCGCCTTCTTGGCGGTGGCAGGTGTAGCACAAGTGGAATACACCTACGATTTCAACGGACTCAACGAGGGCCAGCAGAACCTCAACGGACAAGACGGCTGGGTGACACATTATCAGACGGCAGGGACATCACAAGACTTCGACGTGGCATATTCCTGCGACGGGCTTCTGTCGCCTGACGAGTCAATAGCCGTGTTCTATCCTTACGGAGGCCCCGGCGTTGGCAGGACAGCAACGCATAAGGCTGACAACAACTTTAACTTCAACTTCACTAACGGTGGCATCATCGACCTTGAGTTCGACGTCTGCCGCAACTGGTGGGGCGTCTTCGTCGGTGTAGGTTACGATGCCGACGGCGACGGCAACATCCTTGACGGAATGGTTGACGAAGACGGTGGCGTGAAGCTTCTCATCAAAGGCAGCGAGAACGACAATTATCCTTCCCTCCATTTCCCTGTCGCCGATGAAATAGTCTCAACATCTTTCCAACAGCAGAAAAACTGGGCGAGATATAAGCTCTCATTCGACTTCAACGCTTACGATGGCGCCGGCTCCGTCACAGTGTTCGTGAAGGAGTTCGACGAGTCGGAAGGCTGGGGCGATTGGCAGCAGATATCCGATATGACAGACAAAAACATGGGGCTTACACCGGGCTCAGGTGATAAGAACGACTACACCAAATGGGACGGGGTGTTCTTCCACTCACAAGGCGGCACAGGAGGCTTCGACAACCTCCTCGTCAGGCAGATGCCCGATGGCAACGTTCAATATATCAACATGCCAGACATCCCGAAACAACTCACCATCAACGGCCCTATCACTCTTGAGGCTACAGCAACATCAAACCTCCCTGTCTCTTTCGAGTACATCTCAGGTCCCGCCACTCTCAATGGCAACGTCCTGACACTCACAGGCGAACCCGGAACAGTGAAGATTAAAGCCACACAAGCCGGCGACGACAACTGGCTCCCGGCTCCTGACGTCATCAAATCGTTCGACGTCATCGACCCAATGGCTTACACACCAACATACACCATCAGACGCCCCTTCAACGGAAGCACCGTCTTTATGCCAGAACTATCAGCAATGGTAATTTGCCTCAGCACCTATATCGAGCATCCCGACGCTATCCATTTTGAAGAAGTAAAGGCCTCTATCAACGGCAACGACATTATCCTTGAGACAAAATACCCTGATGATCCCGACAATGGCTACTATTATGCCTATTGGACTCCAACAAGCTATGGTGACTACAACATGACTATAAGCATCACCACATCAGGCGGCAAGGTTACTACAGACAACGTTAGTTTCAACGTCTCAAACACATTCGACACGATGAGCGTCACAGCCCTTGACGGCGACCTCGTTGTCTCCCCAAGCAACATGGAGGCTGTTGGAGAATACACTTTACCTCTACATGTAGGTGCTTTCAGTAATATTGACGCGAGTTATCAGCACAGATGCGTCGGCACATGCGACACCTACGACCGCGTTGGAGGCATCAAGGTGCGTAACTACCGTGGCGAATGGATGGAGCTCTTCCGCTATATCACTCCTTTCGGCGTGGAATGCGACGCTAACTTAGACGTCACCGACTACACCTCTGTGCTTCAAGGCATCGTTGAGTTCGAGCTTTATTTCGAGACATGGAACGGAGACGGCTACAACCCCTCACTGACATTCTTATTCACCAAGGGACAGCCTGAATATAAATATGTCAACGTGGAAGAGATATGGTTCGGCACCTTCGCCTTCGGCGATTACGCTAACCAACAGCCTGTGCCTGAAGTTCTTTATTTCTTCGACAACACCGTTGAGAAGGCAAACCTGAAGGTCACCACCACAGGACATAACTGGAGCAGCGGTAACAACGGGTGCTATAACACCGGCAACGCCGCCGAGTTCCTCGAAGCCACACACCATATCTTTGTCAACGGCAACAAAGAATACGACCAGCACAACTGGGAGGCCTGCAACCCTAACCCTTACGGCTGCCAACCTCAAAACGGCACTTGGACTTATCCTCGCTCCGGCTGGTGCCCCGGCAGCATCGCCATGGTATGGGATTTCGACATCTCAAGCCATATCAACGAGAACGGAACAACGCTGTTCTACCAATTCGACCCAACGTACATCGATGAATGCCACCCTAACTATCCCGACTGCGTCGATGGCACCAACGGATGTATCTTATGCGCCGCTCCCGACAACCCTCTGCTCCGTCTCGCCGGCAAGGTCGTCACCTACAGCAACCAGATAGAAGTGCTAACAGATGTTAACGAGGTCAACGCACCAGAACAGTTTAACGTCAACATCTTCCCTAACCCTGCTCATAACACCCTCAACTTCAACAGCGACTACACTCACGGAAACCTCAGCGTCCTCATCATCAACTCACAAGGACAAGAGATGACTCGCTTCGCTTTCAATAGCAGCTTCTCCCTCGATGTGAGCGACTGGAACGCAGGTATTTATTTAGTAAAAATACTCGGCGGTACAGAGAAGACTATGAAGGTCGTGATTAAATAAGAGATTGATTCTGTTCTTGCTTGAAAGAAGACTGTCTGACAACACATTAGGCAGTCTTCTTTTTATCACGTTTTTCTCTCCTCACCAACAACAAAGTACCAACACTGTACTTCACCCACACCTTATCCTTCATAGCCAACCGTTTTATATCTACAAAAATATTTTCGTTACAACTTCCCGAAAAACATTTTCTTTGTACCTTTGCGGTCAGAATAAAGATTATTTAAAACCAAAAACGGAGGATAGATATGAAATACCCTATTGGAGTACAGG
>SAMEA3663283__coassemble_970_pt1 | contig 23590 bp, 18 predicted proteins | sample SAMEA3663283__metabat2_low_PE_020 | metagenome-assembled genome bin SAMEA3663283 (sample SAMEA3663283) | pig gut metagenome | biome: pig gut; feature: pig-associated habitat; material: faeces | place: China | collected 2013
TGGGATTTTTTTAATTTCACTCTTTTTTCCAATTCAAAACAACTCCAACTGCTGGCCAGGCGTCCCCGGATTACTTGTCTTACGATTATAAAACAGCTCCATGCTCCCAAACTGCTTGTCAGTAACACACATTATCCCAACCGATCCATATTCAGGAAGGCTCATCTTCACCCTCTTGATATGAACTTCCGCATTCTCCATACTGCTGCAATGTCGAAGATAAATTGAGAACTGAAACATTGTAAACCCATCATTCTGAAGCTTCTTACGGAAATCGGAAGCCGCCTTTCTCTCCTTCTTTGTCTCCGTCGGTAAATCAAAAAACACCATTACCCACATAATACGATATTCGCTTAACCTTTCCATCACATCTCCGGATAAATTATTTTCCTTATCTCTCCCGAATAACATCTCTGCAAAGATGCCGTTGTAGTAGTAACCGCATTCATGAGCGGGCTCCGCTTCCCGTTGATAACAACATCAAGCACAGGGATTTGCAACAGCTGCGTCTTCAGTTCTTTCGTTAATACAGCACAGTCACAACCGCTGTCGAACAACTGCATCACAAGCCTGTCGATATATGGACGGTAGGGTTCCATCACATCGTCGGCAAGGCAGTACGCATTATACCTGTTATGATGATGCATTCCGAAAGTTGGGAGCAAGCCGCTCGAGACCAACGCCCTTGCCACTACAGCCCTAAGAATTGCATAGCCATAGTTTAAAAGATTATTCGGCGGCACTCCTTCCCTATCTCTCAAAAAACCTTCAACCTGCGGGAAAGCGTGCTGCCAATAATAAACCGCAGCCCTCGCCTCCTTGTTGTCGGCGTCGCCACTCCTCACATCGTCGGCCCACTTCAACATATTTGCAGCATCTATGCCGCGCATCTCACTCAGCACAGCCGCTTGGTTGCGGATTTTAGATGAGATAGTCTGCTGCCATAGCTGCTTTTGCAAAGGCAATGAGGCTTCTATCTGGCTTCTAAACCTTTCATTCTGAAGAGTATTCCCACATAAAGGAAGCAACAGTCCGACAGGGAGATGAGAGCTGTCGCAAGTAATCAAAGCACAATTATTATCAAGCAAGGCCTCCATAAGTCCTTGAGTAATAGTAATCTGCTTATTATCAAGCACAACAAACCCGACATCTTCTATTGGGATGGTCCTCACTGCTTCGGTCCTGACATGTTCTGTATCTTCGGACATCTCCGCATCGGGGAGTCTGATGACCAACTGTGCGTTTTTCAGCGACAGATAGGCCGGATTGCTGAAACAAAGCGTGCGTTTAATCATAATTTTATGCCGTTTACTTCTACAATATTGCCAAGTCTATCTACTTTGAGCGGAATGCAGGTCGTTTTTATCGACAATTTTTCATCCGAAAATTCAATTTTGTTTAGTTGAGAAAATTCAATTTTATCAACAATTGTATTCGCTACAGCATAAGGGATGGCGTACAATCTATTTCCCGTGCAACTTACCATTTTATAAATCCTCGTCCTGTCGATAGCGTCGATACCGTTTTTTATTTGGTCTTCGGTAGGCAGATAGACCAAGTCGTTCGGCGAAAGCATAAACAACAAACGGGCATCATTAGCAACCATTTCTTTTTCTTTCAAAAGCGAATCGATTTTCTCTTTCCAATTTTTCCCGGCTTCTTTTTGGCAATCTATTACCATATTTAATGGCACGGTTGCGTAGGAACGCACTTTGACTTCTTCGCCGCTGTTGTTGTCGGTCTCAATCGATTCAAAAATGGCGAAGAATAAATTCGTGCCTTTGGCGGCTTCCACAAATTTTTTCGATTTGTTGCCCTTGGTTCCGACGGCAAACTTGTCGGCCTTTTCGTAAACGCGCACTTTAAGAATCGGTTGGTGATTTTTTCCACCGTTCAATTCTTTGATGTTGCGGTTCATTTCGTCAATGCCGTCCGGCGAGAATGCTAATTCGGGATCTCCGCCTTTTGATTCCAAATGAGCCAGCAGAATTTTTTGAATGCCGGTGTCGGCAATCGATGTTTCGATTTTCTTTTTATCGAAACTTGTATCCAACGATTTCCGGGTTGCAAAATAGCGTTCTTTTACTTGACCATGCTTGTTTTTTATATCTTGTATGAAATAATAGACATCTATTTTCGAGAGGTTCACATCCGACCAAACATCTTTATTGTCTTCAAAATATTTTTTGATTGCTTTAACATCTTTTCCGTCGGCAAGAAGCTCTAAAATTTTCTTTTTCAAATCTTTTTCGACGATTGCTTTTGGATTTTTCAACACATCTTTGAGTGAAACAGGTTTTTTCATGCGCAAATTGATTTCACCATAAATGGTATCCTTGTGCATCGGTTTTCGGATTGCCCAACTATCGCCTTTCTTCTGTCTTGTAAACGTCTTTTCGCCGTTTTCAAAATGCTGATAAAAATTCCTAGTTTTGTTGATGACACGCAAATTTTGCTTGAAACTTACGATGATGTTTTCCAACACGTTTTGTGCATCTTGTGTGAAAGAATCCCATGGCTTAATAAAATCTTTTGGGACGGAACGCTCCTTACCATCTATCATCACTTTTTCATAATGGCGTAATTTGTGGGATAGTTGGTAGCGGTTTGCCTGATTTTTCGGCTTTGCTGCTTCGTTATTCAACAGATTCACATGGTCGCGCGTAGCGCAGGCAATCACTATTGCGTCCATAGCGTGGTGCCTATGGTCGATACGCTTTTTGTTGAATCCTTTCTGCAGTTCGAGCGGCATGTTAGGAATCCAATGTCCTTCTTTACTCAAGGTGGTAAAACAATCTTTCCCTGTTAATTGATTCAAACGTTCGAAACGAGGCAGAATGATTCTGTTCCACACATCATTCATACCCCAATCTAATTTCAACCTGTCCGTTATGCCGCCGGTACATGATATCAGATTCTTGGAAGTGGCTTCCTGTTCGTATGCGCCGTTAGCATCTTTTGTGCGCACGATATTCGACAACAACCCTTTGACAACCTTGCTGATATAGCGGCTGTCGTTTAACTGTCGGGCGATAAAATCTTCGGGAATATCTTCCATCAGCAGTTTCTTTTTCTTCACATTGTTATGAGAATAATGGTCTTTGACAAACTTTTCGTAAGCGTCAACGGATAATATTTCCACAACACCGCCTCCGCTCATCTGGACTATTTCGCCATGGTGATTTTTGATAAATTCAAATCCGAGTTGATTGTCTTTCAGTTTGTTAACTTCCGCTTCGCAAATCACTTTGTTACTGAACGAATCATCAAAATAGCGCGATTGCGGAATAACGTGTTCAATTTCGTAGGCCGCAGTAAATAGTTTGGCAAGCGGAATCATCTTTCCGGTATAGGGCGAACGATATTGTTGCTCCAACCATGCTTTGTAACGAATAATGTCCGATTTTGTGGGCTGTGCCGATTTTGAAATTTTGGACACAAACTCAAAATCCTTGTCTTTGTCAGAGAGATTTTCCAGGGCATTTTCTTCGTAAATGCGCAAAATATCCTGCTGGCTTGGCGAATAGGGGCGCACGTTTTCAATGCCAAATTCGGGATTGGCAAACTCGGCAAGCATTGCTTTGATACGCAAATTCGTGTTTTCGTTTTTCTGGATATTCTCCGTCATCTTTTTACGTTTGTCCGCCGGATTTTTCATCTCGCGACCGAGTTCTACGTGTATTTCATCAATTTGCCCGACCTGTTTCCAAATGTCGCGCACGGTGCGGAGCGTCTCTGTAATTACCTGTTCAACAATAGGATTGCGCAAGGAATGCTGTTTGAATTCTTGCAAATATTTATCAATATCCTCCGGCTTTTCCCATTTTTGGATTTCCTTTGCTTCGGAGTGCCGGTCGTAAACGATGTAGCAGGCGAGCCACATCGGCAGACCTTGAAAATCGGATTCTTCTATCAAGTTGATTGACAAATCACGCACGCGATTCCGGATTTTCTCGTCATATTCTCCGGTGATAATTTTTTGGATTCTATCTTTTGTTTTTGTATCAATATTTTCGTAGTTCCAATATTTGCCCATTCGCATCAACGACAGTAGTTTTTTGATGGCCTTTTCGGAATAGGAACCATAATCTTTCTTGAAAGGTTTGATTTTTGAAAAGACTTCGGCAAATGATTCGGGAAGGCTTCGTTTGTCGGCAAACTTTTTTAAAGCCTTCTCAATTTCAATTTTATCTTCAACGGAATAAAGGATATGCCAAAGAGCCATTTCTTGCTCATGAGTCAAGAAACTTGCAGCAATCCCACATTTTTTCAGCCCCGAAAGCAATTCTGCACGTGTTTCGTTGCACGGATATTCTTTGTCTTCTACATAGTTCCAGCGATACTTGTCTTTTTCCTTCTTGAAATACGAATGAATTAGAGTCTCTTGTTGGATAGACTTTTTGTCATTCAGCCAATCAAAGAGTTTTACGTAGTCTTCATCCGATGTAAACAACTCCGCTGTAATATCGACATCGACTTGAAGTTTTTGGGCGGAAGGCTCTCCGAATAAATCCAACTGATTATCTTGAACCGTTTTTTCCCGCTGGTAGATACGCAGATTTTGTACAAACTGCCACAACCGAAATTCCTGAAACAGAGGATTTGATTTGGCGATGCATTTCACCGAATGTTCTTCACCGTTCTTGTCAAATCGTGATTCGTATGGGCAATTCGCAATCAGTGATTTTTTACTTTTCAGCGGGCGTTGGTAGAAAATGATGTCATCGAGGAACAAATAGGTGAAGTCGCGGTTTGAAATGCTATTACGATATGCCTCATTTGACGCGTATAATTCTTCACAACAAGCAGCATATAGTTTTTCATCGCGCAATTCCGCATGAAATTCTTTCTGTTTCTCCAATATTTGGCGCAGTTCGTCTTTGTAGAATTTTCGTTCAATCGTCCGAATCAATTTACCAATGATTTTTTGGTTTGGATTTGCAAGGATCGAATCGTAAATAAATTCTCCAACGGTTTTGTGGCTTGCGTAAATTTCTGTTTCAGTTTTCTTTTTCAGTAAAGTCCAATCGTCTTCTTTTGGGGCACGGAAAGAACGTTTTTCGTTTCCATCTTTGTCGGTTTTCGGTGTTCCGTCATCGTTCACATCTGTTGTCACGATGAATTCCTTGATTTTCCCGACCCAATCAAGCGAAATATTGCTTGTGCGGCGATATATCCAACCGTTTTCCAAATGGACATTATACCATGTCTCGTTTCCTTTCTTTTCTCCAGAATCTTCGACAGCAACCACTTTCAATGCGTGAAATTCGACTTTCTTATTTGATTTTTCTTCCTCATCTTCACCGCGCAACTGATAATAGCCTCGTTTCTGATTGAAATTCAGGAGTATCCACGCCAATTCTTCTTTCGTTATTGGCTGCGTCAAAGCCTTTTTACGAAGATAGTAAATCGTCCAATCGTATGGTACTTTTTTATTATCTTTACCGTTATTCTTTTTTGCGACTAATTCCGGTTGATTTTTACGAAAATCCTCAATCATTTCAAGAAACGAACCTTCAAAAACGAACTCAAATTTTCCTTCTGCGTTTTTCTTCCACGCGATTTTCGGCTCGGAATCCGTTGTGAATTTCCCGTAACGGTTCAGTTCTTTTGCAAAATGTTCGGGCAAAAAATCGAGTAATTTCAACACCCTATGCAAACGCTCACGACGAAGCAGACAACGTTCACGCAAACGACGTATTCCACGGAAACTTGTGCGTTCTTTTGTTTGCGACACGGAATTCCCTTTGTCGAAATCACCAAGTATCGCCGCATCCATAGGAATTATACGACTGCCTGCTGCATCTATGCCTATAGGTTTCAAAAATGAAGTTTCGTTCTCGCGGTTAGCTTCTTCCGCATTCACCACAGCCCAGCCGATGCTGTTGGTGCCCAAGTCAAGTCCTAATATCTTTTTCATCGTTCTCACTTCTTGTGTTTAAAACACAAAAATACAATTTTTTGAAAAAAATATTAACATGTCTTAAAAAAAATTATTATTTTTGCCAAAATTTGAAGCAATTCACAATAAGGATTATTCCGTTGTGAAAACATTTAAAGCGGCACCCATCAGAGTGTCGCTTTTTTTTACTAAATCCAAGACAAATAGCTGCAGGTCATGTGGACAATAATAACGTCTCTTTTACCGTATCTTGACAATTTTCGACCATCAATAAAACAATTGTTTGCATACCAATAAAAATATTATCAACGATATGTATTCTCAACTATTTCGACGATTATAAACTCCAAATGAATATTAGCACCAACTTGCGATAAGCTGGAGCAGCAAAAAAGAAAAACCCGCCTCGGAAGCGGGATAAAATATTAACACCATAAAATCAAAAGATGCGGAGAGAAAGGGATTCGAACCCTTGGAACGCATAGCGTTCAACGGTTTTCGAGACCGCCCCATTCGACCACTCTGGCATCTCTCCTAACCTATCTTCAAATAAAAAGCAACCCATCTGCGAGTTGCTCCCCAGCGGAGACAGAGGGATTCGAACCCCCGATACATTTCTGTATAACGGTTTTCAAGACCGCCGCGATCGACCGCTCTGCCATATCTCCGCTGCAAAAATACAAAAGTTTTCAAAGCGACAAACTTTTTTTTCATTTTTTTTATTTACCTCCTTTTCTAATGAAAAAATAACCTATCTTTGTATCCCAATTATGAAAAGAGCGTTAAAAAATACTAACATAATAACATTGATTCTCATAGCATTGTCTTTCAACTGCTGTAAGAACGCCTCGTCACGCTCCGAAATACTCGACTTCCAGTTTTCATACAACAACAGACAGGATTACATTGAAAAATACGTTTCATTGGCCGATAATGTTGACTTATCTCACGCCAAAGACCCTGATTTATTGGAAAAAATATCGCAGATTTACTACTTAAACGGAAGAGAATTGTATAATAAAAAGGACTATATTGAAGCCGCAAACACTCTCACAAAATCATATCTCGCAAAAAAATCGTCCATCACCTATAGTAAAAACATAAGCAACGATGACTTCCACTTCCTCGGACAGGTGTCGGACGCCCTTGGAAACATCTATAACGACTTCAACAGCCTGAAAGCCGCCTCATTCTTCTATAACGACGCACTCGAAAAATTCACCAATGCTCAACGGCAACACGAGGTTATTGACATGCTACTTAAAATCGGCGACTTATACGAGCACAACCACATCTCTAATATCGCTCTGCTGAATTACGAGACTGCCGAGGGTAAGAGAAACCTGACAGAAGAACAACTCAACACCATTCTGATTAAGAAAGGCGTCTCCCTTTACCATATTCAAGATAACGCTACTGCCGACTCTATTTTCAACGCTGTATCGTCAAAACCACAAAACTCCATTGATTATCACTATTTTGCCTCATACTATTTCTATAACCACAACGACTATCCAAAAGCAATAGACAACCTCCTCCCCTGCTTCAACGACGGTTCTCCCAACATGAAGCTGAAAGCAGCAGAGAAATTAGCGGAAATATTCTTTCTGATAGGTGAACGTGAGAAGGAATTCGAATTTGCTCAATATCAAGCGAGAGTCCTCTCTTCTGAAGCAAGGCTCACCCCTGTCAGACTTCAACTCGAATCATTTTTCGACTCTTTTTCAAATAACTTAATGGTAACGGCAAAACCAAACGACACTCCTCTAATAACAGCAGTCATCGCCGCCCTATTAATAATAATAGTACTAATTCTTATTCTATATTATAGGAAAAAGAGAAAAGACACTCTGACACAATCAGAGACGGCTTCATTATCAGAGGCTCCATCTGAACCAGACGGCGCCACGACAGAGTCTCCTTCGCCAACAGAGACTCCAACCCATAGCATTTCCCGAACCATCGACAGCGCATCAAAGTCACCCATGGACATTGAGATTTCTGACGAAAATATTATCGAACACCGCTCGTTCGATGAAGACTACAAGGCTTTCTCCAACAGCAAACCATTTTTAGAGATTAAAAATTCCATCGAAGGAAAAGAATTCTTTATCAAAACAGTGGGCGACTACCCAGAATTAGCGCTGTCAAAAACAAAACTGATACAGCTGACTACCACTTTCAACAGCTGTTTCCCCAACCTTACTCACACCATCTTATCACAATATCCTGAGCTTACCTCCTCAGATATTCGATTCATCATCTTCAGCCTGATGCAATTCAGCGACCTCGAAATAGCCGTTCTCCTCAAACAAACGTATAGTTCGGCCAACAAACGCGCCAACAAAGTAAGAGGAATATTGAAAACCGACGAGCCACTTTACACATTCATTCCTTCTTTTTTACGCTCAATCAAGTATTAATTCAAAAAACACAACTATTTTTATTACAATAGGTTACAAAGATTTTGTCGATACGATTCCATAAAAATAGAAATAATATTACTTGACATGGCTGAGTATTCATTTTACTTTTGCATCACAAAATCAGAAAAAATGAAAAGAATTTTTACAGTTTTATTGTTAAGCATTATTGCAACATTTGCGAATGCCAAAGACGTCAAGATTTTAAACTCCTATATTTCATACGCTGCGTTCAACGTCACGGGTGAAAAGCCGTCACAATATATAGAGACATACATAACCTTTGATAAAAGCAGCCTTACATACACAAAAAACACAGAAAACAAGTTCAACGCAACAATCAACGTCACAATATTATTTAAACAAGGTGAAACGATAAAGAACTTCGGCAAGTATAGCATCGACAGCCCAATAGAGAACGACACTGCAAATATCGGAGGCTTCTTCATGGACATTCAGCGCTACTCGCTTCCTAACGGGACATACACCATGGAAATTGTATTAGAAGATGCCAACAATAAGACTGACAAGCCTTTTAAGGTTGAAGACCAGATAATAGTTGACTTTCCTGAAGGCTTCTGTATTTCAAGCATCATTGGACTCGAAAGCTACTCAAAGAGCGACAAGGTGAGCAACAGCACCAAAAACGGATACGAACTTATTCCAATGATAATGCCTTTCTATCCTGAGACGACAAACAAGCTGTCATTCTATGCAGAGATATACAACTCGAACAAGCAGCTTGGTTCTGACGAGAAATACTTGTTAAACACATACATCTGCGCCTTTGAGAATGGTTCAAAATTAAACAACTATTACTTCACAAAAAGAATGAACACCAAAGACACAGAAGTGATTATCAACAATATAGACATCACAAACCTTCCTTCCGGGAATTATTACCTCGTCCTTGAGGCGCGCGACAGGAACAATGCTGTAATCGGGTTAAACAGATATTTCTTCCAAAGGAGTAATCCAAACTACATCATCGACCCATCAACGCTCTCATCAATTGACACCGAGAAAGTTTTCAGCGGACAGATTTCAAACATCGACTCCATACGCCGATATATCAAAACCCTCGCCCCTATCTCCACTCAGGTTGAAAGGGAGTATTCGGCAGAGCTTATCAAGACCGAAGATCTAAAGATGATGCAGCAATACTTTTTCACCTTCTGGGCAAGTAGAAATAGCATAGAGCCCCGCAAAGCATGGGAAGATTACTACGCTCAGGTTCAAAGAGTTAACGTTTCATTCAAATCTCTTAACAACGAGGGTTACGCTACCGACAGAGGCAGAGTGTTCCTCAAATACGGTGCTCCTGACAGGATAGTCCAAAGCTATAACGAGCCCGGAGCCTACCCATACGAGATATGGCATTACTACACCTTAGGCTCTCAAAGGAACAAGAAGTTCGTCTTCATGACACTTGACATAGCTACAAACGACTTCCAACTCATTCATTCCGACGCCGTCGGGGAACTCAGCAACTTCAGATGGACAACAGAGATTTATAAGAGGACTTACGGGACATACTATGATTACGGCGTTGACCAATATGCAATGCCTGACTCATACGGAGACCACGCAAAGGATTACTACGATAATCCACGATAACACTAAGAGTAATTTTTTACATACCATATACCACACATACTTTGTATTGACATGGGGCAGGGAATTATCCAGCCTCATGTCTCTTTTTATGCGCTCATGACTTCTAAATCCTGTAACAAAATACTGCAACAAGATGAATCTCACCACCATATTTCTATCTACCGCACAGTTTACAACATTGGATTTTCACCGGGCAGATATGAACAACACTCTATCCGTAAATACATTGTCAACAACAAGGAACATGGCGATTATTAAGAATGGGCGGATAATAAATCCCCAACTATTTTATTAAACATTTTGCAGAGAATAGCCGTTTTCATTGAAAATATTGTTATTTTTGCACTATGAAAAAAGTCGCGGTAGTCATATTAAATTACAACGGGAAGGATTTTCTGAGCAAATTCCTGCCGATAGTAATACAATATAGCAACGAGGCGGAAGTAATAGTAGCCGACAATGCCTCAACAGATGACTCCGTAGCATTCATGAAGGCAAATTTCCCTGATATTAGGCTGATAATCAATAACAAAAATGGAGGTTTCGCCACTGGATACAATATTGCATTACGTCAAGTTGAAGCCGAGTATTACTGTCTGTTAAATTCCGATATCGAGGTTACTCCTTATTGGATTGAGCCGGTCATCAAGCTGATGGATAGTGACAGGACTATTGCTGCATGCCAGCCGAAGATACTGTCATATTATGACAAGGAGCGTTTTGAGTACGCGGGTGCCGGAGGGGGATACATCGACAAATACGGGTATCCGTTTTGCAGGGGAAGGGTTTTCCAACATCTTGAGAAGGATGAAGGTCAATACGACGACACAAAGGAAGTATTTTGGGCTACAGGGGCATGCATGTTTGTAAGGTCAGACATATACCATAAATCAGGAGGTCTTGATGACAGTTTCTTTGCCCACATGGAGGAGATTGACTTTTGCTGGAGGGTAAAAAACGAGGGTTACAAAGTGATGTTCTGTCCTGAATCAAAAGTATATCATATTGGTGGCGGCACACTGCCTAAAAACTCAGCCAGAAAGACATATCTGAACTTCAGGAACAACCTTTCACTTCTGATGAAAAACCTTCCCAAAGGCTCAGTCTTCCCCATCATCGCATACAGGATTCTTCTTGATTGGATAGCGGCATTCAAGTTCCTTGCAGAAGGCAGCCTCGCTGATTTCTGGGCGGTTATCAGGGCACATTTAAGCTTCTACAGGCATCTGCCTTCATTAAAAAAGAAAAGAGACGCATCGCAACACAAACACGTTTCTCAAATATACCAGCGCAATATAGTATTCAAACATTTCCTTGAGAAGAAGCGGCTGTTCACCGAACTTGACGAGAAAGACTTCTCTTAATCAGCAACTTACATTCCTATAAGAAAAGAAACGGCTTCGGGGTACCCTTCCAGTCCGTGCCCAACTATTGAGCACACGGAAGCCTCAGCAGTAAAAGAGTGATGGCGATAAGGCTCTCTCTCGAATATGTTAGAGATATGCACTTCCACCACCGGGATATTTATCGCCCTGACAGTGTCAGCAAGTGCGATAGATGTATGGGAATAGCCTCCGGGGTTGAAGACTATTCCATCATATACACCTATTGACTCTTGAAGCTTATCAATCAACACGCCCTCATGATTCGACTGAAACACATCAATAACATGCTCTGGGAAACGCTCACATACCGATGCGAGGTATTCATCAATAGGCATATTGCCATATATTGAAGGTTCGCGTTTGCCTATGAGGTTGATATTGGGGCCGTTAAGAATAAGTATTCTCATTATCAGTTATTATCCTTTACAAAAAAACGAATAATTTCGCCAACGATAAGGACAGGGCTTGTACCAACAAAGCATATCAGCCAGTCGCGCCAGCACAGAGGCTCAACCGAGAACATCTCGCCTCCAAATGTTACGATAAGGACCTGACCGATTAGAATGATTATCAGGGCGAGTTCGAAACCACCTACATTCTTTCCAAAGTCACGGAACACCGACATACCCGTATGGAATGCCTTAGCGTTGAAGAGGTTCCAGAATTGAAGGAACACAAATATCGTGAACGTGAGGGAATGTTCATAGGCGGTATAGCGCACATTATCCATCACATTGAAGTTAAAAAAGTTGACGAGATAATCATGGAAAGAGAACGACAATAAAGACTGCACATCAGCATGTTTAAAATACTGAACGAAGCCGAGCATTAAAATAACGAACAAAGAGCCAACGATAAAGATAGAGTAAATCATTGGTTTTGTGAGAATATGTGCATCTTTTGAGCGAGGTTTCTCTTTCATGACGCTTTCGGATGGCGGCAGTGAAGCCAAGGCGAGGGCGGCGAAAGTATCCATAATAAGGTTCACCCACAACATTTGTGTAACGGTAAGGACCATATCCGTACCGAGCAGGGCACCGAACATCACGAGCAGGCAAGCGGCGACGTTAATAGTCATCTGGAAGAGGATAAAACGTTGGATGTTGAGATAAAGCGACCTGCCCCACATCACGGCGCGTGCAATACTCTTAAACGAGTTGTCGAGAATAGTGATGTCGGAGGCTTCTTTTGCCACTGTTGTGCCGTCACCCATAGAGAGGCCGACTTGGGCGGCTTTCAATGCAGGTGCGTCATTAGTGCCGTCACCTGTTACTGCCACCACTTCGCCGTTCGACTGTTGGAGGCGAACAAGACGTTCCTTATCCATAGGACGTGCACGCGACATAATCTTAATCATAGGGATACGTCTTTTAGCCTCTTCATCAGAGAGGGCTTCAAAATCCTTTCCGGAGATATGGTTGAAGTCACGCTGGTCGGTATCTTTCCAAAGTCCAAGCTGGCGGCCAATCTCTATTGCAGTGCCGGGAGTGTCACCGGTAACGATTTTCACATCAATGCCAGCCTTCATACATTTTGCCACAGCATCTGCGACATCAGGACGAATAGGGTCAGCGATAGCCACGATAGCGAGAAGAACAAGGTTTTCTGCCACGAGGTTGTCGGTGGCGGTGTCGAACGACTGTTCATTCGGGTCACCGACCTTATATGCAAAAGCGAGGGTTCGCATCGCCTTGTTCTGGTAAGATGACAATTGACTTTCAATAGTAGAGCGATACGGCTCAATATCAACCTCGCCTTGTTCCGTAACAAGTTTATTGCAGTGCTGAAGTATTATCTCAGGAGCACCCTTAACGTAGAACATCGGTTTATTAAAGGTAGGAGACTCAACGACAGTTGCCATAAACTTATATTTAGTAGAGAAAGGCACCTGTTGGTAAAGTTTGAGGTCGTCTCTATATTGTAGATAGTTCACATTCTGACTATGAAGCCAGAGGAGAAGAGCTCCTTCTGTAGGATTACCAATAACCTTAGGTTTATTTGCATCTGACAAATCGAGGAAGGCTGTAGTATTTATTGCTATACTCTCAACAAACAGTTTAGATACATTCCCATTATCCAACACTTTCTTTGGCAGGGCGAAAGAAGAGATATCATTGACACTCATTTGGTTTTGAGTAAGAGTACCTGTCTTATCGGTACAGATAACCGTTGTTGCTCCCATTGTCTCGCAGGCGTGCATTTTACGAACGAGGTTATTAGCAGTAAGCATACGGCGCATACTCATTGCGAGACTAAGTGTCACGCTCATAGGTAGTCCTTCGGGCACTGCCACCACTATGATGGTGACGGCAATCATCAGGGTGTTCAAGGAGTAAGTAGCAAGCCCCATCCATTCAATGCCATCGTTTATCTTGTCAACAAATAGGAAGTACATGACGAAACGAGCGATGAGAATGATTGATGCGACGATATAACTCGCCACTGTGACAATATTGCCAAGCTTATCAAGTTGTTGGTTTAATGGAGTTTTAATATTGTTATCTATCTGGGAGCCTTTATACACCTTGCCCCATTCGGTGGCGTCACCGACTTTTTCGACACGCATCACGCCGTGTCCGTCGATTACTTTGCTACCGCGCATGACGCTGTTAGAAGGGTAAGTCGCCTCACTGTTAAACTCAGCCTCATCAGTGGTCTTCCTTGCCATAGGCTCGCCGGTAAGGTCCGACTCATTCACTTGGAGTTCGAATGCATCGAGCAGTACTCCGTCAGCAGGTATCTCATCGCCGGTCTCAACAACGACAATATCGCCAACCACAATATCTTTACGTTCAACAAGGGTGACATTGCCGTCACGTATCACTTTGACCATCTCCTCATCATTAGCCTGATTTAGGATATCAAATTTCTTATTCGCGCTAACCTCAAAGGCGAATCCGACGCATGTAGCCAACAAAATAGCCACAAGTATGCCGAGAGGTTCAAACAGAACGCTCGCTCCTTCTTGTCCGGTAAAATACTGATATGCAGCGACTCCGATAGACAAAAGCAGCGCTATTAGAAGAATCCTGATGATAGGGTCGTTGAACTTGCAAACAAACTGATGGAATAACGATTCCTTACGCGGTGGCGTAAGAATATTTAAGCCGTGCTTGGCACGGCTTTCAATAACTTGTTCAGAATTAAGACCTTGATATTTCATTATTGAATATTTTTATATTCCTCAAGAGCCTTATAGAAATCGTCTTTATATTGCTCTTGAGCAAAATCAATTTTAATAGTCTCATCTGCTGCCATTGATTTTACAACCTCGTCATAGACAGTCTTTACAGGAAGCTGTACGCACACCCATACATTCTGAGCACCGGCTTTTGATGTGCTTGGTGTTGTTCCCCAGCATTTTACAGGAGCACCTTTAAGTTTTCCCTTGATGACATTAATAGACTGTATTGTTTGTTTGGCAATTGATTGAACTTCTGTTCCAGACCTATGTTTCTGACTGAAGTTATCGACAGACCTTGTAACAACGCTCTCAATCATAGCCTGGATTTCGTCACGAGCAGCCTGTGCCGCAAAAATCCTTGCGTCTTGAAGGTCATAATCCGATTCTGCTACTGCCTGACCAAGATATGCGAAGAAATCGCCCTCTGTACATTCTGGGCATGGTAACGCCATAGGCTGAGATGCAGGAGTATTATTTACAACAGCCTTACTTGAACCACATGACATTGCTATTATTGAAAGCAATGCAACACTAAGAAATAGACTAATTCTTTTCATGATAATAGTTTTAAGATATTAATTATTTTAATTTAAATGAAACTTGCTTCTTGACAAATTTTGTACCAAATTTAAACCTTAAATCAATAAAATTATCGTCTTGAGCATAACAATAATCAGAATTATATTCAATGACAATATTATCGCCTGAAAGTCTCGTACTGAATTGGTTAGCACAGTTTGACGAGAGGCGGGGCATTTGAGATGTTGTGATAGATTTGCCGTCACAAACGAGTCTCACGACAAGTTTGCCGGGAGTGTTGCTAACAATCTCAACAACAATACATTCATAAACATGGTTATAACGTTTTATCAGACCATTTATCCTCTCGATGCGGTAATCTTCCTGACCAAGTTCTTTAGATAAAGATGAAAGACCCATGATAGACTTATTCACATCATCTACCGACTCAAATGTTTCAAGGCCGTCTTCAAAGGCCTGAATCCTATCATCTATTTCCTTTTCATGGGACTCGTATGCGGACACAAGCTCAACGAGGTCGAACTGAGAGAATGGATACTTCACATAAAGGAGGCAATAGGACTCGCCGCTCTTCTTATTACGGTAAATCTCATGGTAAGTATCAGCTTTTGTAATACTGACACCTTGGATTGCAGGCATATTTGCAATTTTTGAAACCGACTCAATAGTCAATGTCTTGTTAGATGAAGAGTTGCCATTGTCAATGGTTTTTTGCGAATAGCTGTTGACAGTACGTTGTACATTTGTTGCCACCGACTCGGCTATCTCTGCACGGACCTTCTGCATCGCGTCTGTTTTTGCCTGTTCGAGTGTAGGCTTGTCCGACTGTACAATAATAAATCCCTTCACGCTTCCTTGTGTCACCCATTCAGGTTTGTCCGAACTTTTTTCAACAAGTTTGAACCCTTTCTTCTGAGCGAAAGAACAGAAAGGAAGTATAGAGATAAGAAGAAATAATAATAGTTTATTCATAATTAATTCTATTCAAAGATCCACTTAATATCAGGTTGTTCTTCTGTTTCTTGTTGTTCCTCTGATTCAAGAGCCTTGTAATACTGAACTGCGTGGCTCTTCCCCAGAGAGATAAGTTTCTTCAGCTTAGGGTCGCGTGCTTGAACCGACTTCACCGCCTTCGACACAGCAGCCGAGTCATTATTATCCATCGCCTTCTTTGTTATTATCTCTTGGGCGAGGATAACCTTGTTCACGTTATCGACGAAATAAAGTGATATCTCCACTTCGGCGAGGAACTGTGCAGGTATTGATGATGTGGCAGATTTTGAAACCACAGTGACTGATGGCACTATAAGAAAACGGCTTTCGTTTGTTGAAGATCCGAGACCGTTAAGTGTCACTGCCTGATTCAGCCTGTTATATAGGATAGTCATGGCGTCACCTTTGACATCATTACTGGTAGGCATAATCACCCTGACAGGAATCATCTGTGTTTCTGTCAACTCTTCCTGGGCATTAAGGCCAAATGAAGACAATACCAAGAGAAAAGCGAATAATAAGAATCTGATTTTTTTCATAAGCATAATATTTAAAGTATTATCCATCCCTCGCTTGGTCCGCGCATATATACAGTGCTTTCGATATCGAAGTTAGACCGTAGGAAGGACTGAAGGCTTGTAAGATATTCATTGACATCAATGCGTTGTATGGCGCCGCGTCTTCCGACCTTAGTAAGAGGGATCATAACCTGATTAAACGTAAGAACATTAGGTGAGAGCATCCTTGTAGGGTTGTTATCCACTGTGTTATCTTGAAGCCAATAGTAGATAATGTCAGATAGCACAGTCTCCTCGCCTTCAAATATGAAAGATGTCTTAAGCAGCTCATAGTCAGAGTTATCTGTTCTTTTCACCTTGACAGTGATCTGGCGTCCGTTCTCAGACATATCGACAAAATTGTCTTGCAGTTTCTTGCAGAATCCGTCCATGTGGTTAAGCACGGCCTCTTCAAGCAGGGTATTTATTGTAGCCGAGTTAGAAGGTTTTCCGTCGCCGTGAGCGTGGGCTATTTCCTTTGCGTTTGCGCTTTGGTCAACGGCGCGCATATTGAATGTGACATATCTTTGAGTACCTCTCTCCATGAGCTCGAAGTCGAGGTCGATGATATAGTCAACATTTGATGTACGCTTTATCCTGTCGATAGGAGATTCTGCCAAGGAGCCGTCAAGACCGTAGTCCTGTCCGATGAAGGCGTTCTCGTCATCTTCCTGCTTCATACTTTTCACAAGGAACTCAAGGCTCTGCGTCTCAAAACCCCTGTTGTTGAATATCTCGTTTAGTGAAGCTATCACGAGGCGGAGGTCTCTGCTTTCTTCTCTGTCAAAGATGTCATAGTCAACAACTTTCTGGCGATTTCCATTGGCGTCGGTCCAATAATTCACGAAGCCCATCTCGTTACAGAACACGTCAGACGGCACAACCATGAGCATAGGCTTCACATATTTTCCCACCTCGGTATTCTTCACTTTCTCGGCGTATCCTTTGTCCTGCATATACTTAAGCAGGTCGTCATATAGCACTTGGACATCTATCGACACATTATACATCTTGCCGTTCTTCACCGACTGCGGCTGTCCTGTTCTATTAATAAACCTATGATACTGTCCACCGGGAGTCTTATTTGTTGGAAGAGCGAGGAAGCTCTCGAAATATTCAAGATTATCCTCGGCAACTTTTGTAGAGATGATGGCCGGAGTTGCCTTTGTTTGTCCGGAAGCAGTAATACCTCTGAAGAGACAAGCCGCAACAGCGTCTCTCTTCGCCATCTCAATACCATCTTCAACTTTCTTTGCTGTTGTCATGACGGTAAAAACCTTTGTTCCATCTTGGCCTACACCAATATATTGAACCTCATACTGTTGGTCAAGGACAGAACGTCTCTCATTATTCTTCTGGGCAAACACGCTAAGAGAAATCAGCGTTAGGAAAAGTGATAAAAGCAGGGTTGTAGAATATTTCTTCATAATGTCAATATTAAAATGATTTGCAAAGATAGTAATAATTTTTTGATATTAATACAGAAACATCATTATTTCCAGTTGATAGGCACATTTCTAAGTTCGATACGGCATTCGTCACCGATATTGAAGCTGATGACAGGCATAATTTTCACGACATTAGGGTTTGCTTTCCCTGGGATTTCAAAAGAATACTTCACGGGCACATCGGTAATCATATTGAAATCCTTGCTTGTACGCGAGTAATAATTATTATCATTATGTTCTTCGCCTTCATCATCGAATGCTATGAATGAGTGGGCAAGCCGCATATTACAGTTACTTTTATGGCTTGTCACCTTTATTGTCATCTTCATTGTTTGCGAGCCTTTACTTCCCACAAGGGAGACAAACTCGAAGTCGAGCCAATCGTCGCAAGGGTTTGATATTGAAAATGCGTTATTATTAGGTTCCACCTGTTTCTTCACATTGGAGTTGGAAGTATTGGCAGCAGGAGTCTTTGTCTCAGGCTCGGAGCTTTTCTTACGGCTAATCTTCTTCTCTCTTGCGACAGTGTTACCCGACGACTTCAACGTCTCTTGTTCAAACGGGTCGTTTGATTGTGCGGACAGCATTTCAGGTGCGAGCGACAAGAACAGCACTGACACTAATGTGTAAATTATTTTTTTCATATTATTAAGTGTTTAATGTTATTTTTCATCAATTTTCTTCCATACGACCGGCACGTTCCTTATCTCGATATAGCATTCGTCAATATAGAAGCCTATGACCTTCATTATTTTGTTCCTCTTTGGCACCACTTGTCCGGGGATTTCAAAGGAGAAACGCACCTTCTTATCCGTCAGTGCCCTATAAGAATTGATATTATTCAGTCCTTTATGAAGGTTTCCTTCGGCATCGTATGCAATAAAGTCCTTCCCCACCCTAATATCCTTATTGATATCATGATTGACAAACCAGCCTGAAAGTGTCATTATCTGCTCGTCCTTATCACCTATCAGGGAGACGAGTTTGAAGTCGAGCCCCGTTTCGCCAGCGCACTCGTTACTTACAACAATATCTTTGCTTGAGAAAACGGCCTTCTCATAAAGCTTGCACGAGTTCAAGGCAGTCATGCACAGTACCGAAATCAGTATTAGAATATTTTTTCTCATAACCTATAAAATTAGCCAGGCTTCACCCGGACCTCTGAAATAAATTGTACTTTCAATATTATAATTATCAACGAGGAACTCCTGCAGTTGGGTGACGAACTCGTTAGAGTCAAGGCGGCGAACGGCGTCGTGTCTGTTTTTTGTCACCATAGGAATCATCACCTGATTAAAGGTGAGGACTTCGGGAGTTATTATCCTCGTTGGGTTGTTATCGATGGTATTATCTTGGAGCCAATAATAGATGATGTCGCAGAGTTTGGTGTTTTTCCCTTCAAAAAGGAACTTTGACTTCTGGAAATCGAATCGTGATTTGTTAGTCTTTTTGATTTTCACTGTGATACGGTGTCCATCGGTTTCCATTTTATTATAATGGCTCTGGATTTTGTCGCAGAAGTCGTCAACATAGTTTATCACGGCTTCTTCGAGCAGGGTGTTGATGGTTGATGTTCGTGATGGCTGGCCGTCGCCATAGGCGTGTGCTATTTCAACGGCGTTAGAGCAAGGATCGACGGCGCGCATATTGAAGGCGACGTACCTATATTCATCTATCTCATAGAGAGAGAAGTCGAGGTCCACGATGAAATCCACGTTAGCGAGGCGGATAATCCTGTCGAGGGGCGACTCTTTCAATGTACCTTCTATACCGTAGTCATCACCGACGAGAGCGTTCTCGTCACGTTCCATCATGAGGCTTTTCACAAGGAACTCAAGGCTTATCGTCTCGAATCCGCGTGAGGCGAAGATTTCGTTCAGCGAGCTCGTCACGTGGCGCAGGTCACGGCTGTCCTCCTTGTTAAAGATGTTATAGTCAGAAATAGTCTGTTTCTTCCCCGTCCCATCAGTCCAAGTCTGCACGAAATCCATCTCGGTGCAATAGACGTCGGAAGGGACGACCATAATCACGGGTTTGAGGTATTTCCCCGCCATTGTCTCGGACACATCTGTTGCGAAGCCCTTGTCCTTCATATAGTTAAGAAGGTTATCATACAGCACATGAACGGAGACGACGGCATCGACACCATTAGGCACTTCCTGATAATCAACAAGCTCCGAGCAATTTATGAACTTAGCATATCTCCCCACGAGTTTCTTTGACTTAGGGATTTCGAGGAAGTCAACAAAGAAGGCCTCGTTACTTTCTATCACGCTTTCTTTTACGATAGCCGGCGACGGCCTGTGTTTCGTTGAGGCAGGCAGACCTCTCAGGAGGCATACCGCCACAGCGTCACGTTTTGCGCGCTCTTCGGCCTCATTAATATTTCGGCATCGCACCCGCATCTCGAGAATTTTCGACCCTTTAGGTGCGACACCGCCGATACGAGCGTTGAACTGTGCATTCAAAATATTATCGGCATCGCGATTCTGAGCCACCGCAACATTTGCTAATGCAAAGAGAACCAATAATATGTACACAGCCCTTCTCATATAACACTTCAGAGAACGTATTGTGTAATCTCCTGATTAGGTTCAACCGACAGAGCCTCCTTCCCATATTGGAACACCATCATCGGCTTACCACCCTTCAGGAAATACCTATCCCCTATGACCCAGATAGCAGTAGCCTCTCTAAGGCCTACGACCTTCATCTCTTGGCGGACGGCGAGATACTCGTTGATACGGTCTTGACGCGTCTCTCCACCATGTTTTATCATTTTATCAATCTCAGGGTGAGGATCAAGATAATGAGGGTTTATCTGGAATGGTATGAGGTTCAATGTGTTAAAGCTTGAAGGCTGGACGATAGGCATATCGTTTGTCGTACAGAGCTGAGGGCAGGCAATGTTTGAGCCGGCGCTCCACCCTATATAAGGAGTGCCAGCGTTTGCGCATTCTGCGATGACATCCATAAGCCCGTACTTGTGAAGTTCAGCAACAAGATGGAAGGTGTTTCCTCCGCCAACGACAACACAGTCAGCGGATTTTACAAGAGAAGCCTTGTCGTCAACCTCATGAACGGAGACGAAATCACGAACACTGAGCTTATCACGGAACACTTTCCTAACCCTCTCCGTATATGCGTCATAACTTGCTGGATAAGGGTTTCCGCCAATAAAGACACCGGCAAAAGGAACGAAGACAACCTTGCTGTCTTCACCTAAATTATTCTTATAGAAAAACTGTTCAAGCTGGGTCATCGCCCATGCTAAATATGGTTCGCCAAAGTTAGTCGAATTACTGATTAATAACAAATTCCTCATTTTTCAATATTAATTTTTTACAAAAATACTATTTTTTTTATTACTTCATAAAATATTTCATATTTTTGACTGTTTTTTTATCAACATAAAATTATTAATATGAAATCTAAATTATTTCTTTACACCTTATTAATATTAATGACAGGTTCCGTCTTTGCGCAAGGCAGATACACTCTCACTTCTCCCGACGAGAAAACTATTGTAACGATAAGCGTTGACGACAGCGTCACATACGAAGTAAGCCGTTGTGGCACAACGATAATCAAGGAATCGCCTATCAGCATGGAGATACTGGGAGGCGAGACACTCGGCAGACAGTGTTCTTTAAGGAAAGCCGTCCGCTCGTCTGTCGATGAGGACATCGAGGCGTGTTTTTATAAGAAGGAGATAGTCAGGAACAAATACAACCAGATAGAGCTGTATTTCAAAGGCAGTTACAAGCTCACTTTCAGGGCGTTCGATGACGGGGTGGCGTATCGTTTCTCAACAAGCCTCAAAAAGCCATTTTTTGTGAAGAGAGAGAACGTCACGTACAACTTTGATGGCGACCACACAGTTTACATGCCATTTGTTAATGCGAGGGAGAAAGATGGCGACCCGATAGAGCGACAGTTCTTCACATCTTTTGAAAGCAGATACACAGTGGCTCCATTATCAGATATAGAGCAGGAAAGAATAGCCTTTTCACCTATCCTTGTCTCGTTAGATGACAACAAGAAAGTGGTAATCATAGAGTCAAACCTTGAGGATTTTCCGGGTACATTCTACATTAAAGGAGAAGGCAACAGCTTGGTATCAGTACAATCAACATTTCCGAGAGTAGTAGAGCAAGGCGGCCATAACATGTTGCAGCTCATGGTAAAGGAGAGAGAAGACTATGTTGCGAAAGTTGAAGGCACACGAGACTTCCCATGGAGGGCAATGGTTATTTCCGACAATGACACGGAGTTGTTGGACAACGACATGGCTTATAAGCTTGCATCGCCAGCAAGGGTCAAAGACGTCAGTTGGATAAAGCCCGGCAAGGTGGCGTGGGACTGGTGGAACGATTGGAACATCAAAGGTGTTGACTTCAAGGCGGGTGTTAACAACGACACATACAAGTACTACATCGACTTTGCGGCTGCCCACAACATTGAGTACGTGATACTTGACGAGGGCTGGGCTGTCAACAAGAAGGCGGATTTGTTCCAAGTCATTCCGGAGATAAGCCTTGAGGAGCTGTGTGCTTATGCAGAAGAAAGAGGTGTCGGCCTGATTCTTTGGGCTGGCTATTATGCGATGGAGAGAGACATGGAGAAGGTGTGCAGGCACTATAGCGAGATGGGCATCAAAGGGTTCAAGGTTGACTTCATGGACCGTGACGACCAAGAGTGTGTAAGGTTCTACTACAAGATGGCGGAGACAGCTGCCAAGTACCACCTCATCGTTGACTTCCATGGCGCGTACAAGCCCACAGGCATGTGCCGAACATATCCCAACGTCCTGAACTTCGAGGGCGTATATGGCCTTGAGAACACCAAGTGGGACGGCTCGACGGAGCAGGTGGAGTATGAGGTCACGATACCGTTTATCAGGATGGTAGCAGGCTTCCTCGACTACACACAAGGAGCGATGGTCAACGCAAGCAGGAACGACTACAGGGCGGTTTACTCAAGCCCAATGAGCCAGGGGACGCGTTGCAGGCAGCTCGCCCAATACGTCATTTACGAATCACCATTAAACATGATGTGCGACTCCCCAAGCAATTATATTGAGAATGAGGAGTGTACAAACATGATTGCATCGGTTCCTACGGTTTGGGAGAAGACCGTTGCGTTAGACGGCAAGGTAGGTGAATATGCGGCGATAGCGAGGTTTGCCGATGGCAAATGGTATATTGGAGCGATAACCGATTGGGAAGAAAGGACGATAACCATTGATTTGTCGGGGCTTTCAGTCAATGCCGAGAGATGCACGGCTTTCCTTGACGGAGCTAACGCCGCCAGGAATGGCGAAGACTACATCAGGAGGGAGATTCCTATTATTGACAACACCATAACCGTCAGCATGAAGCAAGGCGGAGGCGCACTGATAGTGATAGAGAGCAAATAATTCAATGTATTTCTCCCAAAGAGGCTACTTCTTCTCTCCAAAGAGCTCCTCATATCTGGAGTTGATATAGTCGTAAGTCTCGATATAGCATTTGAAGAACCCCTTAGTATCCTTAGTGATGA
>SAMEA3663283__coassemble_981_pt1 | contig 23269 bp, 17 predicted proteins | sample SAMEA3663283__metabat2_low_PE_020 | metagenome-assembled genome bin SAMEA3663283 (sample SAMEA3663283) | pig gut metagenome | biome: pig gut; feature: pig-associated habitat; material: faeces | place: China | collected 2013
AACGAGATGTCATTTGACGTAACTCCAAGTCGTTCAGCGTATTTGCCTATCACGAACAATGCTAATGAGGTTGAATGCGTGTCAATCCAAATATCACTGCCGAGTATCCTGCAAATCTCGTCAATATCTTTCTGCACCGTCTCGTTCTTGTCGCCCACAAGCATCTCTGCATAGACACTCAACGACATATCCCGTAGCTTGGAGCCAAAGGTGACATAATAATCAGAGAGCCATGCCTTTGAGGAGTAGTCGTTGACTGGTATCATGTTCTCCGCGACATTCTTCTTCCCTATCAATGCGTATGAGGCGGCGAGCAACGACTTCGTAAGAGGGAACTTCAAATCCATATCCTTCAGCTTGTTCATAGCCTTCACCTGTGCGGTGTTATTCAGAGCAAGCACGAAGAGCCTATAAGCCTGTATGGTCTCCATGGCAGGGATATCGACATCAGGATTCCAAGCGTTAGCCTTATTCTTCTGATAGCCGACAATATTATCCACCAACGATTGTGGTACGTTAAACCCTTGGCTCTTCGCCTCAATAAGAAAATGAAGAGCGTAAATCTCTGTCCAAGGGTGAGAATAGGTGCCGTTTCTCCAGTTTGTCAAGGAGAAGTCGGAGCGCAGATAAGCGTTGATATTCTCTATGGCGTCTTCAACATTCTGCTTCATGTCTGCCTTTGTCATATCATCAAGGCTGACGAGGTGGTTAAGATAGAGTTTCGGGAACGCCTTGGAGATAAACTGTTCGAGGCAGCCGTAAGGATAAGAAGAGACATAGTCGATATGCTTGAACATGTTGATAGGGATGCGGGTGTTTGCCATCAGTTTTGTCTCGATAGTGCCGTCAAAGCCTTGGCATTCAATGGATATTGTCGAAGACTCATGACCTTTCAGTTCGTGTTGCACCATGTTATATTTATTTCCGGCGGGCATACGTACCGGCATTGTCAGCGTCCTGCTCACCATCTCGTCTTCACACGAGGCTTTCACGGTAAGCGAGGCGTTGCCCACAGCATCACCCGGCGTCACTACCACGGGAATCAAGGCCTCACCATCGGCGTTCAGCCTCACCTTCTTAGGGGCGGGCTCAAGAAGTGTAAGGTTATCCACCAGCATCTCGACATCAACGTTCTTTCCCGCCATCTCAGGAGCGAGCACGGTGACATTCACCACCGCCTTGTCGTCAGGGCCGATGACACGTGGGGCCGTTGTCACAACCATAATATTGTCTCTCACGGTGATTTCCTTATGTGCGGAGCCTGAGGCGCGTTCACCGTCACAAGCCACCACCATCACCCGGAGCATGCCGTTATAGTCGGGGACATCAAAATGATGCGTCATCGTCTCTCCGGCTTTCAACTCAAAAGGACCCATCATAGTGGCCACAGCCTGGAACTTTTCGAGAAGGACCATCTCGGCATCCGGTGCGGCGTCGCCTCCAACAGCCTTGGTATCACCCATCATCCCCGTGATAGCACTCACGAAATAATCGTAGCTGTCCCAAGTCCTGACGCCAAGAGCCCTCTTCTTGAAGAAATAATCGTGCGGATCGGGAGTCTTGTAGCCCGTAAGGTTTAGCAGCCCCTCGTCAACGACAGCCACAGTATAATACATCTTACGTCCTTTCTGCTCCGACACCTTGATATCAACAGTGCTGTTTGAGCCTACAAGTGCGGAGGTCTCGACCAAAGGCTTCAGCACGCTCCCCTCATCATTGACATTGAACGACTTAACGCCATACATCCTGATAGGCATGCCGTTGTCATTAGTAAAAGGCTGTATCAACGACACGGAGACGTAGGCGTTAGGGACCATCTCCGCAGTGACGGGGATATCCAAGAAGGCGTCTTCTCCAAGGTCGTTGGCGTGATAAACACCTATCACAGATGTGTTCTCAATGGTAACCAACGCCTTAGAACAGGCATTCGACGGGAAGGAGACACGCATGACGTCCCCGACATTATACGACTCCTTATCAAGAGTGAGCGAGATGATTGTAGGCGTCTCACCCACCGAGGAGGAACGTGTGCCGTATTCCCAGTCGAAGTTAATGACTTTTGATAAGACATGGCCGCCATCTTTGTCTCTTATCACCACAAGATATGAGCCCCAAGCATCATCTTTCACATTGAGCGTCAACGATGTAGTGCCTTGACTCACCTTGAGAGTCTTCTTTCTCACCGGCTTATAGTAACCTCCATTAACGTAATTGGAAAGGTTGAGCTCGCCCTCCGACCACCACCAGTAATGCTCAAGCTTATATACCTCATAATGCAGCTCTTTGACATCTGTTGCAAGAGTACCGTCTTCATTTACAACGACAATATCGAAGACGTTATCCTCATCAGTGAAATAATAGTCTCCCCATCTCGACTTCATCTCCGGCATCTGCATCCCGATATACCTGCGATAAGGGGAAATCTGCCCCGAACGTGAGGTTATGCTAAACTCACCATCGTTCTCAAACACCTTGATAGTAAACACGGCCTTCATGAATCCGGGGGCACGCACTCCTTTCAACGCCTCAAAAGAGACTATCGCCCGGCCTTCATCATCGAGAGAGGAGTCGAAGAGGATACTGCCAACATGGTTAAACCCATCATCATCAGAATCGAAACAATAGTCTCCGAACCCTTTGAAAGTGGTGTGCGAAGGATATAGCCTTGCAGATACCACGGCTTTCAACCCTTTCTCTATCATGCCGTTAAGACGGCGTGCCGACAGACTCACCTTGTCACCCTTACTCATGCTGCTCAACAGCGAAGGCTCAAAGTCTATCTTTAAACGGTTCGGCTTCACCGTCTCAACCCTCAGCCTTTTAGAGAGGATTTGGTTCCCTAACTTGAAATGTGCGTTCCACGTGCCTGTAGGGTCGTTAACTAACGTCCTCACATTGAACGAATAAATACTCCCGACAGGTGTGTTGTTTGCCTTCTTCACATAAAGACGGCCATTAGGGTCGGTAAGCTCCATCACCACGGGGTAATTCGGGGCAAGGACACCGTCCCCGTCCATCACCATCAAACTTAGCTGTATAGAATCGCCCGGACGCCACACGTCTCTATTGCTGTACACGAAAGCATTGACATTATTCTCAACATTGTTCCCCGCGACATCGAACTTACTCAACGACAACGACTTGTTCTTGTCAAGAGGCAGATACGTCTTGTCACCGTTCTTTCTTGCCACCAAGAAATACGGCTTTTTATCAAAAGAGACTCTAACAAAGCCGGTGCCATCGGTCTCTCCCTCCCCTACCTTCTGCATCTGATAATCATACAACACCACATCACAACCAGCTACCGCCCCGACATCGTTAACGTCCTTCACAAAGACATCGTAAAACTTTGAATCAGAGCTCTTCACCGTAACCGCCAGATTACTGATATAAATATTCTTCTCAATATCAACACTGTTATAATATGAGCGGCTACAAGGATTACGCCAATAATCTCCATAATAATACACACGGTAATCGTAACCATCATTATCCCAATAGTCATAATTATAAGACTTCTCATACTTGTCATCGCAAGCGAAGGCGTATTGCGACATGTCAAAATCAAGGTTTATCTGGTAGGCGTCATCACTGTTCAAGTCGATATAGTCGGATAACTTGATAGAATATCTCTGCCATTTCTCGTAATCTTCCTGCACTAACGGAATCGTCACCTTATTAATAAGGCGTCCCACTCTCCTCACCCCGGAAGTGCCATCTAACCCGTTAGTCTGTATGAACGACAAGATATTGTCATTGTAAATCTTTATTATTCTTAACGTCACGCTATTCAGACATTTAGCCTCAAACGACACCGTCGCATCCTTGGTGTTCGGCACAATGACGCCATCATCGGTCCAACGCACTTCAGGAGTCTTAACGTCACTTGATAACTTCTTTATCACCACATCCTCATCAAGATACCTCCCCGAAACCGACTTCAAACCATTCTTAATAGAGATGTCGCAATCAGAAAAATCATAGCCGAAGAAAATCCGGAGGCAGTTCTCACTGACAGAGTACGACTCGTCAAGCCATGTCTTTGACAGCTCGACATTATACATCGCATTATCCGCCGAGCAAAGCACATCGGAGAAATACAAGGCTAACATATTCTCATCTGGCTTAAAGTCATAATACACAAACTCGAAGTTATTGCTTGCCGGGATACGGAGTGAGAGTGTCTCCTCATGCTCGGAGCCGACCGCCTCACCATCGACACGCACATCAAGCTGATAATCATCTGACTTCCTCTGAACATTATTGACAGAAATCCTGAAGACATAAGGATTAATCTCCTCTGCGACACACTCGTTATGCCTCAAGAATGACTTATCAAGAAGTGAAAGAGCCGTTGAGCAGTCACTCTTATTCAAGAAATGAACATCAAAAGAATAAGAGCATCTGTCGGTTTCATCACAAAGCAGCTCCACATTTTCCAAATAGAAATCTTGGCTGACGATGAAAAATGAGAACTCAAGGCGGTTGTCTTCCGGCATATCGAGCAGCATCCCAAGGTTAAAACTGACATTATACACCGTGTTACACCTCACCTTCTCGTCAAGATTAAAGCCGATGGTGTTCTTGTCAATCCAGAAGGCATGTCCTTTGACTTTGGGGCTAATATCGAACAAATCCTTCGGCAGCTCCTCCCCATAACGACGCGTCATCTGCAACCCTTGGACGAAGCGCACCACCAACGGCTCACCTGTGTTTATCACCCCGGAAGAATAACTTTCCACCACCCCTATCAGTGCATCACTGCAAGGGCTAATCTTCTCAACCATAGGCAACTCAGACCTTACAGCACCATCATCACAAGAGAAAAACAGCATCGACGACAACGCCAACACTACTAAAATAACACCAAACAACTTATTCATCTTTATTATCTTTTTTGGGGCAAAGTTAAATATTATTTTTTGATAACAGGCTTTCATTTCTCATTATTATTCATAATTTTGCATCCATGATTTCAATCGAAGAAATAAAAGACAGACTATCAGACGAGTTGGAGCGTTTTGACAACTTCTATAGAGAGGCTTTACATTCTAACAACCTCATTCTCAACAAGATAGGAACATATACCCTAAAACACAAGGGCAAGCAGCTGCGTCCACTCTTCGTCATCTTGTCGGCCAGATGCTTCGGCGAGGTGAACGAAAGCACCTACAGGGCTGCGACATTTATAGAGCTTCTGCACTCAGCAACCCTAATACACGACGATGTTGTTGATGATGCCGCCGAAAGAAGAGGCTTCGCCACAATAAACGCTATGTTCAAGAACAAAATCGCTGTCCTCGCCGGCGACTACCTCCTCTCAAAAGGAATGATGATAGCATTAGAAAACCATGACTACCAGATGCTTGACATGATTTCTCAAACGGTGCGCGCCATGAGCGAGGGCGAGATACAACAGCTCGACAAAGCAAAGAAGATGGACACCTCCGAAGACGAATATTACAGCATCATTGAGAAGAAGACAGCCTCCCTCATCGCGTCCTGCTGCGCAATAGGAGCAGTATCAGCCGGTGCCGACACCGAGCAGACGGAGACGTTAAGACAATTCGGCATCAACGCCGGCATAGCCTTCCAGATAAGAGACGACATCTTTGACTATCAACCTAATAACAAATCGGGCAAAGGTTATGGCAACGACATCAGGGAACATAAGATGACGCTTCCGCTCATACATCTCCTCAGAGAAAGCAGCCTCACCGAACGCACCGTCATCAAGACAAAGATTGTTTTGTCGGGCAAGAAGAAGAAGACCATCGATGAGATAATATCGCTTGCAAACGAAAAACACAGCATAGAATACGCCACCGAGAAGATGAACATGTATATTGGGAAGGCGGAGTCCCAGCTCAACAAACTCGGTGATAATGAAGCGTGTAACGACTTAAGAAACCTTATGTATTACTGTATAAAAAGAGAGAAATAATGAGAAAGATTACAACAATAACGGCACTTTTCATTTTGACATTCATAGTGCAGACAGCGGGAGCGCAGTCGTTTCACGGAGGCATAGCCCTTGGAGGCCTTGTCTCGCAGGTTGAGGGCGACATGCGCGGGGGCTGGAACAAGGCGGGCTTAACAGCAGGGGTGTTCACCGGCTTGAGCATCAACGAGAACATCGACTTCCAGATAGAGCTGAAATACACCCAGAAAGGCTCCAAGTCCGACATTGACAAGCCCGTGATCGGAGACCCTTACGCCATCAGGCTCGGTTATTTTGAGTTGCCTGTGCTGTTATGCGGCAACCTCGGATTCCTCAACATCAACGGCACCAAGTTAGACTGGATAGCATTAGAGATAGGGGCGAGCCTCGACGTGCTGGCGCACCAGAAGAAGACCGTCAACGGAGTGACAGACAACGGGCCTAACTTCTTCAGACGCCTCAGCGGCAGCACGCTGCTCGGAATAAAGTTCACCATAAAAGAGAGATACCAGTTAGCATTCCGCAGCGTCAACTCCTTCATCAGCATATACATAGGTAACCTGTCCGACGAACGGACAAGACGTTTCGGAAGCAAGGGTGTCTTCTCCGACAACCTTGAGTTAGTGTTTTTCTATAAGATACGATGAGTCAGAACTGTCTCTCGATAGAGTCTTTGTGGATGATGTCGAAGATATCCTTCACGGACTCCGCGTTCAATCCGAGCGACTCACCTTTCATTATGCGGTCGTTAAGCACGGTCTTCCACCTATCCATCTGAAGCACAGCCATATTCTGTTCCTTCTTAAAGGAGCCTATCTCTTCTGACACCTTCATTCTTTTTGCGATAAGTGAGAGCAGCTCGTCGTCGATAGAGTCTATCTGGTTACGGAGGCGGCTGAGGTGTTCCTCGTTGGAGACGGTGCTCTTAGACCTTTCGACGAGGGTGTCGAGGAGAACGTGCAGCTCGGCGGGAGTAATCTGCTGGTTAGCGTCGGTAAGGGCTGCGTCCGGGTTGCAGTGTGTCTCGACCATGAAGCCATCGGTGGTGACATCTAAGGCTTTCTGCGCCACTTCCCGAAGGATGTCGCGGCGTCCGCAGATATGGCTGATATCGGTGATGATAGGGATATCAGGGCGGAGGCGGTGCAGCTCGATAGGTATCTCCCAGAGCGGGGCGTTGCGGTAGGGGCTGTTGTCGAGGGACGAGAAGCCTCTATGGATGCCGCCGAGTCGTGTTATCCCTGCGGAGGCGAGACGCTCGAAGGCTCCAAGCCAGAGACTGACATCAGGAGCAATAGGGTTCTTCACGAAGACAGGTATGTCGGTGCCTCTCAAGGTGTTGGCAAGCTCTTGGACGGAGAACGGGTTCACCACTGTACGCGCGCCTATCCACAGCATATCGACGCCATACTTCAAGGCGAGCTCCACATGTTCAGGCAACGCGACCTCTATCATGACAGGCATACCGAAGCGTTCTCTCGCCTCCATCATCCAGATGAGGCCTTCCTCACCCACGCCCTCAAACGAGTCAGGACGGGTGCGGGGCTTCCAGATGCCACCACGCAACACATGAGCCTTACCCGTGGCATACAACTCACCGGCAGTGGCAAGCAGCTGCTCACGCGACTCCACACTACACGGCCCGCTGATGACAAGCAGCGTATCGGGAGAACAAAACCATCGCCCTATATCAAAACTTTCGAACATCAATTTTTATTTTTTGCAAATATAAAAAATAATGTGACACCATTTGGCATTTTTTGTTACTTTTGTAAGTTGAATTTTTAAACAGATATTATTGTGAAACGTACAGAGATTAAAGCCGCTCTCGCAATGCAAGAGCTTGATAATGAGATAAATGTAAAAGGATGGGTGCGTAACAAACGCGGCAGCAAGAATGTCGCCTTCATAGCATTAAACGACGGTTCGACCATCAACAACCTACAATTAGTTATCGACCTTGAGAAGATTCCGGAGGACAGCCTCGCCCTCATGCACACTGGAGCATCAGTGTCAGCGACGGGCAAGTTAGTGCGTTCGGCAGGAAGCGGCCAGAATGTGGAATTAGCCGTCGATACTATAGAGCTCCTCGGACCTGCAAACCCTGACGAGTATCCGCTCCAGCCAAAGAAACACTCGTTGGAGTTCCTCCGCGACATCGCACACCTGCGTTTCCGCACTAACACCTTCGGCGCTGTGTTCCGTATCCGCCACGCCATGGTGTTCGCTATACATAACTTCTTCAACAGCAAAGGCTTCTATAACATTCACACTCCTCTCATCACCGCCTCCGACTGCGAAGGTGCAGGCGAGATGTTCCAAGTGACAACACTCGACCTTGACAACATCCCAAGGACTGAAGACGGCAGCATCGACTACTCACAGGACTTCTTCGGCAAACAGTCGAACATGACAGTGTCGGGACAGCTCGAAGGCGAACTCGCCGCCACAGCATTATCAAAGATTTACACCTTCGGCCCTACTTTCCGCGCCGAGAACTCTAACACTACACGACACCTCGCAGAATTCTGGATGATAGAGCCTGAAATGGCATTCTACGACATCCGCGACAACATGGAGCTCGCAGAGGAAATGCTTAAATACCTTATCCAATACGCCTTGGATAACTGCATGGACGACCTCCTCTTCCTCAGCAAACGACTCCAAGAAGAAGAGAAAAACAAGAAAGAAGAAGAGAAGTCAATGGAACTCATCGAGAAACTACACTTCGTACTCGAACACCCGTTCCAAGTGCTGACTTACACCGAAGCCATCGACATCTTGAGAAACTGCAACTACAACAAAAAAGGCAAGTTCCAATACCCTATCACGGGCTGGGGCGTTGACCTTCAGTCGGAACACGAGCGTTATCTCGTCGAGAAACACTTCAAGAAGCCTGTCATCCTCACCGACTACCCTATGGAAATCAAGGCCTTCTATATGAAACAGAACGAGGACGGCAAGACAGTGCGCGCCATGGACGTGCTCTTCCCCGGCATCGGAGAGATTATCGGCGGCTCAGAACGTGAGACAGACCTTAACAAACTCCTGAAACGTATGGACGAGGTGGGAATACCAAGAGAATCAATGGACTGGTACCTCGACTCAAGACGCTTCGGCTCAGTGCCGCACTCAGGATTCGGACTCGGCTTCGAACGCCTCCTCCTCTTCGTCACCGGCATGAACAACATACGCGACGTCATACCGTTCCCTCGCACTCCTAAAAACTGCCTGTACTAATATTCTTAACCATACGGAGTGCATGAACCCTCATGCACTCCTTTATTATCTAAACATCCTTGTCATGGGCTCACAGAAACTAACTCAAACTCAGAAACTTACACAGAAACTGTCACCCCAACAGATTCTGCTAATAAAGCTGCTTGAAATCCCTACGATGAAACTCGAGACCCGTATCACCGATGAGATAGAATCAAACCCTACCCTCGAAGCTGGTGAGTCACCTGAAAACGATGACGACTTCTATAACGATGACACCCATAACGATGACGAGAACTCTCAAGACGACGACATCGACATCAACGAGGAGGAACAAAATGATAATGAGCAATATGACAGCATTGACGACATCGACGACTTCATGAAAGACGACGATGATGACGACGCCTCATATAAATACGCCGCCAACAACAGCAGCCCCGACGATAAAGTTTATGAGGCCCCTATCTCTAACGAGACCTCCTTCCAAGACTCCCTCATTGAACAACTCGGATTCAGACAACTCGATGAGAAGAAATACAAGATTGGCACTTATATCATCGGCAACCTCGATGACTCCGGCTACCTCTCACGCCCTCTGTCTGGCATAGCCGACGACCTGCTCTTCAATATGAATATCGACGCCTCCGAAGACGAGATACGTGATGTGCTCAAAGTAATCCAAGACTTCGACCCTGCAGGAGTAGGAGCCACCGACCTACAAGAGTGCCTCCTCATCCAACTGCAACGCATCATGGAAGACGATCCTGATGACAACTGCCTTAACGCCATCACCATAATAAAAAATTATTTCGAGGAGTTCACCAAGAAACATTACGACAAAATAGAATCGAGGACCGGGCTCTCATCACAGGAGTTCCGCGACGCCCTCAACCTCATCTTGTCTCTCAACCCTAAACCCGGCGGCTACTCCTCCTCCCTGTCATCTAACTCCAACTATATCATCCCCGACTTCACCATAGTGAACAACGCAGGCGACTTAGAGCTCTCTCTGAACTACAGGAACTCCCCCGACCTTCGCGTGAGCAAATACTATGTGAACCAGCTGAAAGCCTACGAGAAGATGAAGTCAAACAAAGAGATAAAGGAGGCGACAGCTTACCTGAAAAACAAGATTGACTCAGCCAAAAGCTTCATCGACGCTCTCAGACAAAGGAAAGACACGCTTTATGTCACCATGAAAGCCATCATGGATTATCAGCGCGACTTCTTCCTCACTGGAGACGAGACAAAGCTTAAGCCAATGATTCTTAAAGATATAGCAAAAATCGTAGGATTAGATATCTCCACCATCTCCCGCGTGGCAAGCAGCAAATACGTGCAGACTTCTTTCGGCACCTTCCAACTAAAATACTTCTTCAGCGAGGCCCTCATCAACAGCGACGGCGAGGAGGTCTCAACAAGAGAGGTAAAGAAGATTCTCAAAGACTGCATCGCGGCAGAGGACAAATCTAACCCTCTGACAGACGAGCAACTCACTGACATTCTTAAAGATAAGGGATACAACATAGCACGCAGAACAACAGCGAAATATCGCGAGCAACTCGGTATTCCCGTGGCACGACTTCGTAAAGAAAAATGAAAAAAGCTGAAATAATATCCCTTCTGACCCACCCAATCTTTCACCCAACCGTGGTGATGGCAATACTTTTATTGTCAGGGCTCTCGCGTTTCTCCAACGTCAACAGCCTATTGCTGACGGCATCGGTCTTCATCATGACATGCGTGATACCGGTCTTTATTCTTCTGATGATGAGACGGTGGAAAGTCATAGAGTCGTTACAGATGGAGAGCGCGGGCGAAAGGGTGGCGCCGCTGTTTGTGATGATGCTCTGCCTGTATGGGACAATAAACTTCTTCAACAAGATACCGTTATTGGCGTTGTTCAACTTCTACCTCTCGTCATGTCTCGTGGTAACAACGATAGCGTTTCTTGTGTCATTCTTTTGGAAGATAAGCCTTCACGCTCTCGGCTGGGGTTGCCTGACAGCCTTTTTCTTCGTCATGTCGCAGTCGCTGATGCGCCTTTATCTGCCCGTCTTCATCATCTGCATCCTCTTCACAGGCGTTGCTGCTTCGGCGAGGCTAAAATTAAAATCCCATAGCGAGCCACAGATTTACGTGGGACTCGCCATAGGATTCTTCAGCCTTTTAATTCTTAACACTATATTCCTTTAAAATGCCCTGATGCCGATACCCACCGAGAGCGGCATGATATCAGGCCCCTTGCCCTTCTGCACCGAATTGGTGAACTGGTAGGAGCAGAAGACATTCAGGCAACGGTACGCTACACGTAAGGTGGCGGAATACACTATCCTCTCAAGGTTACTCACCGAGCCGTATCTCACCTCCCACTTGTGCGTGTCGGGGTTCAAAGCATCTGAAGCATTAATCTTTCCTTTGCATTTCGACTTGCTGCTCATCAGGAAACCGACCTTTCCTCCCACAGAAATCTTGAACTTGTCGGCGATACGGAAATTAAGCTCAAGTGGAATATCGAAGTAGTTGAGGTTCAGCTTGCTATTATCGCATGACTCAAGCGACACGAAGTTGAGGGTGTCGGCATAAGGTTCGGCAAGCCATGCATTTTTCATATAATAATTATGAGATGTCACTCCAACACCAACAGAGACCGTATGTTTAGTCCTTTCCATCGGGAGGTTGAAAGTCATATAGGTGTCGAAACCTTGGTTAAACCCGCGCAGATTGAAGTTCTCGTAGCTACCACCCATGTTAAAATCCGTGAACAAATCGAAACCAAGGGTGAACATACCGTTAGTTCTGTCCTTTATCAGCTGCGCCTGCGAGACGAACGACACCGCAAGCAATACAATAAGAATAAATAGATTCCTTTTCATAGAATGAGTATGTATCTTTTATTTATTATTTTTTATGAGTTTCTGTCTCTTATCAAGAAGTTTGTCCATCTCCTCTTCCGAGATGTCCGGGTTACGGAGCTGTGCGTCAATGGAATCGAGAAGCGACTGATAGTTCTCACCTGTCTGTAGCGACTCGTATGCCATCTCTTTCTTCTCCACCTCAACGATAGGGCTGTCATTGACGACATTGGCATCTTCACCGAGCTGTTCGCGCAACCTGCTAATCATCAATGAGATAAAGCGTCGTGCCATCTCGTTATCGGCCATTCCGGGAAGCTCGATAGAGAAATGGTCCTTATATTCCTCATAGTTATCGAGTTGCCGTTTAAGCTGCTCAAGCTGCGACTTATCTATTCCCGGCACATCGTCAAGTGGATATTTCTCAATCACTTTCTTAAACAGCCGTAACAGCTCTTCTATCTGTTTTTTAAAATCTTCATTCTCCATAATAATTAATAACGAGCGATTCAATAAAAATTGTTATAATGCAAAAAATTATTCAACATCATAAAACAATTGATAGTCAATGGTATCAAAAGGAACGGTGTCATAATAGTACTCTTCTTCCTCAATAAACACCTTATTGACATTAATCATCGAGTCTAATTCCTGAGGGTCAAAGGTCATTGTTTTATTACACAGGGCGTTATAAGGCAGTTCTATTCTGTCGGCGGTGACGAAGGAGTCTTTAAAATCGTTCTTCAGCTGTTGGTAAAGGTTCTCAGCTTCGAGGCGTGTGCGGAAGTCGCCTACGCGGAGACGATAATACGGCTGGCGGAAGATAAGATAGGTAGGGACATCGGGATAGGCTTCCACGAACAATGACTTGACGCTGTCAGCGAGATGCAGCGCGTTATTGCCAAGACCCATAAAAATCTGGACACGGAACCCGTCGATGGTGCTATCATTAGTACGAATCTGGCGTTGTTTCATCAGCAGAGTGTCGATACGCGGGTCCTGATGAAGGCGCAGCACCCCTTTTTGAGCGAAGCAAGCCATTGATAATAATGATATTAATACAAATACAAATACTTTATTTTTCAAAACACAAAATTTTCGGCTAAATTAAGCAAAACTTTTCATACAGCCATTATTTTTAGTATTTTTGTCATAAATTTTTCAACATGAATGAGAATTTAGATGCGTTCGGTACCTCAATGAGCAAAGTAGAGAGGGAGATAGAGCAGGTGTTAAGGCCTGATGCTTTTGGTTCCTTTGCGGGGCAGGAGCAGGTGGTCGCTAACCTGAGGGTCTTCGTGAAGGCCGCTGCCCAGAGAGGCGAGTCGCTCGACCACGTCTTACTACACGGTCCGCCCGGATTGGGAAAGACCACGCTGTCGCATATCATAGCCAACGAGTTAGGAGTAAACATGAAGATGACCTCCGGCCCTGTCATCGACAAACCGGGTAACCTCGCCGGACTGCTAACAAGCCTTGAGAAAAACGACGTATTATTCATAGACGAGATTCACCGGCTGAGCCCCGTGGTAGAAGAGTATCTCTACTCCGCCATGGAAGACTTCCGTATAGACATCATGATAGAGTCGGGACCTAACGCTCGGAGCGTACAGATCGCCCTCAACCCGTTCACACTCATAGGCGCAACGACACGCTCAGGACTGCTCACCGCTCCTTTACGCTCGCGTTTCGGAATAAACCTGCGCCTCGAATATTATGACTCAATGACGCTGTCAAACATCATAAAACGCTCTGCATCAATACTAAGGGTGCCAATAGACGAAGAAGCAGCCTTCGAGATAGCACGACGCAGCCGTGGCACACCACGTATCGCCAACCTTCTTCTTAGAAGAGTGAGAGACTTCGCTCAAATACAGGGCAACGGCAGAATCACCATAGAGATAGCCAAGATTGGACTCAAAGCCCTTAACGTTGACCAACACGGGCTCGACGATATGGATAACAGGATTCTTCAAACCATAATAGAGAAGTTCAAGGGCGGCCCCGTGGGCGTGAACACCATCGCCACCGCCGTGGGCGAAGAAGCCGGCACCATAGAAGAGGTCTGCGAGCCTTTCCTTATCCAAGAAGGCTACATAATGCGCACCCCAAGAGGCCGCGTCGCCACCGACCTCGCATACCAACACCTTGGAAGACAACGCGGCATCGACAACAACCAAGGCTCCCTGTTCTAACACTCTTTACCACACCCATCACCTTTATTAATAAAGGTAAACTCTCTCTTATCTCAACAACCGCCTCAGAAGCATTGTAACGCCTCCTGACAGGGACGTTATTTACATCCTTCTTCCCAGAATGCCTCATTTAACTACGGCGGCCTAACATAGCCACGATATGCTCCTGCTCCTCCGCCGTGATGCCGAAGATAGAATAAACCTTCTCATCAAGCTCACGCCTGCATCGCTCATCAAACACTCCCGACTGAATATCAGTGACTAACGATGACAACTCCTCGTCCTGCTGGGTGGTAAGTCTTGGAAATGGCAACTCCTGCAGATTCCCTTTCAACACCTTTATGTCGGGAAACTTCAACGAATAATAATAATGATAAAGCGTCGAGTTAAGCAGCGACGCGACACTCTTTATAGAGATGGTGTCGAGCTGCGGTATCAAGATGTTCGCGCTATTGATACACAGACGCTGCTTGTCATCGTATGCCACTATAGGATATCGCGCTATAAAACGATAGATGAGCTTCTCCGGAGCCCTAAAATACTCCTCCCTCGAACATTGCTGGAAATCAGACGGCTCAAAGAAGATATATGACGACTTCTCCTTCAGCTTAAAAGGCTCCACATGCTTGCCCTCATAAACCGCCTCTAACCCTTCGCCACTCTCCTTCCTCACCTTTCTCCTATTATCACCCGTAACAATACCTAAAGCCCATTGACTATGAGTGAGATTGTCATGGCAGCACGACTCCATCTTGTTTATTATCGAAAGCTCTATCTCATCAAAAACCTCAACAGCAATAACCCCCGACACCCTCACCCGCTCCGACAAAGAAACGACAACGGCGCCCTTCTCGCTCGTAACGACATACTCCTGCCTGACCGCCGGCTCCAACCGGATTCTTATACTGAAGAAGTCAGTGAACACGCCGTCAAACCGGTTCTTGTACAAATCAATCTTCTCAATGGTGGCCTCCGACAATATCTTCTTCCTTATGTCGCTGTGAATCTTTATCTTAAGAAGAGAAGATGGCAACAGGAAATACAATGTCCCGCCCTCATTCAGACGGCTCAAGGACTCCGCCACCACCATCGAGGCACGCTCTTTAGACTTTATTGAAGGGTATCTTTGAAGATAAACACCTTCCTTATCACCGCCCCATGGAGGATTTGTGTAGATATTGTCAAACTTTTTCGGCAGCGACATCATCATTTTGTCATGATGCGAGGTGCCTTTGAGATAATCTATGCAGAAGACATTAGGTGTGAACTCCTTGTCGTGATATTTCACCAGAAGGTTCGCCGAGGCAATCATCACCGCAACAGGGTTGATATCAAAGCCATACAAGTTGGAAGGGTTGTCTGTGGCAACTCCGAGAAGGAAAGCGCCGCTGCCACAGCACGGGTCAAGGAAAGTCTCGTCATCGGCAAGCGTCTTGCCCCCAAGGATATACTCCACCACATCACGGCTTGTATAGTACTGCCCTGAAATAATCCTCTCGCCCTCCGTCATCAATGACTGATAAACAAAGCCAAGGACATCATCGTCACTTCTCCAGATGTCAATCGGAACATCTATGTCAAGACACTCTAAATGCCTGTATCTCCGCAAGAAACGCCTGACATGCGGCTTTTGCGACAAGCCCTTGAAGGAAAGAAATGAACAGACAAGGGTGTAGATGATGTCATCAACCGACGACTCTAATTCCAAGAGCGAATGCAGAAAAGCATTGACCTTTGCGTCATAAAGATAATTTGTGGCAGTGACACGCCTCGTTGACCGGGTCTTATTCGCCCTTCTCGTCAGCCTATCCTTGGAATCACTATGCAGTCTTTTCCAATTATTTTCCGTCGCTTTGCTAATCCTCGGCATATCAATACTTCTTACGGGAAATCAAATAGTTCCGCTGTTCAGAAAAGTCCTTTTTCCCTACACCCGACAATTCTGAGGCAGGCTGATAATCGGTGGCGTAACAATCGTTTACAGCTGCCAGAACACCTAACAACCCCGACAAACGCCATCTGCCCGCATCTCTCCAAACAAGTAAGCCCTTCATTCTGTCCTTATCTTTCAATTCTTTTCTGAGTCGAACGCAAAGATAAGATTTTTCTTCAAAACAAAAGAAAGTTTTTTTTAATGTGAATAACAAGCCTGATGTTCCAAAGAATAATCAAATATTTTACACTATTGAATGATGGATTATTATATGCAAGGACGAAGAAAGTAAAAGAGATTCAGACAATTGCGGGCTTTTACGCAGCACTATTGGTCTTTATAACCACGAGAAATTCTTGTATTGCAGCGAGAGACGCGAGCACACAAACCGAGGCGGCGACGATGTTTATCCCTTTTATGCCAACAAGAAAAGGGATAAGGAAAAGAGTGAAGCCCGTCATTTTATTCACCATTGAGTGGAGCGACAGAAACGAATGCGACAAAACAAAACCGATGACCACGTTAACAACCTTTATCAAAGCTATTGCTGTTACCCATACATATATCCATCCCTCCAACTCTATGACAGGCAGCAGCTTACACAAACACACCGCAACAAAGACAATATCCGCCAAGCTATCTATCCGCTCCCCGAAACGGCTCTCGCTATTTGTTCTCCGCGCAACAAAACCGTCAACCATGTCCGACAATCCACAAAGACAGTAAAGAATATAGAACGATGGCGACAGCGGCTCTGACAACAACAAAGGCAACGACAACACAACCCTCATCATCGTTATGATATTCGCCAAGTTCTTCTTTATCTTCCTCACATAGATTCTTGTCATATCTCAAAGATTATAAACCACAAAAATGGAGACGCATGGACATGAGACACACCGTCATCTCCTTTGCAAAAATAAAACAAAAAGATGAAGTAAGTGTGTTGAGAATCAGCAATACCCTTTGGCTCCGTCTTTTCTCTTGTGCCGGGTTCATTTGTCACACAAGACAAACATTCCGGGCATTGCTATTGTTACCGCAACGCCCGGAATAATTATCTTAATTATTGATTGTCAAGCGATTATTCTTTCACAATTTTCTTTTCAAAACTCTCACCGTTATCGGTTGTAACCTTCACTATGTACATTCCGGCGGCAAGGTTAGAGTTAACAACCTCGCCTTTGCTATTTCCCACTATCTCAAGGCTTTGGAAACAGCGGTCTCCTGCCCAAGCGTCAACGTAGCAGTTTTCCACAAGTGACAAGTAGTCGAACATGGCCACAAGGACAGAGAAAAAAGGTAGTTCAGGCGAGTCGCAAAAGAAACAATAACCGCAGGAATTAATGTTAAAATTCTTGACAGTGCCGTAATTTAGGTAGCCGAAGAGAGCCATGTCGGCACATTGCTTTTATTATAGACACCGCAAACGTGGCATTTTCCATTAATCACGTCGCTCTCGGTGTTTTTTTTTGTCTTTTCTCTTATAATTTCACAAGTTGAGCTTGTAAAGTCAATTGAGCGAGATAGCGACCGAAAATGAGATGACAGACTTCTAAACGAATAGAATTAAGAGGTAGAGGACACGAACTTAGTAATCATACTAATCACATTCGGTCACCTTGGTTCATTCTGAAACACAAGCTTCCTGTTAATCACTCTCATGTTTACCTTTCCTGCGATTTTTCTCTTCTTTCTTGAATGTTCCCGTCATACGTCAGAGCAATGTACTATAATACATGACGGCATGTCTTCAGACCATAATTTCACAAAGAAAGACAGCCTCAAAATACGTGGAATGAAACGATATTCATTCCATCTTATTGATGTAATTGAGAAGGAAATCCTCAATGCCAATGTAAAGAATGCCTGCTTCATCATGCCAACGTATGATATTGTCACGCACGACCACAATCTTCACAAAGGAATCATTAATCTTTGTGAGAGAATTAATCTCCTGTAGCCGTTTGCTCTCTTCCGCCACCGTCAAGGCTGATTGTATGTAATAACAGGCATGGCCTCTGTGACACACAAAATCCACTTCCAAGAGCGAGCGCTGACGCTTGCCTGCGGCGTTGGCAACAGTAGTCTCGACAACGCCTACATCCACACTGAAACCACGGGCTGTCAGTTCGTTGTAGATGATGTTCTCCATGATGTGACTCTCTTCTTGCTGGCGGAAATTCAGACGCGCATTCCGCAACCCCATATCGCTGTAGAAGTATTTTTGCTGTGCACCGATATATTTCCGACCCTTAATGTCATAACGCGCGGCTTTCTTCAAGATGAATGCATCAATAAAACAGTCTATATATGCAGAAATAGTATTATGCGAAATGTTAACTTTTCTTTCCGACTTGAATGTATTCTCCAATTTTGTGGTGTTGGTAAGGCTTCCCACAGAAGACGCAAGAATGTCCAACAAGTCTTCCAATACATCTTTAGAACCTCTGAGATTATTGCGTTCTATTACATCTGTAATATATGTACGCTCGAAAAGACCATGAAGATAGGAGGCTTTTTCCGCATGTCCAGTCTTATTCAACACAAATGGCATGCCACCATACATCATAAACTCCGTCCACGCCATACGGATGTCCCCCTGATATGCAGACATGAACTCATCAAAGGTAAGCGGATTAATCCGGATTTCCTCACCACGGTCTTTAAATTCAGTGAGTATATCCACCGAGAGCATCTTGGAATTGCTGCCAGTGACATACAAATCCACATTGGAGAGATTCTTCAGTCCTAAAAGGACATCCACAAAGCCGATTCTCTCATTCGGATTGTCTGGCAGATAAGGATTCTGAATACTGTCAACCTTCTGCACCTCATCTAAAAAAACATAGAAGTAACGCGACTTGTCGGCACATTGTTCACGGATATATTTGCCCAGTTCCAATGGATTACGGTATTGTATGTTGGTATCTTCATCGAGTGCCAGCATGATGATGTCACGTTCTTGCACACCTTCATCGAGCAGGTGCTGACGGAAAAGCACATTCAACAAGTATGACTTACCGCAGCGGCGGATGCCCGTCACGATTTTTATCATACCGTTCTTCTTCTTATTAATGACCTGTTTCAGATATCTATCTCTTCTTATAACCATGCAACGTACTTTTTTTGTTACATTGTAACATTTTTCGTCTGCAAAGATAATATATTATCCAAAAACCGACGGATCTAACGTACTTTTTTTGTTACAATGTAACACTTTTCGTCAACAAACAGTCTAATTCCTGACGCACTGATTTTCATTCTGCATGACCGTGGTGATACAATTTTTCCGCAAAGGTAAACCGCCGTCTGCAAGCCTGCCAACATCCAGCCATACCTCAAATACGGCATTTTTCCATTAATCACGTCGCTCTCGGCGGGATTTTTTTGTCTTCTCTCTTATAATTTTAAAAGTTGAGCTTCTTAATTCAATTGAGCGAGATAGCGACAGTGGCGGAAGAGTGTGGGGAAGAAAGCAAAAGTAGAGAAGGGAGCAAAAAAACCGAAACCCGACACCTTGTGAAGGGAATCGGGTTTCCAATTAACCATTTAAAACTTAATCCTATGAAAAATCAAAGCCTTACTCTCTCTTGCTTTGTTTTTTTCTTTTTACTCGACCAAAGGCCATAAACCTCGCTGACGTTGCCGGCGGTGATGAATGCGTTTATGTTATTGTCGTTGATGTGGCTCATCAACTGTGAGAATTCGTCTTTAGTAAGGAGCACCTCAATCTCAATCTTCTTCTCGTTGCTATATCCGCCGATCACCTCATACATAGTGACGCCACGTTGTAGGGTGTTGACGATATAATCCTGAAGATGGCGGTAGTCGGGCGAGATGATGCACACTCTTTTCTTGTTGTTAAGGCCAGCGGTAAAGTAATCGACGACGAGGCCGTTGATCCAAGTGCCGATAAGGCCAATCACAACGATGTTGAAAGGGTTGATAGCGAAAGCTGTGCAGCAGATAATTGCGCCGGCGACGGTGACAGATGCGCCAATATCGAAATGTAAATATTTGTTAACTATTTTAGCGAGAATATCGAGGCCGCCTGTTGAGGCGTTGATTTTAAAGAGAGCTGCCTGCGAGAAGCTGAGGATGAGCACGAAGCAGAGCAAATCGAACCAAGGGTCGCCCATAAGCGTTGTCATTCCGTCATGGACAGGAGTGAGCGAGAAGCCGTCGGCTGCGGCAGGGTCGTAATATGCGCTCCTCTCACCATATAATAAGGTGATGACTTTCTGATAAGGCAGGAACCTCTCGTATAAAGCGGTAAGAGGACCGAGTATCAGCGCGGTATAAACCGTCTTGACACCAAATTCCTTTCCAATAAGGAAATAAGCGAGTACAAGAAGGATAGCGTTGATGATTAAAATCATCGTTGACACCTCAAGTTGTACACCGAACAAACGCTCTGACACTGTCGCGAGCACTATTGACAGACCAGAAATAGAGCCTACAATAAGTTTGCTTGGCACGAGGAAGTAGTGTACGCAGACAGCGGTGAAAATCATGCCCACTGTCATTATCAACAGCTCGACCCAGAACTTGCGGGTCGCAACATAACTCATTATTTTGTTAACGCCTGACATAACTTTTTCTCCCTTTATTTTAGGCGTGCAAAAGTACATATATTTTTCTATATGCCAACAATTATTAATAAAAAAATATTATTAACAAATACCATTGTTTTTCAATGTATTAGAGGAGTCATTTTACAAAAAAAAGGAATAATGCCTTGTTATCTCGGTGACATCACCTAACACAATGCGATAAAAAGGCAGGAGAAAATAACGCTATTTTTGACGAGGAAGCGTCAACCGAGAGCGACGTCGAGAATCATCATGATGACGAAGCCGATCATCACGCCCCAAGTCCCGGAATGAGGGTTATCGTGCACATTAGCATCAGGGATAAGGTCTTCAGCCACAACGAAGATCATCGCGCCGGCAGCGAAGGCGAGCATCCAAGGCTGAAGGCTGACGAGTGATGAGGCGAGAAAGAAACCCACTATAGCGGAGAGAGGCTCCACCGCACCGCTGAACATCCCAAAGAGGAACGACTTCATCTTCTTACGTGTCACCTGATACAGCGGCAGTGTCACCGCCGCTCCCTCGGGCAGGTTCTGGATACCTATTCCGATGGCAAGTCCAAGAGCCGACACATAAGCCGCGTGCTCCCCAGCCGCCGAGGCCGCCCCGAAAGCAAAACCCACCGCAAGACCCTCCGGAATGTTATGCAACATCACCGCGAGAAACAGCTTTATCGACTTCCTGACATGAAGGTTAGGTCCCTCCTCCTCATTCGTCCCTATATGGAAATGCGGCACCACCTTGTCCAAGAACTCAAGGAACAGCCCTCCTATCACAAAGCCCACAGCGGCGGGAACCCACGAGAACGAACCCATGGTCTCCGACGCCTGCTCCAACGACGGCAAAAGCAGCGACCATACCGACGCCGCAATCATCACTCCCGCGGCAAAACCAATCAACAAGCAATGAAGACGCTTCGAGATATCACGCCTGAAGACAAAGACAACGGCAGAGCCTAACGTAGTCATCAGGAAGATAATAGAAAAACCAATGATTACCAACAAAATATCTGACATAACGAATTATTTTTCTTGTGAATAATATTTATTAAAAAGAGCTCTGAGACGAGACGTATCGGCAGCCACCTCACGAAGCCTCGCCAAACGCACCCCATTCTCCGACTCTGGTATCCATAGCCTAAGGTATCCGCCCTCAAGATATTTCTCCCTCAGATGGGCGCACATCCTCTCATACTGTTCCTCCTCCGTCAACGCGGGATAATGCTTCAACCCGTACTGCACCGTCCGACGTATCACCGTGTCAACATCTATGAGCCTGTCAGCCTCAGCCACTATCTTCCCATATATCGAACGCGGCTCATGCCCCGACGACGCCCGATGGTCCTCCACCGCCTCCGCCATAACACGCAACTCATCATCATCAAACCATCGCCGCAGATTATCGTCCGACAACAATATCCTCCCCGAATCAACATGATGATTCTCACGACCATTGACAAGACCCGTGTCGTGATACGCCGCAACAACATACACCATGTCAGCCCTCGTCTCCGGATAATGCTCCGACAAACGAAGACTCTCCTCTATAACCGTCAACGCATGGTCAACCCTATGCGCCTTGTCAAAGTCATGATAACACGGCAAGATGTTCGCCTCAACATACCGCCTCAACTCAATATCAACTTCCATCTCTTATTTTTTTCAACCGCAAAATTATAAAAAAAGTTCCGATAACACGCCCTCGCCATCATAAAAAACAACACAACATTACGAATCGCTAATAAGAGATAACACAAGCAAACAAACAATGATTATTCAATTCAAAACCTTATTTTACCATTTCAAAGCCAAAAAATCTAATTCAAACGAATATTTTACTTATTTATTTATTTAAAGTATCTTAGAAAAAAAATATAATTAAATTTGCACGTCTTAAAAATAAAATCGATCATGAAAAGAATAAAATTCATCTTAGTTACATTTTTATTATTAACAATCAACGCGTTGGCATTTGCCGGTAACGTCATCGAAATCAAGGGACGTGTTTTGGACAAAGACAGTGGGGAGCCGCTTGAATATGCTTCAGCGAGTCTGTTCCGTATGCCCGACGACGCATTTGTAACCGGAGTAGTCACCGACATCAAGGGAGAATTCGTGTTAGAGGCGGTGGTCGGCACCTATCGTATTGACATTCAATATCTCGGATACATCAAGAAGGAGATTTCCATCACTATCAGCGAAGATGACAAGGACAAGCAGCTCGGAAAGATTTTCTTAGAGCAGGAGAGCGAGATACTCGACGAGGTGGAGGTCGTGGCGGAGAAAAGCACCATGACGATGACGCTCGACAAGCGTGTCTTCAATGTAGGGAAAGACGTAGCATCGACGGCGGGGAACGCCATAGAGGTGTTAGAAAACATACCGTCGGTGTCGGTTGATGTTGAGGGCAACGTGAGCCTAAGAGGCGATGACGGAGTGCAGATTCTCGTTGACGGAAAGGTGTCGGGACTTGTTGGCACAAGCACACAAGACGCACTAAGGAGCCTTCAGGCAGACATGATTGAGCGT
>SAMEA3663283__coassemble_984_pt1 | contig 23092 bp, 21 predicted proteins | sample SAMEA3663283__metabat2_low_PE_020 | metagenome-assembled genome bin SAMEA3663283 (sample SAMEA3663283) | pig gut metagenome | biome: pig gut; feature: pig-associated habitat; material: faeces | place: China | collected 2013
CACCGGCCTCTTCCCCGTGATTGCGAGTGCAAAGGTACGCCTTTTTCCCTTACACACAACACTTTTTTATTATTTTTTTTTATTTTTTTATTTTTTATTGAAATTCAATCAAATATATTGTTTCAATTCTATGTTAGGTGGGGGAGAAGTGGCCGTTTTTTTATGTTTTTGCTCTTGTTTTTCGCTCTAAATTTTCAAAAAAAACGCTATTCAGATGTAAAATAGATGTTTTTCTCGTCGATTTCAAAGCAAATTAATCTCATATTGATGAAGTTTGTGACTATTTTTTCCGTTATTTTCTTTTTTAATCCTGAAAGCTCTATTAGTTGTTCAAGGCTTATTTTTGAATTTTCGTTGATAATCCTTAGGAGCAGCATTTCTTCGTTGTTCAGGGATAGCCGAATTTCCTTTTTGTCGTTTTCGTGTCGCCAAATATCAAGGAGCATTCTGTTTGCAACAATATTTTTGTCCTTCACCCGTATGTACACCTTATATATATTATTATGGTCTGGAGCCTTGTGTTTGAAGTGGCTGCTTTTGGGGATGATTATCTCGAGGACTTTTTTACCGTTTATTATCCATTCATTAGCTTTGAATTTTACTTCAGGCTTGCAGTACATTTTTGCCGCAGTCTGAATCATGTGTTTTTCTTCCTCGGTCCTGATTCCGGAAATGGCACCGTTGTCTTTTACACCTATTAATAAACGTCCTCCGTCGGTGTTGGCAAATGCGGCGAGGGAACGGGCTATTTTCTTGCAGTCTGAGACCTCGAATTTAAAATCAAGCATCTGGTGCTCGCCTTCGGCTATCAGTTTCTGTATGTGGTCAGGCATTATAATTTCTTTTTTGCAAAAATAGTGATAATACTTGTTCGGCGAATTGTCTGCTCCGATTATTTTATTTGTTCCCGTCGTTGGTTGGGGTGGGGCGTATTTGGGCGTTTTAGGCGATTTAAGAAGACTTGATTTTTATGGCAGATAATGCCCGTATTCAGGAGAGAAGTCTTGTTAGAAACAAAATTCACAAAAAATATTTACAATTCAGAATTGTAAACTTTAACTTTACAAAAATACGACATAATTTACAAAGTATTAAAAACCAATAAAATAAACATCTGTAAACTACTTCATTACAAATGTAAAGTAATGTGTTTATTTTACAAATGTGTAAAATACAAATTTATACCATAATTTATTACAAATATTTAAAAATCAATTAAAAATAATGAAAATGTTAAATCTTTACTTTAAAAATAGATTGATTTGTAAAGGGAATGTGTGTCTGTTGTTTTTTTTGTTATAATTTATTGATACATAAAGATATAACCTAACATTTTTAGATATTTGTTAAATGTTTTGTGTGTTATTTCGATTTTTACAAAAATAAAATGCCTTTGTTTTACTTTTGTATTGATTTTATTTTTACTTTTGTAACGTTAAAGAATGTTAAAATTAAAAAAATTGAGGTGTCATGGATGAAATAAAATCGCGTCTTGCACATATTCTACGTTCAAAGAATCTGACTTCTTCTCAGTTTGCAGAGATGGTCGGTATTGGTCCGTCTAATGTTTCTCATCTGTTAAGTGGCAGGAATAAGCCGAGTTTTGATTTTATCATTAAGTTAAAAGAGGTGTTTCCTGAGTATAATCTTGACTGGATTATGCTTGGTAAAAAGCCTATTACGATTAGTGACCCTTCGCCATCTTTTGCGGAAACTATGAAGACTGAGCCTGAACAGGATGAACCCTCTGCTTTTCCCAATGATGACTCTCAAGCCCAAACAAATTACTCCCTTTTTGATAATGTAACGGAAGATGTTCAAAATCAACCTTTTACAATAGAAAAACCTAAAATTAAGAAAATCATCTTTGTTTATGATGACGACACATTTGAGGAGATAATTCGTAGGTGATAATTATTCTATACCTTATTAATATTGTTGCCTGTTTGTGAAAATTATCACAATTTTTATTATCTTTGTAAAATGTTTTTGGGTAAAGCTAATATGAATAAAGAATTGTTTTTCAATAAATTACGTGAAATACTCTCAAATGTTAGGCGCGTTGTTATCGTCTCTCATGTCAATCCAGATGGCGATGCCGTCGGCTCGTCTCTTGCTTTCTATTTTTTCCTCATGAAACTGGGGATTGACGCGAAGGTGATTCTTCCTAACGATTTCCCGTCCTTCCTTTCTTGGATTCCTGGTGCAGATGATATCCTTTTGTTCGATAAGAACACTGAAACATGTGTTCAGTATATTGAAAATGCTGATTTGATTTGCTATCTTGATTTTAATTCTCCATCTCGTACAGGTCTGATGCATAACGATTTACAACACTTCTCAAATATTCCGAAGATTCTCATCGACCACCATAGGGAGGCTGATTTGTCACAGTTTGTTGCGTCTCTTTCTGAAATTGAGACTTCAAGCACTTCCGAACTTGTGGCTGAAATTGTAATGAACTTCGGATTTGAAGACTATTTAGATGATGTCATAGCTACTTGTATTCTCGTTGGTATAATGACTGATACTGGCTGTTTCTCCCATTCTATTTATGGCAATAATACTTTCGATATCTGTAGCAAACTTGTTTCAAATAATGTTGATTATCCATTGATTCACAATAAGATATATAATACTTTCTCTGAGAATAAGCTGCGTCTGCTCGGCTATTGCTTAAATAAGATGACTGTACTCGATGAATATCATGCCGCCATTATCTCGTTAAGTAAGCAGGAGCTGGAAATGTTTGATTATCACGTCGGCGATACTGAAGGCGTTGTGAATTATCCCCTTATGATTGACGGAATAAATATGTCGGTGCTTCTTACTGAGCGTCAAGACGTTATCAGGCTTTCTTTTAGGTCGAAAGGCTCTGTGTCAGTCCATGATTTAGCTAAGGCTCATTTTAACGGAGGTGGACACACTAATGCTGCCGGCGGTACTCTTTACTGTTCACTTAATGAAGCCGTTGATTTCTTAGTCTCTATTTTACCCCAATATAAGAATATGCTCGGATTATGAAGTGCTGTTTTAAGATAACTTGCTTATTATCAATTTGTTTCGTGTTCCTTGTGTCAACCTCCTGCAGCTTTGAAACCGCAGCTACACATCGTAATGACGCAAATATTGAGTTTCTTAATTATTTGTCGGATAATAATATTGAGGAAACACCTACAGAGTCGGGACTTGTGTTTATTAACATTCTTGAGGGAAGTGGTGATTCACCTGTTGCTGGCTCGAAGGTGGCTGTTAATTATACGGGTTATCTCCTTGATGGCCAAAAGTTTGACTCTTCTTTTGATAGGAATGCCCCAATGGTGTTTACTGTCGGCTCTGGTATGGTTATCAAGGGTTTAGATGAAGCTGTTATGTTGATGAAAAGAGGTGGGAAGGCAAAGGTTGTTATTCCTTATTATCTTGCATACGGAGACTCTGGCTATGGCCCTATTCCTTCCTATACTAATGTGGTCTTTTATTTGGAACTTGTTGATTTTAAATAGATTATAATAATGAAGGTGTTATACTCCTATTTGTTTTGTCTCTTGTTTGTATTATCTTGTTGCCTCACATCTTGTGTTGATAATCAGTCGTTTGACGAAAAAACTTCGGTTGATTATGATAGTATGAAGGAGAACGTGGAGAAGGCTAACCGTTATTTGGTTCGTGAGGAAAGAGAAATGATAAATGATTATATCTCTCGCCGAGGATTGACAATGACGGAGACTGGTACGGGATTGAGGTATCATATTGTAAAACAAGGAGATACAGCATTGATTAAGACGAAGGACATTGTATCAATGGAATATGAGGTCAGGCTTTTAGATGGTGAAGTAATATATTCTTCAAAAGAATTTGGTCCAAAGGTGTTCGTTGTAGGTCGTGGTGGCGTTGAGAGCGGTCTGGAAGAGGCTCTGCTTCACTTGCATAAGGGTGATGTGGCTGAAATTATTCTCCCTTCTCATCTCGCATTTGGCCTGCTTGGCGATGGTGATAGGATTCCCCCTAAATCGGCTCTTGTTTATAAAGTTAAAATTAATTAATAACTAATTACTAATATGAGAAAGAATTTCTTTTTATTGAGTGCATTGTTTTTAATGCTTTCAGTGTTAACGGGTTGCAGTAATGCTCCTAAGGGTTATCAGGCTACAGATAACGGACTCTATTATCGTTTGTTTACTAATAATGGCGGCGAAAATCCCCAGATTGGTGACCTTCTTGAATTAACAATGTCTTGTTCGGTGAACGACACTGTTGTTATTCTTCCTTTGACAAAAAACATCATTCCTATGGCAGAACCTTCCTTCTGGTCTGATTTCGTCGAGGGATTCTCAATGATGCATAAGGGTGATTCAGCTTCTTTTATTGTTGATATTGACTCTTCTTTTGTTAACTTGTTTGGATACAATACTTTACCACCTCAATTCAGTAGTACCGACATTATGCGTTTTGAAGTCAGGCTCGATGATTTCTATCCTGAAAGCGAATTTAGGTTTAGGATGATTGAGAATATTAAGAAAAATTATCCTGCGGAGACGGAGAAGGCTGCCTCAGAGCTGAATGCCTATTTGGAGAAGAATGGCGTTGTGGCTCAGCCTACTTCTACGGGACTTTATTACGTTAAAACTCAAGATGGAACAGGTGAGAAGCCTTCAAAGGGTTCAACAGTCAAGGCGCATTATACGGGTTATTTACTCGATGGTACAGTTTTCGATACTTCTATCGAACGCGGCGAACCAATAGAGTTTGTTCTTGGTGTCGGACAGGTCATTCCCGGTTGGGACGAAGGTATTGCCCTGATGTCGAAAGGTGAGAAGGCTGTCCTTTATATTCCTTATTATCTCGCTTATGGTGATAGGGACCTCGGCGTTATTCCTCCTTTCTCTAATCTTGTTTTTGAAGTGGAACTAATTGATTTTAAATAGTATATGAAACACCTGCCATCATATCTTTTTCTTCTTTTATTTGCATTATTAACATCTTGTGCTAATAATTATAAGGGTTTCGACAAGATGGAAAATGGTGCTTTTATGAAGTTCCATGTTTTAAATGAAGATGGACAGATGCCCCAAATAGGCGATGTCGTTCTCGTGAAAATAATGCAGAGCATCGGTGATTCTGTGATTTTTCATAGTGATTATGAGCCAGATGGTCTTGTTGACTTTGATGTTACAGAGCCTATTTTTATTGGAGATATGATGGCTGGTGTCTTGAACATGCATCTTGACGATTCGGCCACTATTGTGTTCCCTATCGATTCTCTTTGTATTAAAACATTAGAAATGAATGAAATACCGGATTATCTTACTCATGGAGAACCGGTGTATATTGATTTGAAGATTGTCGGGATAATAACCGCTGCGGAGTTGGAGGATAATCGTAAACAAGAATTGAATAGGTTAAGGCAGAATGATGAAGACCGTCTGTCGATATTTTATTCTGATGTTAATAATGTTATTACGAATGATGGTCTGATTATTCTTGGAGTGAAAGGTAAGGGGCGTGGTCCAAAATATGGTGAGATACTCAGGTCGAGCTTCAGCTTGGTTACATTAGAAGGTGACACCATCTTCTATTTTGATGATAATAATCCTGTTGATATTATTTGCGGCGATGATTATCTTGGTGTCGGTTTTGATGAGGCGATGAGAAATGTCCCTGAAGGAGGTGAGGGCAGTTTTGTTATACCGTCGTCTCTTGCTTTCGACAGCATCGGTTTCTCTGATTTCGTTAAGCCGTATTCTTCTTTTATTCTAAAGGTAAAAAATGTTGATATTATGTCGGTTACGGAATATGAGCAGGAAGAGAAGATGAAGAAGGCTGCAAAAAGAGAGGCTGATTTGAGGCGGAAGAATGAAGAGCCTGAGCTTATTGACCGTTTTGTAAAAGAACATAATATTACGGTTGAGCCAAGTGCTACAGGAGTGTATTTCCTTGAAATAGAAAGAGGTACGGGTCCTGTCGTCAAGGTAGGTGACGTGGTGTCAATCCATTATAATCTGTATAATCTTGATGACAAGTTGATAGAGACAAGTTTCGGTAATGAACCTCTACAGTTTATTGCTGGTGCGAACGATATGGTGCCGGGCATTGAAGAGGCGGTATGGAAGATGAATGTCGGAGGCAAGGCAACAATAATCCTTCCATCAAAGATGGCTTTCGACTCTATTGCCATTAGCGATGACATTCCTGCTTACTCTCCAGTTGTTTTTGATATCTTACTTGTTGATAGTCAGCATCTTCAATAGGTTCGTAGAAGTCGCTCTTGTCGGCATGATATGTGTCTATTGCAGCGATTATTGCCAAACAGCTCCAGACGGGAATAGCCAATTTGTCGGTGTCAAGGAAATTGTTCAGTATGCCATGGACAAAATAACCGATGAGTGATAGGGTCGCGCTTAGAACCAAGATACGCGACTCTTTATTTTTTGCCCGTCGATATGTAGTTAAGCCGCAATAGATGAAGACAATTACTAATAATACTACATTCAGAGAGCCAAAGACACCCATTTCAGCTAATGCACCAATGTATTCACTGTGTGCGTTTCCCATATCTCCTGAGTTTGTACTGATAATAGTCTTGTTTTTTGATTCTTGGAAAGGAGCATATACAAATTGGTAAGTTCCTGGTCCCCAGCCGGTTATCGGTCTCTCTTTGAACATTCTGATTGCAGAGTTCCAACGGTTTATTCTCTCTAAGTTTGACGCGTCGGTAGAGATATTGGTAATTGACCTGATATTTTCAACAATATTACCAGAGGCATCTTGGTCATTTCTTTCGAGTACATCGAAAATCTGTTGTTTGAAAGTGAAAAACAATCCGATGAGAATAACGGCGATCGTTGCAATATACTTGAACTTTATCCTAAGGAGCACGCAAACTAACACACCTATTGCTGCAATAATGCTTACCCATGACGCCCTGCAGAAAGAAAGAATCAGGGCTGTGGTGAGCAGGCAAAGCACAATGACGACGCCGATTCTTTTTTTCGTACTCATTTTTGGCATGAACAAGTAACCGGCGCATAATGTCAGGTACATCGCTACCGCAGCGCCGTATGCTGTGTGGTCGTTATAAAATGGTGTCATCACCCAGTGCGCTGATTTTCCGCTGAAACCGTTAAGTGCATGATTTGTAATGGTGTATAATACAACAATGACTAATCCTGTCATATATAGCCAAACGAACCTATTAATATTCTTTGGATTTTTAAACAATAAGCAGCACATGAAATAGGCAGGGACGATGAACCAGAGCCTTGATATTACGTATTTTATTGAAACCAAAGGTATCTCACTTGTTATTGTGGTGAAAATCATCCAAATAAACATAAGGTAGATAACAATGGAGATAGGATGTCTTGATGTCCTCTTGTCAATATTCTTCTCGCATAATAGTTTTGCAATGAATAATACTAACAATCCCGCCAACATTGGTTCGGAAGGCAGTGATAACGCTAATCGTTCGTCAAGTGATTGAAGATTTACAGATAATGGTGTCACTAATGCTGTGAGTAACAACACTTTGTCGAGAGAGAAGATGTATAACAGCAGTACTCCAATAACTATTGGCACCGCAAAAGCGAGGTAAGTGTCTTTTTTTATTAGGAAAAACAGACCTATCGCCACAAATATTGCAACGATTAGATACAATGCTGCCGTTTTCTTTGTATTTGATAACATCTTCTATTAATTCGTTCTTTTGCGTTCTATAATAATGATAGTGATGAATGTCATGAGGAAAGCGGCGAGCGAGCAAATTGCTACGACAACCCATCTGACAGGGAAAGTCTTCTTGTCAGCGACAAAAGGCTCCGAGATAACATTTGAGAAAGTCATGTTTGCATTAAGGAATCGTAGTTCCTGCTCATAGTCTAACTTCACGAGGCTGTAGTTAATGCTTTCTGTTTCAATAAGTGCGACGAGAGAGAAAATCTCTGCGCTGTTGTTGTCGAGGTTTTTCTTTGTGTCTTTTATGTTGCTTGAGCGCACTCCCGCAGTGCTTGAGCCGTTAAGGTAGCCTTTTGATACCTGTCTCGATTCGCTGATGAAGTCAACTGATTCTCCATTGCCTGAAATCTCGTTGAGCCTTGTCTTTAGCGAGTCGATAAAGTGTTGTTTGTCTTCGAGTTGATTTCTGAACATATCGACGGTCTCGGCTCTTTTTATCTTATGAAGTGTGCCTACTTTATAGTCGTACAGTCTGATGATTTCGTTCACCATTGCGCACGCTATCTCAGGGTCTTTGTCTAAAACCTTAATATGCACTGCATCGTAAGGCGTTCTTGAGATACTTACGTTGTCGCGGTACTCTCCAATAAGAGCTGTTTTCCAATATTTATAGCCTTTGTCAATCTTATAATGCTTCATCAAGTCGAATTTTTCGACAACTGAATCCATAATCTCCTGTGATTGCATGATTTGCAGCATCTGTTCTGTGAAAGTCTCATCAGAATAAGCAGCGACGTTACTTGGATACAGTATTGCCTCCGATTTGTAAAGAGGGGTGATGAATGTTGGACCTGAGAAAACAGCACCTAATATCGCAGCCGCAACTGTAATAATTACAAAGTGCCATTTCCATTTTGAAACTAAACCAAAAAGTGATGTGTTGTCAAAATAATTATTCATTTTGTTTGTATTTAATATTTCCAAAAAATTCTGCTATCGAAAGGACTATTATTATCGTTATTAATGTCGCGACAAAAGTGCCGAGTGTTATTGCCCACCTGATTGGATATACCGGCTTGTCGCTGATGTGCGCTTTTGTAATGATGAACTTGTGGGGAATAGTGTAAGTGGCGTTAATCCTAATATCTTCATACTTGACTTTCAATTCTTTAAGGAATTTTTTTTGCTCATTGATTTCAAAAGACAAGTCTATTTTGCTTTTGGATCCGTTAGTTAATGAGTCTTCTAATTCTTTCAGCCTTAATTTTGCAGAGTTATATTCAGCGTCAATTATCTCAAATGCCTTTTGAGCAATCTCTTTCTGCATCTCATTCATCGTCTCGTCAAACATCTCGGCCAAGTCGTTAGCTATGCTGGCGGATATTGCTGGGTCGGTGTCTAACACAATGATATTTACAGAGTTATATTCAGTCCTTCTAATCTTTATCCTTTCCTCGTACGTCTTCATCAGCTTTGAAAGGCTGTGCTCTGAGTCTTTTTTTATTCCATAATGCTCCATCAGATTGTATTTTGCAATGATTTTGTCTCTTATCAATCCAGAATTGAGAATCTGCATCATCTGGTCGGTCTGAGCTTCTTCGCCTATTTCCAATGGATCGACATATATCAGGCCGTTAGTGTTCATTATTGCCTTCGATACGGAATAAGTTGTTGTGGGATATAGAGTTGTGATTGATTTGTAAAGAGGCTTGATGAATGATTTTGATGAAAAAATCACTGCGCAGGCGGTCGCTACGGATAATATTATTATCACCGCGACTTTATTTTTTAGTAGTATTCTTATGATACTTTTTGAATCCATTTATAAAAATGTTGATTTTTTTATTTTGACAAAAATAGTGAAAAAAGTAACACGTTTTACAACATAAAATATTATTTCTTAATATTATGTAAAGAAGATTGGAAGAGTTCTTTTAATTCGTTGAAACTTAACATTTTTGTCAAGAAAGTCAAGATGATACTTGAAATGAATGCGATGCCGAACGATACCATCCAGTTTATTGGCAGCTTAGTTGAAAGATAAGTGGTGATGCATGTTAAGCCTAAGAAAACCATTATCTTACACCAGAATTTTATTCCAAGGGTGAGTTTGAATGTCTTTTTTGCAATGAAGAACTGTATTGCGCAAGTCACGAATTGTACGCAGAGGCTTGTGAAAGCTGCACCGATAGCTAAGAGTCTCGGTATGAAGATGAAATTCAGTGCTATGTTGATGACGACGCCCACTGCTGCCACTATATTCAGTTGTTTGAGGTTCCCGTTTGCCGTGAGAAGTGTGCCGAAGATATATGTTATTGAGATAGAGACGAAGCTTCCCATCAAAATCTTTAATATTGTTGACGAGTTGTCAAGGCTGTATATGAAAGAGGATAAAGGCTCGCCGGGTTGTTGGGGGTACATTATCTCCATAAAGTTACGGCTATAGAAAATGCACAATATCGCAATGATGCCGGTCATTGAAAGCATTATGCTAAACGACTGTTTCACAAGAGATTGTAAGTCCTGACCTTCTTTAATTATAGAGGCAAAGAGTGGTAGTAGAATCACTGAGAAAAGGTAAGAGATGTTGTTTCCAGCATCGAAAAGCCTCCATGCTCTCGCGTAAATGCCTGTCTGCGTGGCAGCGATGTCGTCGGGCAGAAGTCTCTCGATGAGTACCGGTTCGAGACGGTTGTAGAAACTCATAAGCAGGACTAAAAGAGCGTAAGGCAGACCTTTCTTTATAATGACAATAACGAAAGGGACATTAATCTTGAATTTAAGCCTGCCTGTGTGCCGCAATACGATGAGGACGGCGATTATCAGTGTCGCGAGATAGGATACTGTCTGCGAGTAGATGTAAAAATAAATATTGAAATTCTCGATAGGGATGAATCCCGACCAGAGAAGGAAGCTGCATATCAATATCATCAGCACCCTGTCGAGGACTGACAAAATGCTGTCGGTCTTGAAAAGTAAAATGGCGGAGATATTTGACCGTACATACAGTATGAGAGATAGCAGTACCTGATTAACTCCCACAATACCAAGCATCTTCAGCTGTTCGCCCCTGTAGCCGATAAGGAGTCCTACAATGAAGATGATAAAGAAATATACGATGGTGAGAAAGATTTTCGCTTGAGATATTCCTACGAAATGCTTCGACAGCAGATGTTTGTTTTGCGCAATGGTCCTGCTGTTGAAGTTCGTGAGCCCAAGGTCAAGTATTATATAAAATAGGTATGAGAACTGCGAGATGGCGAGATAAAGTCCGTAAGAAGTATCGCCCACGGCATTCTGAACGGCGCGGTCAACGCCAAGAATCCAGAACGGTTTTATCAAGAGGTTGACAAACAAAAGGAAGATAATATTCTTTAAGAACTTGTTATTCATTTCATTAGTTCGATAAAACCAAATGCGATTCTATTTGTTATTAATTATATTTTTAATAGGTTGCAAAGATAGTGTTTTTATATTAATTTTTGTAACTTTGCAAAGTTATTTTTTAGTCATGGAACAGGAAAAACTTGAATACGGAACTGGTTCAGAGGTGGTAATCGATGAGGGGAGGAGCCTGCTTCTTCTGAATGATGACGTGAACACCTTTGATTATGTGATAGATACGCTGACAAAGGTATGTGGGCACACGTATGAACAGGCAGAGACATGTGCTTTGATAGCTCATTATAAAGGTCAATGTGCAGTAAAATCCGGATGTTATGAGGAGCTTGAGCCTTATTACGTCAGCTTGTTGAATCACCAGCTTTACGCCAAGATAAAATGAGTTTATACAAGTATTCGGTTGAGGAGATATCAGAGATAGAAAAGTCATATAACGAGCTTATCACATCCATAAGCTCTACGATGACTGTGGAGGAGGTGATGTATGTAAAGAAGGCATACGAGTTATGTTGTTTTGCCTATGACGGCATGCGGATGAACTCCGGACGCCCTGTGCTTCTGCACGTTATCGATGTCGCTCAAATCTCATACTCGGAGTTGGGGCTTAGGAGTAAGACCGTCGTCAGCGCGTTGCTGCACAACATAATGAATTGGACAAATACGACAACGGAAGAGCTTCGCTCAAAGTTCGGGGATCGCGTTGCAATAATAATTGAAGGGTTGTCGAAGGTTATGGCTCTCGATATGAGTAAAATCTCGATGAAGTCTGACGCCTTCAGGAAACTCTTCCTTTCTATCATCGATGATATACGCGTGGTGATGCTTATTATCGCCCACTGTCTTTATAACTGCCGTAACCAAGACGATATCGATGGTGATGTGATTTTCGGAGCCACGGAGTCGCATGAGCTGTCAAACAAAAACAAGAAGAAGTTTTTTGAGAATATAAAATATCTTATCATCCCTATCGTGCACCGACTCGGTCTCTACAACGTCAAGCGGGAGTTTGAAGAGGCGGTGATGATGTATGAGAACCCTGTGGAATATAAGGAGATAGAGGATAAGATTACTATCTCGCGCGTTACTCAGGAAGAGAAGATGGCGAGTTTCCTGCAGCCAATCCGCCGGGCATTGAGCCTGAACGGCATTGAGGCTACGATAAAGTGGCGCACAAAGTCGATACCTTCTATTTTCGCAAAGATGAAGGCCCAAGGTGTCCCTTTTGAAGAGGTCTATGACTTGTTCGCTGTCAGAATCATTATAACAAACTCTTCACTTGAAAGCGAAAAGGACGACTGCTGGCGTGTGTACTCTCTCGTGGATAGCCTTTATAAAACAGTGCCGGAGAGGCTAAGAGATTGGATTACAAAGCCAAAGGCCTCCGGATACGAGTCGCTCCATACCACTGTCGATATCGGAGTGAATTTTGTTGAAGTTCAAATCAGGACGCAGAGGATGGACGATGTGGCGGAGAAGGGTGCAGCCTCTCATTGGGCTTATAAGAGCGGAAAGGAGAAACACCAGACCGCCGACGAATGGCTGAACAAAATACGTGACATCCTTGAAGACCCTTACAGCAGCCACTATAACGCCTTCGACAGCAGCAGGGCGGAAAAGGTGAAGTCAAATAATATTTATCTCATAACACCTCAAGGTGACGTGAGACAACTTCCGATAGGAGCTACAATATTGGATTTCGCCTATGATATTCATACTCAAGTCGGCTCCCACTGTATCGGTGCTCGCGTGAATGGAAAAATGCAGCCGATACGCCACGTCCTTGATAACGGCGACCGCGTGGAGATTCTCACAAGTACCAAACAGGTGCCTAAAATCGACTGGCTCGATTATGTCACTACTGAAAAGGCTAAGTCTAAAATAAAAAGGTATCTCAAGGATTTGGAGATGAAGGAGGCTGAGCTCGGCAGCTCTATCTTTCACCGAAAACTCAAGAACTGGAAGATTTCTTATACTGACCGTATTTTTACCGAACTGCTGAAGAAATACGATTGCAGCTCTGGCATTGAGTTCTATCATAAGATTGCAACAGAGGAGATTAACATGCTGGAGATGAAGTCATTCCTGCTTTCTCTTTTTGAAGATAGGAAAGAACGCACTTCAAGAACTGATGACGAGGCGTTTGTTTGCGAGAAGAAGAAAGACGAGACCTTGGTTATCGGTGGCAATATCAATTTCTTCTCTTATAAGATGGCCAAATGCTGCAATCCGCATGAGGGAGATAGTATTACTGGGTTTGTTAGCGTAACTAATGGAATTACGGTGCATAAGGATGGCTGCCCTAATGCCGCGGCTCTTAAAAGACGCTGTCCAGACCGTTTCCTTGATGTAAGTTGGAAAAGTGAAGCGGTGGCGGTAGAATGATGCACTCCAGGCATCTCGTGATTTAAAGTGTTAAGGACCAAATAATTACCCCCGAAGGTTGGAACAACCTTCGGGGGTAATAAACTTTTCAAAGATGGATAAACCGGTTATTTTGTCATTATGCTGATAATCTCAGTGTCGGTGTCTCTCATTCCCTTGCTTGCAAGCATGCCTACGTTCTCTATTGTCTCCTCGATGTCGTTGCCGGCAATGCCGTCGCCTGCTTCAAAACGCTGTCCGTTTTTACTCATTGTGTATCCTAATATTCCGGCGTCAACGGAGGCTGCTATTTTCGCGGCGCACGACGATTTGGCTCCATCGCAAATAATGCCCGACACTGTTACAACGGCGTTGGAGAGTGTCTGCTCAATTGTCTCAAGGCTCTCACCGAGAAGGTAGGCTATTCCAACACCTGCTGCGCAACCCGCACTGACAGCGCCACAGTATGCCGACAGACGTCCGATGCGTGTCTTCTGGTGTATTGCCGTAAGGTTGGAGACGACAACGGCCCTGTAGAGCCTGTCCTCGTCAATATTGTACTCCTCAGCATAGGTGAGCACAGGCATAGATACTGTAAGTCCTTGGTTCCCACTGCCTGAGTTGATTACAACAGGGAGCTCGCAGCCATTCATCCTCGCATCTGAACCGGCAGCCGCTCTCGCTTTTGCCCTGATTTTAACGTCATTACCATACTCTTTCAAAAGTGTCTTCCCGATGTTTGCACCCCAGTTGTTCTTGAGGCCCTCGTCAGAAATGGCCTTGTTATATGCTAATTGCCTTCCGATAATGTCCTTTATGTCGTTGATGTCGAGGCTGTCAGCAAAATCTACTATCCCGGCAATGCTCAAACAACTTCTGTCGGTGAGTTTCTGGTTCGGGCGGTTCATCGACTCGCATCTGAACAAGACCTCATCATCTCTCTGAATGGTTACAATGTTCGTGTGGAATCCTGAAATCCTTACATCAGCGTGATGCTCTCCCTTGTATTCTATGATTGTGACGTCAAGTTGCTCTTGGCAGTTCACGTGTTTGACGGTGATAGGCGTGGTGGCGAGGAATCTTTCTGTCTCTGCTTTTTGCTCTGCCGTGACGTTTGCAATTACCTGAAGCTCCTTGTCAGGGTCCCCAGCTATTATTCCGACAGCTGCCGCGGCCTTTATTCCTTTCATCCCGTTAGTGTTAGGAACAATAACGCTTTTGACGTTCTTGATGATGTTTCCGCTCGCTAAGACCTCGACTCTATCTGGTATTTCTCCGAGAATCTGCCTTGCTTTTGCTGCTGCGTATGCGAGACATATTGGTTCGGTACAGCCCATGGCAGGAATAAGTTCCTCTTTTAATATGTTGATATACAGTTGATAGTTAGTGTCTGTTCTATTCATATTCTGAAGTTGTTTTAGTTTCTTTTCAAACTGCAAAGATAAACAAATATTAAATAATGATAAAAAAAGATTAATTTCCCTTGCTAATCTCAATGGTGCTAATCTCAATATTGCCGTTTTCCGGTGTTATCTCAATCCAAGTGTTGTCTTCGCTGAACCATTTGTATTGCGCGCCGATTCGGATGATGAAGTCGTTTTCTTTGCTGCTTTTTGGAACAATGACCATGAACCCACCGTTCTTTCCGCTGTCGCTTCCGTATGAGATATACATGGTGTATTGTTTGTCACTAAGGTTCTTGGCTTTGATAAACAAGTAGTTGCCGCGTCGTGTAGTGACATCTATCGGTTCAAAGTCAAAGCGTTTGGTGTTGTCGCTCTCGATAGTGATGGTGTTTGAAACAAGTTCCACGAGCTTGTTAGCCTTTATGATGGAGGAAATCTCGTTGATTTTGTCTTCCGGATACTTGCTTTCGGGTTTCACACCGAGTGCTTTGTTGTACAGGTCGATGGCCTTGTCATAGTTCTTCGTGTCAAACTGTGCGTCAGCCTTGACGATAAGCTCGCTATATTCTTTTTCAATGGCGGCGTAACGCATGTTCTCCATCTGGCTTAATTCTGAAAGCCGTTGTTTTGCAGTGCTGTCGTCGGGCTTGTATGTCAGAGCCAAGTCGAATTGTATCCTTGCCTCGGCGAAATCATTCCTTCCGGCAGCGGCGACTCCGGCGTTCATAGCCTTGACGTAGTTCTCCTCTTTCTGTTTCTGTATCTCCTCGTAAAATCCCGCTATCTCCTCTAACTTCGCACTCGCCTCCTGATTGTTGGCGTCGTATGTCAACACCTCCTTGAAGGTGTTTTCAGCGTCAGCATATTTCTTTTCTGTAATCTGTTGGTTTCCAATAGATAGGAGGCTCTGAATCTTTGCCTTGCGCTGCTTCTCGTTTTCTATCTCTGCTAACCGCTCCTGTTCTTTCTTCACCTGCTGCTGATGAAGAATCATTTTTTCAGCATTAGCCTTTTTTGCTAAGGCTTCTGTGTTGTTCGGCTTCAGTTCCAAGGCTTTGGTAAAAAACGAGAGAGCCTGTTCGTAGTCTGATGTTTTCTCAGCTTCATCGCCTTTGCTGATAAAGTTAGCGAAGTCGGTGTCAAGTTTGGCCTTGTCCCTGAGAATCTTTTGATAATCATCGCTGTTGACGATGTCGTCGATACGGCTTATCATGCTTGAGGCGTATGAGTCGTTGGGTATCACCGTCAAGGCTTCAAGGTATTTTGCTTTGGCCTCGTTATAATCTTGTTCCTCGTACAGCTCGTCAGCCTTAGTGATGACTGCATTATAGTTTTCGTTGGTGTTTTTCAGACTTTCAAGTCTTTTTATTTCTTCTGTTATTTCGTTGTCGCCGGGAAAAATTGAGAGTGCTTGTTGGTAAGATTCAATGGCTTCCGAGTATTTCTTCCTAAGGGCTAAGTCTGCTCCTTGTCTTTTCAGCCTGTCAAACTCTGCTGACTTTGTGTCGAACGATTCCTTAAGGTTTTTTGCGTCTTGGCATTTTTGTTTAACTGCAGAGTTGTTCGGGTAAAGTTGAAGTGCCGATTGGTATTGAAGGTAAGCCTCGGCGTAACGTTCGTCTTTCATAAGGTTATCTCCAACAGCAACCATCTCGTTGAAAGTGTTGAGCTTGTCCTTCTCCTCTATAAGTGTCTGGGTAATAATGTCTTTCTTGTTCAGTGCGTATTCGTCTTTGGGGAACAGCTTCAGTGCCTTGTTGTATTCTGCGAGGGCTTGTTCGAGTTGTCCTTTCTCGTAAAGTTCGTCAGCGTTGTCGATGAGGGAGAAGAACTGTTCCTCTTTCTTGTTATCCTCGCGAATCATCTGTAGTGTCTTGTTGAGTTTGTTTTTTGCAGATGCGTCGTTAGGCTTAAGTCGAAGAGCCTCTTGGTAATACGTTTTAGCCTTGATATATTCTTTCTTGTTGAATTCGGAGTCGCCGTTAGCGATGAGGGCAGAGAACGATTCCTGTTGGTTTTGGGCGAATGCCGTAGTATATATTAATAAGGTGAAGAGTAGTGTGGCGTATTTCAAAATAATTCGCATAAGACGATGATTTTTTCGATAACGATGATTTTGGTTAGTTATTGTGTTCTATTTTTCCGTCAACGATGGTCAAGGCTCTGTCGGCCATGTTGGCGAGGCTTGGGTTGTGGGTTACGATGACGAACGTCTGTCCGGTTTTTTCCCTAAGGCTGAAGAAAAGCTCGTGCAGTTCTTTAGCGTTTTGCGAGTCGAGGTTGCCTGACGGCTCGTCAGCGAGAATGATGGCGGGGTTGTTGATGAGTGCTCTGGCGATGGCGACGCGCTGTTGTTCTCCGCCGGAGAGCATTGATGGCTTGTGGCTTGCCCTTTCTGTAAGTCTCAGGTATTCAAGGAGAGCCATGGCTTTGTCGGCGGCTTCTTTTTTTGGCACTCCGGCAATGAAGGCCGGGATACAGATGTTCTCAAGGGCAGTGAATTCTGGTAGAAGGTGGTGGAATTGGAATACAAAGCCTATCTTCTTGTTTCTAAATGAAGCGAGATTCTTCTGGTTAAGACTTGTAATGTCTTGGTTGTCAATAATTACTTTTCCTTTGTCAGGCTTGTCCAATGTCCCTAATATTTGCAACAATGTTGATTTTCCGGCTCCAGATGCGCCTACAATAGCTACTATCTCGCCTTTATTGATGTGCAGGTCAATGCCTTTTATCACATCAACATTACCAAAAGATTTATAAATGCCGTTAGCTTGAATCATTCTTCTTCTTTCTTTCCGTTTTGTTGAAGTTTAGCTCTTGTGAAAGGTTTGTTCCTGTCGAAGAGGTATCTATATGTGATATGTGTCTTGTAAATCACTGCGCCAGCGCTTTCAGCGATCTTGCACATTGGAGGGTTGAAATCGCCTATCCAGTTGAGTTGCAGCTCTTTATATTTGAAGTTCTTCATTTTTGCTTGAGCTTCGAGAGAGCATATTAGTCCGGCTTCAAGGCCTTTTTTCCTGTGTTCTGGGACCACGCCGAAAACGAGGGATATGGCTCTGTCGCATATTTTAGAGACCTTTATTCTCCATAGCACTTTTAAGGCGTTTAGGCCTTTGTCGTTGCCGTTCAGTCCTTTATATATTTGGTTAAGGTCTATCATCATGAGGAAGAAAGCTACGGGCTCGCCTTTATAATAGGCGAAGTGCATCAGTCGGGGGTCGATAATAGGTTTCATGCTGTTGAGGAGAGAGACGGCGTGCTGACGTGTGAGTTTGGCTGTCCCCGGTATTGATCCCCAAGCTTTGTTATATATTGTGAGGAAGTCGTCGGCATAGCGGTTGATGTTGCGTTTGTCGATGATTTCGAAGGAGTAGTCAGGGTTTTGGCAAACGCGCTTGGCCTTTTCGTAAAGGATTGGGTCAACGCCTCCGGGATTCAGGTTCCTGCGGAAGGTCAGCTGCTTGAAGTAGTCCTTAAAGCCGTAGTTCTCGAACAGTCTCTGATAGTACGGGAAGTTGTACGGCATATTATAAACGGGGTCGGTGAAACCATCGACGAGGCAGCCCCAGAAATAATCTCTGTCCCCGAAGTTGATAGGGCCGTCCATCGCCTCGAAGCCCCTCTGTGCGAGCCATTGTCTCGCAGCATCGAAAAGGGTGTCCGCAGCCTCTTGATTATCAATGCAGTCGAAGAACCCGCAGCCTCCTGTCTTCTGCCCATTTTCTTCATTCTCATATATCTTGGAAGTCTTCTCGTCATAGAAAACCGCAATCCTTCCTAAGATGTCCCCGTCAGAATCCTTCAAGAGATAGCGTGTGGCGTCGCCATGGCGGAAGAGTTTGTTCTGCTCCCTGTCGAAAACCTTCTCCACCTCCCTGTCTAACGGCCTGACATAATGCGGGTCGTCTTTATATAATAAGGAAGGATAACCAAGCCACAGCCTGATATCTTTCTTTGTTCGGACTTCGTATATGATGTATTTGGACATAAAAAAATTTTCTGCAAATTTCTGAAAAAAACTTGAGAAAAGAAACAAAAACTTACATTTTTCAACCAAAAGTGAGAGTATGGCAACGAAAGAGATGTAATGCGTTATTTCACCCCGTTGAGGTAGTTGTCAACAACCGCCTTTGCGGCATCGAAGTCGTTCAGGTCAACCGACACCTCGGTGCTTTGTGCCTGGCAGCCGTCAACCCAGCCGACAGAGATGCTCTGGTTATAGGTGTTCCTTACAATGCAGTCTATTTTTTCGTCTTTCAGCAGTGAGGCGATGAAGTTGGCATCGATGTCGGAGCCGATAAAGACGCAGGCGAGAGAGTTTTCCATAGCATATATTTTTGTGCAAATATAACAAAAAAGATGTACTTTTGTTGTGAAACAGAAAAAATATGGATAGTGTTGATATACAGTTGAAATACAATGCGGTAATCGAATATTTCGAGAAGAATATGCCGGTGGCTGAGTCGGAGTTGCGGTTTGAGAATCCGTATCAGCTCCTTGTAGCGGTGATATTGTCGGCACAGTGTACGGATAAGAGGGTGAATATGACGACGCCTTCGTTTTTCAAGCGTTTCCCGGAGCCTCTGTCGTTGTCGTTGGCGTCGCAAGAGGATGTCTATCAGGTTATTAAGTCTATATCATATCCTAACAACAAGGCCAAGAACCTTATAGGCATGGCGAAATGCTTGATGGCGGATTTTGGTGGCGAGGTGCCTTCGGATGTGGAACTGTTGCAGCGGCTGCCCGGAGTAGGGAGGAAGACGGCGAACGTGGTGGCGGCTGTGGCTTTTGATAAGCCTGCTATGCCTGTTGATACTCATGTGTTTAGGGTGGCGGCGAGGATAGGGCTCACCCACGACTCGAAGAATCCTCTTGAGACAGAGAGGCAGCTCGTTGCCCATATCCCGCAGCATATTCTGTCGAAGGCACATCACTGGCTCATTCTACATGGAAGGTACGTCTGCATGGCACGCAAGCCCAAATGTGAGAAGTGCGGGATATGCGATTTTTGTGATTTTTTTAAAAAAAACATTTTTGATTTGACAATTCACAAGAAATAATTATCTTTGTGAGCCTGCATTTTGATTAGAAACTCGTCAAAATCTGATGCGGGGTTTATGAAACTTTTTTTATTAATCTATTGATTAAAAACTATTTATTATGGCAAATAAGAATATTGAGGAAGATGTCGAAAAAGTACGACAAGAGAAGTTGAAGGCGTTAGAAGCCACATTGGGAAATATAGAGAAGTCCTTTGGCAAGGGAAGTATCATGCGCCTTGGGGACAATAAGTCGGAGAAGATAGACAGCATCTCGACCGGTTCTATTAGTCTTGACTATGCTTTGGGTGTGGGAGGACTTCCGAAGGGAAGGATAATAGAGATTTTCGGTCCTGAGAGCTCTGGAAAGACGACGCTCGCCCTACATGTGATAGCGGAGGCTCAGAAACAAGGGGGCATAGGCGCATTTATCGATGCCGAACACGCTTTCGACCGTTTTTATGCGAAGAAACTTGGGGTTGATATTGATAACCTCCTTGTGTCACAGCCGGATAACGGCGAACAGGCACTTGAGATAGCGGAAAACCTTATTCGGTCGGGAGCTATCGATGTCATAGTCATAGACTCTGTCGCCGCCCTCACGCCGAAGAGCGAATTAGAAGGCGAGATGGGTGACAGCAAGATGGGACTGCAGGCGCGCCTTATGTCGCAGGCGATGCGTAAGCTTACCGCAACAATCAGCAAGACATCAACGGTGTGTATCTTCATCAACCAGCTGCGTGAGAAGATAGGCGTGATGTTCGGTAACCCGGAGACAACCACAGGCGGCAACGCATTGAAGTTCTATAGCTCCGTACGCCTCGATATCCGTAAGGTCAGCCAGATAAAGGACGGGGAGGACATCAAAGGTAACCGCGTGAAAGTCAAAGTGGTGAAGAACAAGGTCGCTCCACCGTTCAAAAAGGCGGAGTTCGATATCCTTTATGGAGAAGGTATCTCCAGAATAGGCGAGATCATCGACCTTGGCGTCGAACTTAACGTGATAAAGAAAAGCGGCTCGTGGTTCAGCTATAACGATACCAAACTCGGACAGGGCAGGGACGCACTGAAACGCCTCCTTGACGAGAACCCTGAACTCTGCGAGGAGCTGACAAACAAAATTGTTGAAGGCCTGAAAGATACTGACGCCGATTTATAATATTAATAATGTATAGTATAGCGATGGATAAGCTGCTGTTAGTTTTGACTTGCTTGTTGTTGCTCGCAGGCTGTGGCGATAACAAAGCAAATGACTCTAAGAAAGAAGGTACAAAGACATCACAACAGATGGAGACGCCTTCCCAAGATTCGCCTCTGGCTCAGGTTAACAAAGCTATTGAGTCTGACTCACTTAACGCCGAGGCGTATATTCAAAGGGCAAGGATGTACCTGTTGGACCAGAAGGTTGGAAATGCGATAAAGGATATTAACAGCGCATTGTCAATTGATGGGAAAAACATTGACGCTCTTCTCGTTCTCGCCGACATCTACTATGCCCTCGGTGATGAGAATAACATCATGATGACATTGAACAAGGCAACAGAGATCGCACCAATGGATTACCGCCCGATAATAAAACTCTCCGAACTGAGCTTCCTTCAGGGAAATACTAATATGGCGAACGCTTATCTTGATAAGGCATTGGAAATTAACAAGATGAACCCGCAGGCCTATTATATGCGCGGTATTATCTGTCTCTCAAAAAACGATACGGTTCAGGCATTGAAGAACTTTATGAAATCTCGTAATCAAGACGATTCTTTCTTTGAACCGGTTTTGCAGATAGCCGACATCTACTCTGCCCAGCATGACGCATTGGCGAAAGATTATTATGAGCTTGCATTATCTTTGGAGCCAGATAATATTGGAGTGTATTATGAGTATGCGATGTTCCTTCAAGATAACGGGTTCCCGGAAAAAGCTATCGAGATTTATGATTATCTTGCTACTAAACTGCCTGATAGTTATGATGTTAATTACAATAAAGGCTATGTCTATCTTGTCTATCTGCTCGACTTTGACAAGGCGATAGAGTATTTTGACAAGGCTCTTGAAATCAATCCGTCATCTGCCGACGCAATGTTGAACAAAGGCGTCGCCTTTGAACAGAAAGGAAACTTCAAAGAGGCAAAACAGCAGTACCTTCAGATACTAAAAGCAAACCCTAACTACCAACTCGCATTAGAGGCAATAAAAAGAATAGGTGATTAACGCCTATTCTTTTTACCTTCTCTTGTCGTTTTCCCTATCATATAGCAACACTTACGTGCGATTGTCTGATAGTTGGGTTGTTGTCTTTATTAATACCTGTTCGCATATTGAGTATTTCGGATAAAAGCCCCAATTATGATGCGATGATTATCCTTCAGACTCGTTTTATGGTCTTTGAGCAGGATGTTAAAAGTTCTTGCGAAAGCCGCAATTATGTTATCTTTTAATATTTACAACTTCAATAAGGGATTCCTAATGTCGGAATTATGAGTTTTTATGTGTATTAGTTTATTTACCATGCAAAGATACACATATTAGTTAAATCCCGCATTTTATCTTCAGTTATTATAATTGCCATCATCTCCTAATGCCATGGAAGCCCATTAATGACCTGTCCCGAACAATTAGTGCTGCCCGTCATTAGTGTATAAGGAAGTCCGGAAGCTCCTCCTTTCCCTTGGCGCACACGAAAGTTATACGGGCTCTATATCATAGCCTAACTTCTTTGATAACCTAACAATCTCATTAAAGTCAATCGGACAGCCCTCTCCAACCTGTGTCGTCACATAGAATGTCACACCGTCACTGCTTACCAAGGGGCAGTTTTCGCGCCATCTAATATCTTTATTCTTATCGTTTGAAGTTTTTTTCCAATTTTCTACTTCTTCCTTTGACCAAACATATCTCTTTGGCTTTGTTTTGAAGGGGAGTTGCTCGTTGAATATCGATACTATTGCTCTATATGTAGATGGATGGTTGTCTAAATATTGCTTAACCAATTCAAAAGCACATTCACCTTTATTGAATAATCCCTTGCCTTTAATAGAAAACAGATAGTTTTGGGTGGCTTTTTTATTTCTATTTCTGAAAATTGACTGTTTTGTGGTTATAGACGATGTGTTATGAGCCGTATTATTTTTCCGTCTAATTGCAATTTCTATTGTATCTAAGATGGTATTAACATCATCATCGGTGTAGCCTTTTGAGACAAAATGAGAT
>SAMEA3663283__coassemble_989_pt1 | contig 22892 bp, 22 predicted proteins | sample SAMEA3663283__metabat2_low_PE_020 | metagenome-assembled genome bin SAMEA3663283 (sample SAMEA3663283) | pig gut metagenome | biome: pig gut; feature: pig-associated habitat; material: faeces | place: China | collected 2013
AGACACAAAAGAATTGGCTGCATCATTTGAAAATATTGCAAAGAAGAGGATGAACAAGTAATAAGGAATGACAGGGTGGCTGTAATGGTCACTCTGTCACTTTTCAATATCGTTTTATTGAACCGGAACCGAAATCTTTGAGATTATTTTTCTTTATTGCTAACATCGTAACTGTTAGAGCTATTTCAACTATTTGATAATCAGAGGAAAAAAGAGAATATGTGGCACAAAGCACTCGCTGCTATCTCGTAATCCGTATCGCCATCATCGCTCACAGCCTACGTGACAGCAATGAGTCGATTACAACCTAAAACCTGAACCGAACCGATGCGGACAACTCCCTCGGACGCAGACTATATACCGACTCCATCAGTGAGAATGCGCCCGTGAAATATGACACATACACGTCGTTATTGAAGATGTTCGACAGCCTGAGCTCGAAGTCAAGCTTGTGCTTCCGTAAGGAATATTGGTACGTGATGTCGGTGTAAACGAAGGTATCATCCTGATAGTCATACAATTCGGAGGTGATGCAGATGTTTTGGTCTTTCCACGGGAAAATCATGATGTCGCCTGTGTGGCGGAAATAACTCATATCATTGTTACTTCTGCCCACTCTCGAATGAATGACGTTGTAGTTGAAAGAGTAGTCAAGATGCAGCCATTCGGTGATTTTTACCATTGCCCTTGGCGACAGGCTTGTTGAAAATGAAGATGTTGAAACCAGTTCCTCATTCAACAGCGACTGCCTGTTTGTGATGGAGCTGTTGGCTTTCAGGCTGATGGTGGTCCTTATCGACGGAAAGAATTTCTTTACAGATGCCTGCACAATATGGAAGAAAGTCTCGTTCGGCAGCTCCATCATCTGTAACACCGAAGCCCCTTGGCTATCAATGGAATACTTGTACATCATCGCCGCATGTCGGTGTTGGTATGTGTAAGACATCATTGCGTTGAGCGAGATAAACGGCTGTTTAAAGGTGATTCTAACATTAGAGCGTATGTTTTGGGAGATGGAAAGTGGTGCCGACTCCTTCACCAAACTATTGTAGTCTCTCAGGATATAGTTTTCGTAATAATGGTCGAAGTTATCGATGTTCTGTCCGAGATGGGTGCTGGTGTAGAACTCCCATAATCCCTTGACCTTAAGTTTCATTGACAGGCTTGGGATAAAGAAGAGATTCCGGATTTGTTGGTCGTTGCCCGTCATGCTGATAATACGTGCCACATCAAACGAAAGAGGGAGATTCAGCGTCAGGGTGAAGCGTCGGATGTTATACTCCATATTCATTCGTGCATACGACTTGGTGTAGCGATGTTCCACTTCGTTATCAAGTTCCATCAGTGACGACCTTATTGCCTTTTCTTTATGGCTTATTCCCGCTTTTGCACTCATGTTTATTGGTCCAACCTTGAAGATGGCACTGAACGATTCATCTGTAAAGAATTGTCTCTTAATAAGTTCCTGTCTTGTCTTAGAGTATGCCGCGCTGTCGTTCAGCAGAGGTGCAAACACTCCGGGTTCTATATCTAAGCTTTCAGGCGTCAAGCCGTAGGCATTATAAGAGACGAAATCAAAAAGATGTTTCCCGACGGGGAAGATGACCCTCATATCGTTTGACAACGCCATTGGCTGTTGGTCGAGGCTCTGGCGAATGTTGTCGTCATCGTTGACAAGTGTGCCTATGCCGCTGTTCCATTGTTTCGAGAAGTCAAGTTTATCGTTGAGATAGAATGCCTTGTCGTTTCTGTCGATGGTTATTGTCCCGAACAGCCTGCGGTCGTAAATCTTGTTATTTATCTTCTCGGTGTAAACGGTGGTGTCGTTGGGAAGGAAAATGGTGTTCCTTTGTTCCGCATTCTGAAGCTGTATGTCGTTGAGATAATAGACGTTAGTCCTGATTTGCGTTGTCTTGCTAAGTGGAAGAAGCAGGTTGATGTTTGCAAGGTGAGAATAGTTGTCCAAATATCTTTTATAGTCGAACATCGGAGGGTTGGCTTTCTTTATTGACAGTTCTTCGTCGGTCTCTGATGGTCTGTCGCTGAATAGCTGGTTGTATGTCATCTGTTTGAGGAACAATGTGACATCATTGCCGGTGTTATTGCTTTGATAAGAAACGACGGCCTGCATTTTAGAAGTGAAAATCATTGGTGTGGCGGAGACGTCCCAAAGGTATGGTGCTCCGATGCCCACTTTGCCGGAGCCTGTAATAGAGATGTTTTTGGCGAGTTTTATGTTTAGCGACGCCTGTTCTGACGACATTCTGTCTTCTAACATTTTGATAGGCTGGTGGTTCTCATAAATCTCCACCGACGCCACCGACTGATGAGGAAGGTTCTTGCTCACCATGGCGTAACGTCCGTCCATGAGGTCCATGCCTTCAACGTAGAACTTCTGAATTGGGGCACCTTGATATGTTATCTGTCCGTTACTGCTAACCTCTATGCCGGGCATTCGCTTCAGCACATCTTCTATACTCTTGTCCTCTTTCTGGACAAATGAGCCGACGAAATATTCCAAGGTGTCACCTCTCTGCTCGATAGGACGCGCCTTAACGGTCACTCCTTTTAGTTCCTGCACCTCATCTGACAAGACGAAGTCTAATGACTGTGTGGCGTTGGCAACCCTCACCACGGTTTTCTTGTAAAACATGGAGTTCGTTTTTATATCAAGGCTGTCCGCACTGCTGTTGACTTTTATGCTATAACGTCCTTCATTATCAGAGAAGCCGTATGCTGAGATAGCGGTGTTACCGGCAGAATGCACCAGCACATTGATATTCGGGATAGGACTCCCAACGGTGTCGGTGATTCTCCCGCTGATAAAAACCTGCGCGTTAACTATGCTGCTAACGAATAACAAATAAAACAATATCCTTCTTTTCTTCACTCTCTATCAATCTCTATGGGGTTGTTTTTCGACTTCGCCGACTGTGCGATACGCTGCGACATCTGTGCGTCTCCGCCGTTGTCCTTCACTGCGTTGATAATGTTCTTCTGGTTGTCGTCAAACGCCTTGAAGAACTCTTTCTTTGTCGATACCACATAATCGTCCCTGTCGAGGAACTCCACCATCGTCCCCGGCTCAGGCGCCTCTATCGACAACAGCTCAAAGACGTAGTGCCCGTCGGTGTCGGCTATGTTCAAGATGAGGCCCGGCAGACCGCAGAACTTGTACGGGCCGTCGCTGTAAGGTATCTCCGGCGTGAACCATGCCTCCCACCTCCTTCCCCCGAAGTCGCAGCTCGCCTTCTGCGCCATGTAGCCATCTATCACTGCGGTTTCTTCGGTGATTTCCCAGTTGAAGGCGTCGGCTTTCTCCTCGTATTTGAACGATGCCGACAATGGCACACGGTCGGTTGTGGTGATAGTCCTGTCGTCTTGCCTCTTATATATTCTGAAAAAGAAGTTGCTGCTAAACTCATCTGCTGATATGCCCGACGACAGCCATTCTATCATCGTCCCCTCCGCCCGTTTCTGTCTTCCCACTTTCTCAAATTTATACTTGTTGTAAGGCTGGAAGCTGCTCGCCACATCGCCCGTGAAAAGAATCATCTTCTCCTGACACTTGTAATTGAGGTGGTTGGTGTCTTCGATATATGTGAGTTTGTACATCACTTGAAGCCGCGCCGTGTCCAACTCTATTATTGGCTCGTTAAACCAATATTGCGCATTGGAAGAGATGCAGCAACACACCATGATGGTAAGAAAAATTATTCTCTTCATATCGTGAAATCCTGTGTGTTTAATATGTCAATAAGGACGTATAGATCGTTTGTATTTCAACCTATACGTCCACACTATAGTATTAATCTAAATCAGGTTTTAGTTTTATGTTGCAAAAATGCTGCAAATAAAAATCCATATCATTGAGGTCGCATACAACACAATAACCACTTTGAGTGCCGTCTGGACAAGTTAACTGAATGGTGACACAATCTTTCTGTGACTCTGCTGCCATTTCCTTGGGAGCTACAACCGTAAATATTGCTGTGAGGGTTAATATTGTGAAAATTTTTGCAAATATTTTCTTCATGATAATAATTTTTAAAGTTAATGATGAATAAATTGATAATGAGACAATTGTGGGATAGCGGCTCTCACTCTGCACGCTTCGGGGATGTTATTAAGAAGCTGTATTAAGGCGCAAAGGAGCCTTATAATCGAATGAACTTGTTCTTGCCTAAAATGGTGAGTGTCTCCATAGGATTAGGGGTTACTTGGGGTTAATAATCAGAATATCGATGGCAAAATTAAAAAAAAAAAAATAATACGCTCCAAATAAAAAATGAAAAAAATATCAGTTGAAGAGTCATTTAGTGTTATTGGAGGAGTTGTTGTTGGAGAGTCTCCTCAATAAACCTTGGGTCTATGTAGGTTATTGAAGATATTCTTATATTGTCAGTCTTGATTATCATTGGGTTTGCCAAATCAAAACAAAGATTGTCCATGACTCCTAATGTATCAAAATAAACATCGCAGTTAGTTTCCGTAACAAAAGCATCATTTATATTACAATCTATTATACTTATATTATTGTAAGCGTTCCCTGACATATTATGTTCAAGCCACAGCCATGTCATTTTGACACATCCCGTACAAGAAAAGGTTGGAATGATTATAAAAATATGACTGTCATCGGGAATGACGATATTATATTGTCCCAAAGCTTCAAGAAAACAGCGTGTCTCTTTCGTGTAATGTCTGCAATTAACAAAAAACAATATGCTTAATAATAATATTGTTGGTTTTAATATTCTCATCGCTATAATTTAAATAATGTCAATGTCAAACGGTCTTCTTTGTTTTTCATTGCTTTTTCAACATAAACTCCATCTTTACTTGTTACAATTATCCTTGGAGAATACTCATTGGTTTTGAAATAATATTCGTTTATCACCTTAAAAGATGAGTCCATTACTATCATTGACCATGAAGGGACGAAGTCGTTGGCGAGTTTCCCGTTGTTTTCTATTTTCTTGGCGTGTTGCGCCACCCTGTAATATTCGTTTGTGAAGCAGTTATGAATTAATTCAGAATACTTAGGTTTTGATAATGAATACTTTCTATAGGAACCCATATCAAAAAAATCATCGTCCTTAATAGGGGCAAACTTATTAATATACTTGCTTTTACACAAGATAGATTTATCTTTAATACCATTATTATAAAGATAGATGCTATCATCGCAGGCAAATGACAATAGGCATGAGTTTTCTTTTAATGGACACACAACGGGAAACCAGTCGCAATAATTACTGCTGTTCTTTGTGTAAGAAACCGGGAACTCGCCAAAGGACGAGGCATTTCTGGTTTCAATATCGATAAGGCAGACCGGCCGTACATTATCATAATATTTTGCACGGCTATCTTTATCTGCCACGCTGTATTCCAAAGACGAATTTCCGACAAATATCTGGTTGTCAGCATATTCCAAACCTACGGAAGGATCGGTAGATAATATTAACGGCGACAAGTTTATAGTATCATAGAAGAGCCCTTTGCTGCTAAGAAAGCATAGACTGTTTGTCTCATCGAATATTGACGAATAAAAAATAGAGTCCTGATTGACATAATACATCAGGAATCCGTAATAATCCGCACCTAAGTCAAGTTTGTTTTTCCCGGTCACTCCAGACGAGTTGAATCTAACAACGCTAATATCCGAAAGGTTAAGACACGATTGTAAGACCAGGACCTCATCATCGCATTTGACCGAGTTCGGTATTACAAAGAAAGAGCAAGGCTCATCTAATGAGATGTCTTTGATAATCAAAGGCTCATTGAAACGCTCTGTACAAGACATCAGCACTGATGAGATTATTATAAGAGCGACTATGTATTTCATGTTAAAAATTATTCATTCCTGATTCTCAACGCACATCTTACATCTTTAGGATTCAAACTATCTAACTGTTTGTGGCCCATGTTGCTGCATACTCCAATATAGTAGTCAACCGTATCAGCTTCATTGTAGAAATGTCGCAGTTCTATCTTGCCTTCTCTGATACTGTCGAGAACGTCTGTCATCAAATCCATTTCAGGGAACAACAATTTATAGCTGTCACCATTGAAAAAGTAGGAGATGCTGTCATGCTCATGATAGCGTTGAAACGCTCTCGCTGCATTACAGAAATCATTGTTTCTGTCGCTTGTTACGATTACGGTTGGGAAACAATTACCTTTTGGTGGCGCACAAAACATTATCTCAGGAACTTGATAGAATCCTAATCTATCATCCCACTCAAGATAAGACGGAAAACAATAAAATGTCCTCATCCTTACATCATTAGGAGCCTCTCTGGTAAGTCCGTTGTATGTTGGACCATATCCCTCATATTTTTCTGGGAATGACAGTGTCAGAACCTTGTCTTGGTCAAAGGTGTCATGTTTTTTGCATTGTACGAATCCAAGAAACAAAATAAATGTAAATGCGGCTAATGTTTTTCTATTCATACTAAATCAATTTGGAGTTAATAATCAAAATGTGGGGCAAAATTAAAAAAAAATTAATACGTTCCAAATAAAAAATGAAAAAAATATCAGTTTAGGAGTTTTCCTCCTGACTTTGTCATTTCGCACCCCTGAATCAGAATGGTAACGATGTGGGAGATTATTTTTCAATCAGTTAAAACAAGTACGTCTTCTATCGACGAAGTGGGAAGTAGGAACATTTGTCTTTATGCTGGATTCCGCCACAAATAGGGTCTGACCAAGCTCTTTATCAACTTCTTGCAAGGCATTGTTTATCTCCTCTTTGCTTATTTGTATCCTATATCTGAATGACAGTTTCGGGAACAATTTTGAGATGAATCAGGAGCATCATTTCACCTCATAACACATTATTTTAAATAAATTATCACAAAAAACTTCTATCATACCATCAATTTTGCTATTTTTGCAAGTTTTTGGAAGACTTTTATAAAAATAAAATCTGGAAAAAAGAGTTAAGTCATATTATATATAGGTTTGAAAATGAAGAAAACAAATAGAATCTTTGTCATCACCGCTTTGTTAGTTTCGGCGTTGCTCCTTGTGTCATGTTCAACAAAGAAGAACAAATGGAACAGGCGAGTATGGCACAACATGACTGCTCACTATAACGTATGGTGGAACGGCAACCAGAGCATACAAGAGGGCGAGAAGGCGTTGCGCAATGCTGTGAAGGACGATTACACCACCACTTTGCCGGTGTTCAACTACGGCACCAAGGAAGACGCTCTTGCCCTGAACCAATATATGGACCGTGCCATAGAGAAGGACGCCATCTGCATTCAGCGTCACTCCATGCGTTTCAACAACAAGGAATATGTAAGGTGGATTGACGACGCCTTCATCGACATGGCCAAGGCTAATTTCTACAAGCAAGACTATGTACCGGCACGACGCACCTTCGAGTACGCCTCCACACAGTACCGCGACAGCAAGGACCGATTCACAGCGACGCTCTGGTTAGCAAAGACATACATTGCTACAAAACAGTTTGAGAAGGCCGAGTCGCTGCTACAGTCGCTACTTGTGGCTAACGACAAAGAAGAAGAGATGTCAAGATATGCGCGCACCAACATCGACCTTGTCTTCGCCGACTATTACATAGCCTTAGGCAAAGAAGACGAGGCGGCCAAATACCTTCGCAGCGCGCTGCTCACATCGAAAGACAAGTACTATAAGACCCGCGCCATGTTCATCTTAGGACAGATTTACCAGAACCAAGGCAACAAGGACAAGGCGTCGGAGCAGTTTAAGAACGTCATAAAGAAACACCCGGCCTACGAGATGACATTCGAGGCGAAGATGAACCTCGCGAAATGCTACGACTCCAACGACACCGCCGTAGTGATGAAGATGCTCCGCTCCATGCTCAAAGACACCAAGAACCATGACTTCAAGGACCGCATCTATTACGCCATGGCCGACGTCTCTCTTAGTGAGGGCAACGAGGAGGAAGGCGTCAAATACCTGCGCCGCTCGGTGGCATCGAGCACCAACAACAACATACAGAAGGTGAAGTCGTCACTCGAAGCCGCCGACATACTTTTCGGCAACAGCGACTATATCCTCAGCCAAGCATACTACGACACCGCCGTCATGACCATGGACCGCTCCTATCCGCATTACGACAGCCTCCTCAACCTCTCGGTGATGCTCACCGACCTCGTCAGCAACCTGACGGAATACGAGACACAGGACAGCCTGCTGCGCCTTTCCGAGATGGACACTATTCAGCTGTACGCCGTGATAGACAACATCATAGAAGAATATAAGGAGGAACAGAAACGGCTTGAAGAGCAACGGCTCCTCGAAGAACAGATCGCCATGAACGGCGGCAACAACAATAACGAGCCTACTATCCCCACATCTTCGGATGGAAGCTGGTATTTCTATAACCAAGCAGCAAGGACGCGTGGTGCTAACGAGTTCCGTAACAAATGGGGCAACAGGATTCTCGAGGACTTCTGGTTCATCTCCAACAAACAAAGCATGATGGTGCAAGAAGAGGAAGAGGTGCTTTCTGATGAGGAGATAGCCATGCTGTCGGACGAGGAACGCGAGGAGTATCTAAAGAAACACCCGCAGAAGACGCCTGCCGACACCACGCAGTACACCGAGCTTGACAGGAATTATTACCTCCGCCAGATACCTTTCACACAAGAACAGAAAGACGAGGCCAACAAGAAGATTTCAGAGGCCCTCAACAACATAGGCTTCATCTATTACAGCGACCTTCACGACTATCCGAACTCCATAGAGGCATATTCCGAGCTGTGCAGAAGGTACCCGGACAATGAGAACGAGGTGTCAGCGTGGTTCTACCTTTATAGGATGCACAACAGACTCAACAACAGCGCGGAGGCCGAGAGATATAAGAACTCCGTCATCACCAAGTACCCGGAGTCGAACCAAGCCAAGATCATCATCGACCCGGAACACTTCGTCAAAGCGGCAGAACAAGGTGCTGAGGCGGAACAGCTTTATGCAAAGACTTACGACGCATACAAGAACGGGCAATACCAGCGTGTTAAGATGAACGTAAAACGCGCCAAGGAGCTTTACGCCAACGACACACTCCTCATGCCGCGCTTCGAGTTCCTCGACGCCGTAGCTATCGGTTACACCGACGTCGTTGACTCAATGGCTTACGCATTGTACCGCCTCGTGCAGAAATACCCCGAAAGCAGCATCAGACCTCTCGCCATGGACGTGCTTATCAAAGCCAACGACATGTACAACCTCGGACTCAACATCGAGAGTGCCCGCCCAAAGGCCGACACTATGCCGGAAAAAGAATACCCGTATTCATTCAACGAGGACGAGCCTCACTACATCGTCATCATCTGCAACAGCAAGAATGTTCGCGTCAACCCTCTGAAAGTCCGTCTCGGCGACTTCAACAAAAACAACTTCAGAATGTTACAACTCACAGTGAAAAACATCATGCTTAACAGAGAGGAAGCCATGATCACTGTAGAGAAGTTCGACAACCTTGAAAAAGCGCAAGACTATCATAAGGCTATGTTCCTCAACGACTATATCTTCGGAGGCATAGAACCTGACGACTATAAAGTATTCGAGCTATCAATCTCCAACTACCCAATATTCTATCAGGAGAAAAACGTAGATGAATATTTAGAGTTCTTGGGACAATATTACAAATAAAAACAAATATTATGGCAGCAAATCAAACCGAAACATCAGGAAGAAACAACCTTATAGGCAACGGCACTACCATTAAAGGCGAGGTTATTGCCTCTGGCGACATGCGTATTGACGGAACAGTAATCGGAACCATCAAGGCAACGGGAAAGATTGTCGTGGGACAGAATGGCGTCGTGGAAGGTGAAATATTCTGTAACAGTGCCGACATCTCCGGCAGGGTGAAGGGGACTGTCAGAGTCGATGAGCTGACATCGCTCAAGGCCACCTCAAGGTTGGAGGTCGATCTCTTCACAAAACAGCTGTTCATCGAGGTGGGCGCAATCTTCACTGGACGATGCGACATGACCCAGAAAACCGGCACTCCCTTAGCAGAAAAGAAATAACAGATGATGCAGGTCAAGGACAAAAAGTTCATAAGCCAGCTGTGTCTCGTCACCTTAGCCACTATGCTTGTGTCGGCACTGCTCATGCGCCATCTCACAATATGGTGGCCGCTGATAGCCGTGTTCTTCTTCATTGTCAGCATAGTGATTTATTTCCTTAGCGAGAAACAGAAGAAGAAAGACATGCGCAGTTTCACCAACTTCTACATGGTGACCACGGTGGTGAAGATGGTCGCCTATCTGTCAATCATCTTCATCTATGTGATGAGCTTCAAGGAAGATGGCAAGAGATTCGCAATAACATTCTTGGCATATTATTTGATATTCAGCGTCTTCGAGACTTTCAAACTATCAAGAAGAGATAATACAGCATCTGATGGAAAACAGGAATGAAATAATAGGATACGAGAAGATTGAGAACTTCAATCCGGAGCGCACCCAGAAACTGATGGAGCATTACAGAGCCATATTACAGCTTCTTGGCGAGGACCCTGAGCGGGAAGGACTGTTAAAGACGCCTCTGCGGATGGCGAAATCCATGCAGTTCCTCACGCAGGGCTACAACATGAACCCCATGGAGATACTCCTCTCGGCAAAATTCAAGGAGGACTATCGTCAGATGGTGATAGTTAAGGACATAGAGATATATTCCATGTGCGAGCATCATCTCATCCCCTTCATAGGCAAGGCGCATGTGGCCTATATCCCGAACGGATATATCACAGGCCTGAGCAAGATAGCGAGGGTGGTGGAGGCTTATTCACGCCGCCTTCAGGTGCAGGAGCGTCTGACGACACAGATTAAAGACGCTATTAACGAGGCGCTGCACCCGCTCGGTGTAGCGGTGGTCATAGAAGCCAAACACCTATGTATGAGCATGAGAGGCGTGCAGAAACAAAACTCTGTCACCACGACATCCGATTTCGTGGGAGCATTCGAACGAGGCGAGACAAGAGCCGAGTTCTTCCAACTTATTGGCACAAACTTACACTAACCTTAAAAACAATATTTGAATATGAACAATTTTGAGAACAATTATCTTAATGAGCAAGGAAACACAAGGGTTCTGTCAAACTCTTTCGTGGCAAACGTATTCCTCTGGATGTTCGGAGCACTTGCATTATCAGCATTAACAGCCTACATCTTCGGGACAAGCGAGAACCTTATCAGCCTGTTGTTCACCGTCACACCACAGGGCGGGGCAAGGATGAGCCTCTTCGGCTGGATAGTGACATTCGCACCTCTCATCATCGTAATGACAATGTCGTTTAGAGTGAACAAGATGAAAGCCTCATCAATGATGGCCTTATTCGTACTTTATTCTGTGCTTATGGGTGTCAGCCTGAGCTTCATCTTCACAGCGTTCACATCATCGTCAATATTCAAGACATTCATTATCACCGCTGGAATGTTCGGCATCATGGCGATAGTGGGTTACACCACCAACACCGACCTCACCAAATTCGGCTCCATACTGCTGATGGCGTTAGTGGGCATCATCATCGCCACACTCGTCAACTTCTTCATGCACAGCTCAAGCCTCGACTTCATCATCAGCATCATTGGCGTGATAGTCTTCACCGGTCTGACAGCCTACGATGTGCAGACTATCAAGAGGATAGGCATGATGGGCATAAACGAGGGCGAGACGATGACGAAGATAACGATACATGCAGCGTTAAACCTCTATCTTGACTTCCTGAACATCTTCCTTTACCTGTTAAGATTCTTCGGGAACAATAACGATTAATTAACTGAAAAATAATAATAAAATAAATATTCAATGAGAGCATACGTTTTTCCCGGACAGGGAGCACAATTCGTTGGTATGGGACACGATTTATATGACAAGTTCCCAAAAGCAAAAGAGATGTTTACAAAAGCCAACGATATTTTAAAGTTCAATATCACAGAGATTATGTTTGAGGGCACCGATGAGGATCTCCGTCAGACCAAGGTGACACAGCCGTCGATATTCCTTCACTCGGTGATATTGGCCACAGTGTTAGGCGAGGACTTCAAACCCGACATGGTTGCGGGGCATTCTTTGGGTGAGTTTTCGGCTCTTGTCGCAAACCGCACCTTGTCGTTCGAGGACGGTCTCCGTCTTGTCTCACAGCGTGCAATGGCTATGCAGAAGGCTTGTGACGCCAACCCCGGCACTATGGCCGCTATCATCAACCTCCCAGATGAGAAAATCAAGTCGATATGCGACTCGATAAGCGAGGTGGTTATACCCGCGAACTTCAACTGCCCCGGACAAGTTGTCATCTCCGGCAGCATCAAGGGCGTTGAGGAAGCCTGCGAGAAGATGAAGGAGGCTGGCGCAAAACGCGCATTGCCGCTGAAGGTGGGTGGCGCATTCCACAGCCCTCTGATGGAGCCAGCAAGAGAGGAACTCGCCGACGCCATTCAAAAGACCAAGTTCGTGAGAGGCATCTGCCCTATTTACCAGAATGTCACCGGTCAGGCCGTGAACGACCCTGAGATAATAAAGAGTAACCTTATCAAACAACTTACAGCTCCCGTCTATTGGACACAGACGATGGAGAACATGATTGCCGCCGGCGTGAACCAAGTCGTTGAGGTCGGCCCCGGAACAGTGCTACAAGGACTGTTCAGAAAAATGAACAGCAATATTGAGTTGTCAAGTGCATCGGTGGAATAAGCACTAATAATGATGAAACGCAACTATCTCACTCCTGTCATATTGTCTGTAGCAGTTGCTATAGGCGTGCTGTTAGGTGTTATCATCTCACGTTCAAACAACGCGATAAAAGATTCGTTTCTCAATTACAGCAACACCAATATGATTGACAAGGTGTTCTATCTTATTGAGAACGAATACGTTGACACTGTCAACCTCAAGGATTTGCAGGTGAAGGCGGTGACAAACGTCATTGATGGCATGGACCCTCACAGCGAATATTTCAAGCCAGAGGTACTCGAGGAGGTGACAGAAGACCTCCAAGGCAGTTTTGATGGTATCGGCGTGACCTTCCGTATCGAGAGGGACACCATCACCATCATAAACACCATAAAAGGCGGTCCTTCGGAAAAGGTTGGGATAATGGCAGGAGACAGGATAGTGTATGTTGGAGACAGCCTCATAGCAGGCAATGGTGTGACAAACTCCACAGCGATGAGGCTCCTCAAGGGTCCGCGCGGCACAAAGGTTGACGTGAAGGTGTACCGCAGGAACGTTGAAGGCCTGATAGACTTCACCATAACACGCAACGTCATTCCGACATATAGCGTCGAGGTGGCATATATGCTCAACGACAGCACGGGATATATCAAGCTGTCAAAGTTCATTGCCACCACACATAAGGAGTTTGTGAAAGCTGTGAAAAAGCTGCAAGCAGAGGGGATGAAGGAGCTTGTCTTCGACCTCAGAGATAACAGCGGAGGATACCTCTCGGAAGCTGTTGACATTGTTGACGAGATGCTCGCAAAAGGCAGCCTGATAGTATATACGCAGGGAGAACACCGCCCACGCCAATATATCTTCGCAAGGAGAAACGGGATACTTGAGGACACCCCGGTGAAGATACTCATAAACGAGGGCTCCGCCTCAGCAAGCGAGATAGTGGCAGGCGCGCTGCAGGATAACGACAGAGGCACCATCATCGGACGACGCTCCTTCGGCAAAGGCCTCGTGCAGGAACAGTTCGACCTCGGCGACGGCTCCGGTCTGCGCCTCACTGTGGCACGCTACTACACCCCTACAGGCAGATGTATCCAAAAACCTTACGACGGCGACAGAGAGAAATACCTCTTCGAAGCCTACGACAGATACACATCCGGAGAGATGTTCAGCATCGACAGCATTCATTTCGCCGACTCACTAAAATATATTACTCCGGGCGGCAAGGTGGTGTATGGCGGAGGCGGCATCATGCCCGACATTTATGTCCCTCTGAAACAAGACTCTACAGAATACCTCTTCAACAAAATCGTGAACTCAAGCATATTGTTCCAATACGCATTCGACTATTCCGACTCTCATAGAGAAGAAATACTGAGATACGGCAACGCCTACGACTTCAATAAGAAGTTCATCTTCTCCGAAAAAATGTTCAACGAAATACTCGCACAAGCTAAAGAGAAGAATATCACAGGCACCGACCAACAAATTGAAGTGGCGAAAAAAATGATGTCACCTCTTTTCAAAGCATATATCGCTCGTAATATTTTCGGAGACGAGGCTTTCTACCCGTTGTACCAAGAAATTGACGACATTTTACAAGAAGCATTAAAAAATTAAGATTATTCTTGCAAAGATTATCAAATAATTTCATATCTTTGCACCCCGAATTGGGTATTATGAAAAAAGAAGAAAACAAATATACGATTCAATTGGAAAGCATGCCATTTGGTAATAATGATTTTCAATATGTTATCAATGACAGCTTCTTCGGAGAAAGAGACTATTCCGAAGTGAAAAGTGGTGTCGTAAACCTTCTTCTTAACGTTCAAAAACTTGAATCAATGTTCATTTTGACGTTAAATCTTGAAGGATTTGTTGTTCTTCCTTGCGACAGATGCGGAGACGACTATAATCAGAAAATTGACAGCGTAGCCAAGATTTTCCTGAAATACGGCTCTGTAAACGACATTGACAACGATGACGATGATGTCATTTTTATTAATAAGAACGAAAATGACTTCGACCTGTCTGATATTATTTACGACTATATCAGCATATCGTTACCGATACATAGGGTGCATGATGACGAAAGCCTTTGTAACCAAGATGTTATCAAATATCTTGAAGAAAACAAGAAACGGCAAGATGAGCAAGAAGCGGAAGTCGGCAATCCCGTCTGGAGCGATTTGATGAAGCAATTGAAAGATAAATTAGATAATTAATAATTAAAAAATAGTGTAAAATGGCACATCCTAAACGAAGACAGTCTCATACAAGAGGCGCAAAGAGAAGAACTCATTACAAAGCAGAAGTTCCAACATTGGCAACATGCCCAGTAACAGGTGCAATTCACGTATTTCACAGAGCTTACTATGTTGACGGCGACCTTTATTACAAAGGAAAACTCGTCATGGAAGGCGCAAAGAAATAATAGCGTGATATGTTATTAAAAATAAAGATTTACTTCATCGGAATACTTTTTCTCCGGTGAAAAAAATCTTTATTGCCTTTATGATATATATAAACAAGTAATTTTTTTCATAATCTTTATATTGTTTTTCCCCGCCTTTCGTGTAAAGGTGGGGTTTTTTGCATAGCATCTTACAACTATCCCGACTCTGACAGCCTTCCTTCATATTCGTAATTCCGAAAACTAACATTAAGGACAAAGGCCTGTCACATTAAACAAAAACAATCCCGAAAGCATGATGATACCTTCGGGATTGGCGACAATGACCGGCGCATCACACTCATATCCGGCACGCTATGATGCCATCAAGATAATGCAACATCACAAGAAACGTCCCGTTATTGAATGCGGATCTGACACGGCATCGCAAGGACGTCCCTCGAAGAGAAGGTATCCGCCTTTGGAGCCGCCTTCTGGACCAAGGTCTATCATCCAATCGGCACGCCGTATGATGTCGGGGTTGTGTTCTATGATTATCACGGTGTTCCCGGAGTTGACAAGCCTGTCGATGATAGAGAAGAAGTTCTCGATGTCGTTCATGTGCAGCCCGGTAGTTGGCTCGTCCATAACATATAGTCCTCCTGTCTTCTTCAACACCGTTGCTATTTTCAGACGTTGGCTCTCGCCACCCGACAAGGAGCTCAGCGACTGTCCGAGGGTGAGGTATCCAAGGCCGACATCTTGCAGAAGGGTGATATGCTTTAATATTGACGGCACATCTCCAAAGAAGTCAAAAGCTTGATTTACAGTAAGGTCCAGCACCTCAGAGATATCCTTGCCCTTGTATTTATAGCTTTGAGCCCGGCTATTGTATCTTTTTCCGTTACAGTCGTCACATTTGGTACGCACAGCATCGAGGAAGCTCATCTCGAAGCTTAAGAAGCCACGTCCCTCGCATTTTGGGCATGCGCCGGCGGCATTGAACGAGAAGAGCGACTGCTCTTGTCCCGTGGTCTCGGAGAAGAGCTTACGTATATGGTTGAAGACTCCCATATACGACACTATGTTTCCTCGTGTTGTCCTTCCAACAGGCTCTTGGTTGATGACGCAAGCCTCCGGGTGCTGTGGCACGAAACAACCGTGGATGAGGCTGCTCTTGCCGCAACCCGACACTCCTGTCACCACCGTTAACACACCTTTCGGGATACGTACCGTGATGTTTTTCAAGTTGTTCTCGCAGGCGTTCTCGATGAGATAGTAGTCACTCCACTGCCTTGTAGGACGGAAAGAGTCGCTGCCCAACCGTTTACGTAGCTGTTCCGCTGTAAGCCCCTCAGCAGAGAGTAAGCCCTCGGCAGTGCCGTTATAAATGACGCTGCCTCCTAAACTGCCAGCCTTCGGACCCATGTCAACAACCCATTCGGCACCACGTATGATGTCGGGGTCGTGCTCAACAACGAAAACGCTGTTCCCCTTGTCTCTCAGCTCATTGAACAACGCTATCAGTCTCTCCGTGTCGCGCGGGTGTAGCCCCACACTCGGCTCATCAAGAACATAAAGCAGGTCGGTGAGGTTACAATCTAACTGTCGCGCCATCTTGACACGCTGGCTTTCACCACCCGACAATGTAGAGACAGGCCTCTCCAAGGTGAGATACGGCACTCCGATGCGCACAAGCTGTTCCAAAACATACACTATCTTACGAATCAACGGCACTGAGATACCTTGAGGGTCATTAACGTTACGCATGAACTCCAACAACTCGCTCAGCTCCATACGGAAAGCCTCATCTATGCCTATCCCATTGATTTTCACACTCCTCGCTCTCTTGTTAATCCTTGTGCCATGACATTCGGGACATGTTTTGTACACCAAGAAGCGTTCACGCTCATTCTGTTCGTCTTCCTCTTTCTCGTCGTTTCCTTTTTCCATCACCGACCTTTCGATTTTCGTTATGATGCCTTCATGAAAACGTCTGTATGTCAAGCCCGTCTGTTCTTTACTCAACTCAATAGGCTCGCTATAAAGCAACTTGTGCAGCTCCTCCTTGCTCCATTCCCGGAGCGGCTTGTCGTTGTCAAAGATGCCGTATTGGATAAGCTCCTTAAGCATATAGGAGTTTTTCTTGTAGAAAGGATGAAGAATCGCGCCTTCCCTGAGAGATTTCTCGCGGTCAAGGAAACTGTCTTCGTCGATATGCACCACCTTTCCAAGTCCGTGACAACATTGGCACATGCCTTCAGGATGATTAAAAGAGAAGGCAAACGACGGTTGGTTGATGAACGGCTGTCCGATTCTTGAATATAGTAATCGAATGTAAGTGGCTAATTCTGTGGCAGTTCCGACGGTGCTTCGGAGGTTGCTTCCCATCTTCTTCTGGTCAATAACAATAGGGGTAGAGAGGTTTTTTATCTCATCAACATCAGGGCGTGAAAGCTTGGGTAGTCGGGCACGCGCAAACGAGCTGAACGTCTCAATAAGTTGCCTCTGAGCCTCGGTATAAATAGTGTCGAAAAGGAGCGATGACTTCCCACTGCCACTTACTCCGCTGAAAACCACTATCTTATGCTTCGGAATATTAATACTCACGTTCTTAAGATTGTTGGTATGGGCGTTTTCAACAATAATCCATTCACTGTCATTTCTTTCCATGATTCTATTTTTGAAATTTCAGATGCAAAGATAGGGCTATACCTTAGGTACGAGTCAAGGAAAAAGCAAAAAGATTTTTGTATTAAGAATAAAATCTGGCAGCATCCATTTAATATGTTATATATCAATGAGATATGATGATTTTTGAAAGAAAGAGACTTTGAAAAAAAGTGGGAAGAAGGAGCAGGCGCTGTTATTCGATTCTATTAAACAAGGGTTATCTTCAAATTATGAAAAAAGAATGTGGTGATTCAGAATCATTGGTGCGAGTCTTTTTCATGAATATTGGTGTGCGGTATAAAATCATTCATTATCAAAAAAAAGAGTCCGGCATAACACCGAACTCATAATGATATTTGATACAAGATAGTGATTACAAGCTACGATTCAGATATTCAGAATAATCTTCCACTTCTGAGTTATAGTCGTTTCCGAACAATTCGGAAGAAATGAGGAAGTCTGCGCTGGCTCTGTTACAAGCGGTAGGGATATCATAAAGCACGCTAAGGCGCAATAAGGCTTTAACATCCACGTCATGAGGTTGGCTTGTCATAGGGTCCCAGAAGAAAATGAGGTAGTCGATTTTCTGTTGAGATATCAACGCACCGAGTTGTTGGTCGCCACCAAGTGGGCCGCTTTTAAGGCATTGGATGTTAGGGAGCACGGTAGAGAGCATTTTCCCTGTAGTGCCTGTAGCATAGAACTCATTGCCTTTCAGTTTATCAGCGTGTTCCGATACCCAGTCAAGCAGAAGTTTCTTTTTGGCGTCGTGAGCCACCAGTGCGATTACTTTTTTCATTTACTTCACAGATTTTCCTATTTCAACACCGAGTTGGTAGAGTTTCTGGATATCTTCATCTTTGATAGGTGCGCCTTTGACTTCAATATTCTCACCGATGACGTTCCATTTGCATTTCTCTGCAGTATCTTTGAGGACTTTTAGGCCGCCTCCGCACCAAGTAGCACCGCCGAACAGGCCATAAACTTTGTTTTGAGGTTTATATTCAGCGAGTTCATGAAGTAGGAGTGTCATATTTGGGAAGATGCTGCCGTAGTGGGACGATGCGCCGAGCACCACGCCTTTATATTTCCAAATATCGCTGATGATGAAAGATGACTCTGTTTTTGACACGTCATAAACCTTAATATTTTTAACACCTGCGTCGGCCACGCCTCTTGCGATGATGTCGGCCATTCTGCCGGTGTTGCCATACATTGAGCCATAAGCGATTACCACGCCTTCTTCGCCTTCGTGTGTGCTCCATTTGACGTAGCGGTCGATGACCCATTTGAGGTTAGATCTCCAGATGAGGCCATGTGAAGGGGCAATCATCTTGATATCGAGTGGTCCGACTTTTTGGATAGCCTTCAATGCGCTTGCAGCCACTTTGCCAACGATATTAGCATAATAGCGGCGCATATCGTCCTCATAGAAGTCGAGGTTTGCCTCGTCATCGAAGATGCAGCCGTTCAAGGCGCCGAATCCACCGAAGGCGTCGTTAGAGAACACTATCTTCGTCTTCTGTTCATAAGTCACCATTGACTCAGGCCAGTGGCACATCGGGGCGGTGAAGAATTGAAGTGTATGAGAACCAATGCACAATGTCTCGCCATCAGCTATTACCTTTTTATTATTAATAGGACCGTAGAAATTTTCAAGAGGGCCGAAAGTCTTAGAGTTACCTATGACAACAACATCAGGATATTCGCGTATTATAGCACCTATAGAGCCGCTGTGGTCCGGTTCGTCATGATTTACGACGAGGTAGTCGATTTTTCTGTCGCCAAGGATATTCTTGATTTGGCAGAGATGCTGCGCCATAAACTCAGGTTCCACAGGGTCGATAAGTGTAACCTTGTCATCAACAATAAGATATGAGTTATAAGAAACGCCATTGGGCAGTTCAAGATGGTTCTCAAATAGTTCTGTACGGCGGTCGTTCACTCCGACGTAAAAGATATTTTCAGCTAATGTAATTCTCATTTAGTAAAAGTATTATTGTTATTTTTTTTCAAAGCTATCTCTTCCATGTTTACATATCGGGCAGATAAAGCCTTCCGGAAGAGTGTCGCCTTCATAAACATAGCCGCAAACATTGCACACCCAGCAGCCTTTTGAAACGGTTTTTTGGGGTTTGATGTGTTTCTGATAGTAATCGTATGTCACTGACTCTACGTCGCTAACCCTTTGGGCGTCAATAATATCTGCGATAAACATCGTATGAGTGCCGAGGTCTATGGTTTTGACGGTGCGGCAGGAGAAGTACGAGTTGATATGATTTTGCAGATAGATGACATTATTAGCGGAGCGGTTATGCTGTGTTAGTGGGTCGAACTTCCTCACGTTCTTTCCTGACTGAAAACCAAAGTGCTGGAAGACGGAGAACGGGGTCTCTTTTGTCAGCACATTAACATTAAACACGCACGAGTCAATGATGAGGTCGTGCGTGTGGTTTTTCTTGTTCACTACTATCGACAGCCGGCACGGCTCGCTTGTAACCTGTTGCATGGTGTTGATAATGCAGCCGTTATCGATACCGTCGTAGTTTGTAGTCAGGACATAGAGGCCGTAACTTACATTAAATAAAGCTCTTGTGTCCATTTCAGTACAAAATAATTATTCTTCTGAGAACTGGTCTGTACCTACTCCGCAGAGAGGACATGTCCAGTCTTCTGGAAGTTGTTCAAAAGGAGTACCTGGAGCGATGCCGTTTTCTGGATCGCCAACTTCTGGGTCATAAACGTAACCGCAGACATCACAAACGTATTTTGCCATAATAATAAGTTAATTTAAATCGTTATTTCTTCTTAAATATTGTAATCTTTCAAAAACCTTAATGTCTTCAGGGGCGTTGCATCTGCCTCTGAAATCGTTGATACAGGACATGTTATGTTTGTCCATCCAGCCTTTCACACCAGAGATAATATCCTCGATATGGTTGATGCCGTTTTTATATAATGTGCTGCACAACTGCACCGTTGTCGCGCCTCCAAGTAGTTGGCGTACAACATCTTCCGAAGAGAAGACACCTGTGGTGGCCGACAATGAGCAAGGGATTTTCCTCGCAGAGAGCAGAGAGATCCATCTTAGAGCCTCGCTATTCTCCTCCGGAACCGAGATGGCTGAGCCCGGCACCACCTTCATCTTCTCGATGTCTATAGTGGTGTTGTAGAACCTGTTGAATAGTACAAGCCCGGCAGCACCTGCCTCTGCAAGACGGAACGCCATGTTCTCTATGTTGGTGAAATGATTGCCAATCTTCACAGCCACTGGAATACTAACGCTCTTCTTTACCTCGTTAAAGATAGCAATAACCTCATTCTCAATCTGTTGCGACAAGACATCCTTATCAAATGGAGATATCGCTATGTTCAACTCTATAGCATCAGCACCCGCTTCCTGCATCTCCTTTGCAAACTGAGTCCACTCTCCCTTGTCAGTACAGTTTATGCTCGCAATTATCGGAATATCAACAGCTTTCTTCGCCTCCCTAATCAACTTCTCATAAATGCCAATTTCGTTGCCGCGCATGAACGTCTTTACATATACATCATAATCAGGGTCCATCGCATATAATTCCATCGCACTCTGCTCCTTCTTGATGTCAGATAATATCTGCTCCTCAAAAAGAGACTTCAAGACAACAGCTCCAGCACCCGCCTTCGCACAATTTATTATTCCTTCAATAGTGCCTGTAAATGTTGAACTTCCAACAATAATCGGATTCTTTAACTTCAATCCAAGGTATGTAGTAGTTAAATCCATAGTATCTCTATTTTAACATACAAAAATACAATTAATTTTTTGTTCAACTAACAAATTTCATTTTTTTAATGAAAATTATTTTATCCTTTCATTATCAAATAGTTAACATTAATATTCGACATTTTCTAAAACATCTTCCTCCTTCCACCTATCGTTTTTTTTCTTCCTCTCATCAAAACAATTGACCACGTTATGCGTTATATTCAAAAATATTTTAGTCATGAAAAAAACTATATTTGCTCTTTTCTCCATCCTAATAATGGGGATAACTGTCTATGGACAGAAAAAGATGATTGATTTTGAACAACTTCCGGCAGAAGCCAAACAGTTTGTGAAAACGAACTTCCCGAATGAGACGGTGTCGGTGGTCTCAATGGAAACAAAAGCGTTCGACACCGAATATGATGTGCGCCTTTCCGACAACACTAAAATCGAGTTCGACAAAGACGGGAAATGGGAAGATGTGAAAAACAAAATCCATTGCCTGCCAACTAATTTCCTGCTTCCCGACATCAGAAACTTCCTCGAGGCAAAACACCCCGGTAATTGTATTAAAGAGGTGGAACGCGTCCGATATAAGATAAAAGTGGAAACAGCTAACGGCATCGAATTGATTTTCAATAATGACGGAGCTTTCATCGAATACGACGACTGATGACAGTCCACACTATCACCCCGACAAAATAACGTTGGGGTGACATCTTCATAACAACCTCACCGACCTTATTAATACATTACAACATTCATTTGACCGCAATAAAAACACCCTTCTCCTACACTCCTTTTATAAAACTCATAAAATCCAAGTTATTTCAAAAACATCTTGCAACAAGAGTTTCTATCTCAAAAAACACTCGCCTTTTCTGCCTAAACATCACCTCTCTCACCAAAACCTCATGCCATTATTCTTGCTGATTTACCATGGAACCCGTTCCAAATTATGACACACCTTGTTGTTTAGTAACGCGTCGTTATCTTAAAATTTATTCACATTCTTCATAACTAAAACAATATCAATATTTTAAATCTAAAAAACTCATCATAATCTTTTTTAACATCACCTTATATTAAAAAATAATTATTGTTGATAACTTAATGAAATATATGGGCATTGACAAGATAAAAAGTTGTAATTTTGCAGCCCCAAATAATTAATATCAAAACAATGAATAACGAAGAAAGAAGTGGGAAACGTCAACATGTTTCCAGAAGAAAAACTGCTGAGGTGAAGAGGTACAGCGATGAGAGATTAGAGCAGTTTGAGAAAGAGAAGAATCGCCGAGAGGGCGATGAGACAAGAAGTGAAAGAAGGCCTTTCGGGAGATTTGAGGAAAGAGACGAGAGAAGAGGCTTTGGCAGAAGAGACGACGACCG
>SAMEA3663283__coassemble_1026_pt1 | contig 20803 bp, 13 predicted proteins | sample SAMEA3663283__metabat2_low_PE_020 | metagenome-assembled genome bin SAMEA3663283 (sample SAMEA3663283) | pig gut metagenome | biome: pig gut; feature: pig-associated habitat; material: faeces | place: China | collected 2013
TGTCACTTTCTCAGTCGTTGAATCATCTCCGACAGTGAGGCTGAGAGGCTTTCGTTTTCAATCAGTTGCTCAAGACTCTGGTGCATACGGTATTTCCATTTGTTGTTAGGGTCGGCAGGGTTGTTGATTTGTTCTTCCCAAGTCTTGTCCCATCGGAAGTCGCCGTCTATGGCTAAATAGTCTTGGATAGGTATTATCACCCATTGTGAGTTTGAGTTCAGGTGCTGCTCGATAATCTCTTTGCATATCCAAGGTTCGCAGAAATAAGGAGGGTTGTCGTGATGGTGTAGCATCTCGTGATAGAAGCGTGTTGACAAGTTCCTGTCCTGTTCCCACCAAGCGCGCAGTGTTGGCATGTCGTGAGTCCCTGTGGTATCGACGCTGAGGTAAGGGTTCTCGCGTGGGTCGCTGAAGGGGCTGCCCGGTTGTTTAGGCATCCTTTGCACTTCGAGGCTCAGTATTCCGAGTTCGCGCATGACGCCGGGGACGCAGGGCGCAACCATTCCGAGGTCCTCCCCGCATATCAGCATGTCGTTGCCTGGCAGCCCGAACACTTGAGAGAGCCGTTTCTTCCCTTCTGCCTCCCAAAGTTTAGGGTTCGTCGGGCTGTAGTGTCCGAAGGAGGCGTCAGGGCTGCCCTTGGGTATCTCCCAGATGCGGAAGAATCCGAGGATGTGGTCGATACGTAGCGCGTCGAAGTATCTCCTGTACCATCTGACGCGTTCTCTCCACCATTGGAACCCGTCCTTCTCCATCTCTGGCCAGTTATATGTCGGGAATCCCCAGTTTTGTCCTTGTGCGGCGAAGGCGTCGGGCGGTGCGCCTGTCTCCATGTCGAGGTTGAAAAGATGTGGCGCCTCTCTCACATCGATGCTGTCCCTGTTGACTCCTATCGGGATGTCGCCTTTCAGCATGATGCCGTGCCGGTGAAGATAATCGACGGCGTCGCTAAGCTGTCGGTCACAGTGATATTGAAGGAAGCGGTAGAAGTCGTTATCGTCGTTGCTGAAGTCGCAGATGCTGAGGTCGTGCGATGAGTTAAGACATTGTCTTTCATATATCTTCCTTAAGAAGAACATCTTATGACGGAACACTTCCGGGTAGTTGGCGAACTCTTCGTTGTCCAGCTGTCTTTTCTTTTCGAGGAAGATAGCTTTGTCGTCATCGTCGAGGGTTCCCACGGCGTCTATGTTAAGATAGACGGGGTGGAGGTGTCGTGTCGAAATGGCGTTATAGGGGTATGAGTCGTTCCAGCCGCCGTTTGTCGAGGTGTCGTTGATAGGGAGTATTTGTATTAGTCTCAATCCTGCGGCGACGCACCAGTCGGCGAGTTTTTTCAGGTCGGGGAACTCGCCAATGCCGAATCCTTGTGCGCTTCTTAGGGAGAAGAGAGGGACAGATACTCCGGCGTAGTAGTTCATGGGAGTGTTTTGATATGATGTTTTCAAGGAGTAGGGATAAAACGTCTCAGGGATGTTTTGTGGCATCTCCCTGAGACGGTGTGTTGAAAATATTATGATAAAGAGTCTAATTCTTTGCAGATGCGGTCGAAGATTTCTTCAATCTTTCCGACGCCGCAGATAGGGTGGAGACAGCCTTGTTGTCTGTAATAGTCGAGGACGGGCTTTGTCTTCTCGTCGTATTCCACGAAGCGGTGTTTGATAGATTCGATGTTGTCATCGGCGCGTCCGCTTGTCTTGCCGCGTTCGAGCATACGTTCTGTGAGTATGTCTTCCGGCACTTCGAGGCTTATCACCGCGTCAATCTTGAGGGCTGACTTCTTCATGATGTCGTCGAGCATCTCCGCCTGTCTCACCGTCCTTGGGAAGCCGTCGAACAGGAATCCGTCGGTGTCTTTGTTGGCTTCAATCCTTGACTCAATCATTGACACGACGATTTCGTCCGAGACAAGGCCGCCTTTGCCGATAATGTCTTTAACTTTCTTCCCAATTTCTGTCTCTGCCGACATCTCCTCACGGAGAATATCGCCTGTTGAAAAATATGTCAGTGAATATTTTTCTTTAAGATGCTGTGACTGGGTGCCTTTCCCTGCGCCCGGAGGTCCAAAAAGTATGATGTTCATTATTCAACAATTTTATATATTTCTTTATAGTTTCGGCCGTATTCATTGTAGTCGAGCCCATAGCCGATGATGAATTCATTGCTGATATTCAACCCAATATAGTCTATTTTATAATTGAATTTGAAGGCGTTAGGTTTGAAGAGCATTGTAGCGATGCGGACACTCGCCGCTCCGTTGGCTTTCAAGTCGTTGATGAGCTCGTTCATGGTGAAGCCGGAGTCGATGATGTCTTCAACGACGATGATGTCTCTTCCGCTGACCTGCTTCTTGTCCAACCCCAGCAGGACGTTTGATTTCGAGGTGCTCTCGGTGCCGGCGTATGTCTTGTATTTGACGAAAGACATCTCGCAAGGCATAGAAAGGTTCTTAAACAATTCGGCGGCGAACATGAAGGCGCCGTTTAACATCACGAGGAACAACGGCTTCTTTTCAGACACGTCTGCCTCTATCTCTTTGGCGATTCTATGGATTTGAGTCTCAATGGTTTCTTGTGAGATATACGGCTCAAATTTCTTGTCTGATACTTCTATTATATTCATAATCAATGATATAATGTTGATATGCTTATTTTTGTTAACTTTTGCAAATATATATTTTTTTATTAGTAATTTTGCAAAAAAATAAAATTAAAAAAATGAACCCTATAGTAAGTGTAATAATGGGAAGCACGTCGGATCTCCCTGTGTTGGAGAAGGGGTTGGCGTTCCTTGACGAGATGGAGATTCCATTTGAGATGAATGCTTTGAGTGCGCATCGTACTCCGGAGCTTGTTGAAGAGTTCGCGCATAATGCGGAGGCTCGCGGCATAAAGGTGATAATAGCTGCTGCTGGCATGGCGGCACATCTTCCGGGTGTCATCGCCGCAATGACGCCGGTCCCCGTGATTGGAATACCTGTGAAGTCGGGCTCCGACGGCATGGACGCCCTGCTGTCAATAGTGCAGATGCCTCCGGGAATACCCGTGGCTACCGTGGGAATGAACAACGCCCTGAATGCTGCTATCCTCGCCGCCCAGATTCTCGCTGTCGGCGACGCCCAGATAGCCAAACGCTTCCTTGCTTATAAGGAAGGCCTCAAGAAAAAAATCGCTGCCGCTAACGAACAGCTGAAAGACGTTCATTATAAGTTCAAGACTAATTAGTTGTAACTTCTCTGCCTGATGGGAAACACTCTTGATGATGAGAGGAATCGGCTGCTTCACAGCATGTCGGTGCCTTTGTCTTTCGTGCTGATAATGTGGACGGTGAAAATCATCGAGGTGCTTTTCCATCTCGACTTGTCGTGCCTCGGACTGATGCCTCTCAAGGTGGAGGGGCTGCCGGGAATATTCTTCTTTCATTTCCTTCATGGCAGCTGGAAACATCTGTTAACCAATACCGTGCCTCTCCTTGTCCTCGGCACCTGCCTTTATTATTTCTATCGTCCTTTAGCCACACGTGTTTGGCTGCTGCTGATGTTATCCACGGGTCTGCTCACTTGGTGCGGAGCGCGTGGGGGAATACATATCGGAGCGAGCGCGCTCATCTACGGCCTCGCTTTCTTCCTGATGCTCAGCGGCTTCATCAGACGAAACAGAAGCCTCATCGTCGTCTCTTTAATAGTGGTTTTCCTTTATGGAAGCCTCGTGTGGGGCCTTTATCCTAAATATTCTATCGCGAATAATATCTCTTGGGAAGGCCATCTCTCTGGCTTTGTCATGGGTGTGGCGTTAGCAATAATATATCGTCATGACGGGCCGCAGAAGGAAGAGGACGACATACAAGATGATGATGTCGATGATGACGACCCGTTCTGGGAAGTGCCCGAACCTCCAAAGGAAGACCTTACCGTTCCGAGGTATCCTAAGGGCTTCAGACGCTTCTAAGCTATGTCGTTGAAACACAATGGTTGTCTAATATTCTATGTATCTCTCCAACAGTGGGTTCAGGCTGTCGCCCGTTATGGTCAAGAGCTGCTCCCATGATGTTATCAGCCCACGCTGCTCCCTGTGATTGACGATTATTCTTACGTCCTCGTACTGAAGATAAGGGTGCCTTAAAAGCTCCTTGAAAGGCAAGTGGTTGATATTCAGTCTGTTGATTTTACATGTGTCTATCACCAAATAATCCCTAATGTTGTTGTAGCGTGCGCTGTCCATGCCGAACACCTCCATTATTTGCTCGCGTTTGACGAAGCCTCCGAGCTGGTTGCGGTAGTTTATTATGCGTTTTGCGAAAGAAGAGCCGATGTTAGGCAGCTCCTTAAGCATGTTGGTGTCGGCCTCGTTTACCTCAACGGTGGGAATGACTTTCTCTGTCAAGGTTATGTGTCTGGACTCGCTCTGCTTCTCAGGCTTCTTCTCGTAATTCTTGGGGCTGCTCTGTTTTTTTGTTTTAGAAGTCTTATTAAATGAATGGGCGAGACGTTCGGCTTTCCTTGTGGAGTCGGCTTTTTTTATGGAGTCGAAGGTGTGTTTTTGTGCTGTGATTATGGAGTCGAGGTCGTGGAGCTCTTTGGAAGGAGATGTTGGATTGTTGATAATCAATAATTTAGTTACCATCATTATAATGATGACTGATATTATTGCGATAATGGCGATGCGTTCGCTTCTTGAGAAAGAAAGGAACTTCTTTACGTTGTTGTTCATAATATTTTGGTTTTAGAAGGGATGATGATGGGTGCTTATTCGGCTTTAGGGCCGAAGGCGAGGTCGCCGGCGTCACCGAGTCCTGGGACGATGAAGGCTTGTGATGTCAGCTCGTCGTCGATGTTTCCTATCCAGAGGGTGATGTCGAAGTTTGAGAGGCATTTTTTGATATGCTCGATGCCGTCTTTGCTTGCTATCACAGCGGCGATATGGATTTTTGTGGGGATATTCTCTTCATTCACGAGGCCGTTGAGGCAGTTCACTATTGACGCTCCGGTGGCGAGCATAGGGTCAACGAGGATAAGTGTGCGTTCGTTGATGGTTGCGGCGGAATAATACTCCACTCTTATTTCGAAGTCCTCGTTTTTGTCGTATTTGCGGTATGCCGCGATGAAGACGTTGTCGGCTTTGTCGAAGACGTTGAGGAATCCTTGGTGCAGCGGAAGTCCGGCTCTCATTATTGTTCCGATGACGGGTTGTTCGGCTATGAGGCTCATCTTCTTTTCTCCAAGTGGCGTGGTGATGGTGACGTCTTTGTATTCGAGCGACTTGCTTATTTCTAATGCCATGGCTTCTCCTATGCGTTCGAGGTTTCTGCGGAACCTCATCCTGTCGTTTTGGATGTTGACGTCTCTCAGCTCAGCAATGAAGTTGTTGATGATGCTGTTTTTTGTTCCGAGTTCGATGATTTTAACCATAATTATTTGTTTTTTAAGATTTTAAGTAATATCCGTGGTATAGTGTTAAGTCTGTTGATGTGCAGTTCTGGGTATGGGTGTTCGGTCCCGCCGAAGCCTTTGTAGAAGCGTGCGAGGCCGTCGTTGTCGGAGCCCTCGAAGTCGAAGGTGTATTGTGAGCCGCTATAAATCATTATCATTTTATCGAGCAGCAGTGACAATGGGTGTCGGTTAGAGTTGTCTGCGCCGGAGAAGAGGAATGTTATCCTGTTGTGGCTCATCATGAAGAACGCTCCCGCCACGAGTTCGTTGTTCTCGTCGTTGATACCGCACACCAAGCAGCGCTGGCGAGCAACGGCAGTGTCGGCGAGTGTGAGGAGCCGCGCGTATTCAGCATCGCCCCAATGTTTTACCGACTTGCCTCTGTTGTTACGGAAAAGGGATATAACCTTTTGAGGGTCAGCCTTGTCGGTGAAGGTGAGAGAGCTGCTCTTCGCTTTCGCGATGTTGCGTTTTGTGTTGTTGTTGTATCTTTGTGCGATGATGTCGTAGCTGTCGGATAGCGGCATCTCAATATTTCTGTGCATCTTTAGCTCCAAGCTTCTTTTGTCCGTGACATTCAGCGTGTTGAGTCGTATCTCTATTAGTTTGTATTTGAGAGGGATGGCAGAGATGAATGCGTTGATGTCCTCGTCGTTGAGATGTTTGATGGAGAAGATGCCGAGTTGTTGGGCGAAGAACGGCTGGAAGAGGTAGCTGATGCCGAATTTTGTTCTGCCTGTCAGCGGCATAACAGTTTGATAGTCATCTTCTACGAGAGCCTCCCATCCGGGGTGTATGATGTCGAGATACCACGACCAAGCATAAACATTTCCGTTGAGGCTTTTGCAGATGCACTCGTCCCATCGTCTGTTGTCTATCTGAGTATGTCTAAGGTATTGAATCATCGGTTGTTAAGTGCTTCGTTAAGGATGTTGGTGTAAATCTCTCTCCATCCTTTCCATCGTTTCTCGTTGCTCAGCGTCTCGTTATGGAAGAGGAGGATGAAGGTGCCGTTCACTGCTTTCACTTCATTTATGAGGCTGATGATTTTTGCTTGTGACGCCTCGTTGTTGAGTTTGAGGTAGTCGCGTAGTGTGCCGTCCATGACGGTGAAGGGGTGGATGTTCAGTTTGGTGACGATGTCGTGTTCGAGGTCGTAGAATCGGAAGGTGTCGGCTATGGCTGCCCTGAAGCCTGCCTGTGAGGCGTAACCCATTGAGTAGTCGTCGGTTATGTCTAAGTCTATAAGTATCTGGTAGGAGAGAGGCAGACTTAGTCGAAGGAAATGTTGCCTGCTGATGTTGACTTCTCTGTTAAGCACTTTCGATAGTGCCTGAATCTCTTTGCCTATTTTCTCTTTGTTAAGGAAAGATGAGAAGGAGGGGTGAATCCCCACATTGGCATAGTCGCCGAGCCTTTTGATGAGGTTCTGGAAGTTGGTGTTTCTCAGGGAGATGTTCTTGTCGTTGACGTCATAATCCCCGCATAAGATGAAGTAAAGAGGGTGCAGGTTCATCTCTTTCTGCAGGCTCAGTTGGAGGTCGAAAGTATCGAAAGGGTCGTTCTGCTTTCCGGACAGCACGCGGTGACGCTCTCTAATCTCTTTAAAATCAAGGTTAAGCAGGTCGCGGAAGAAGGCGGCGGTGATTCTGAATATGCCTTTGTTCTTATATGCCCATGCCGCGTCAACATCGTATGTGGGGACAAAGGTGAAGGTCTTCCTCTTGATGGCAAGCTCAGGATACTCCTTCTTTAAGATGTTTGAGAGTTCAATAGCCCAGATGTTTATCAGCGGCTTCTCTATCATGCCCATCTTGAACAGTATTGAGTCCTCCGCCTTGAACCTGTTGTACTTGTCATTCACGTGAGGGAGATATTCCTCGTATCTTGTGACGAGATAAAACGATGCTGCGAAGATGTCGAAAGGAAACATTGACGAGTCGCTATACACGGGGAATATGGCTTTAAGCCCGTTATATTCAATGATTTTCGGCTCCTGCTCCTTGATATTTCTTTCAAAAAGGATGTTGGTGGATCTCTGGAAAGGCTCGTTCCAGAACTGCTCGCTCCCGTAGTGCATCTTCGGCCCGTTATATGATGCGAAGGTCTCGCTGTCGGTGGTGAGTTTAAACGTGATGCCGAGTAAGTCTTTGAGAATCAAGTCAAAGATATAATGCAGCCTATTGGTTAATTTCGGTACTAATATTAGCAGATACATAGTGCAAAGATAATGTTTTTTTCAGTTCTATAAAATAATTGTCTCTTTCAGCCTGATGTCATCGCTTGATGCACCGACCATGATGGTGAATGTCCCGTGTTCCACCTTTGGTTCAAGGTCTTCGTCTATGATAGAGAAGGCGTTATGGTCGAGAGGAATGGTGATGGTTTTCGTCTCGTCTTTTTTGATGTTGATGCGTTTAAAGCCTTTCAGGAGTTTCTCGGCTGGTGTTGTTGAGGCGTATTCGTCCCTGACATAAACTTGTACCACCTCGTCGCCGTCGTAGTCGCCGGTGTTAGTGACCTCGAAGGAGACGCTGATGTCTCCGTTGATATTGTTGATTGTCAGGTTGTTATATTTGAAAGAAGAGAAGCTCAGGCCGAAACCGAAGGGGAAGAGCGGCGAGCTTGGGCAATCGACGTAGTCTGATGTTCTCTGTTGGGAGTAGAAGACAGGTGTCTGTCCGGTGGAGCGCGGTTGAGATATGGGGAGTCGTCCTGCGGGGTTATAAAGTCCGAAGATGACGTCGGCGATAGCGTTGCCGCCTTGTGCGCCGGGGTAGAAGGCGGTGAGCAGGGCGTCGGCGTCGAGGGCGGCGTTCTTCAGCAGCGGTCTGCCTTCGATGAAGACGATGATGAGGGGTTTGCCGGTCTTTTTCATCTCGGAGATGAGTTCTTCTTGTCGGCCTGAAAGTGTGAGCGATGCTTTGTCGAAGCCCTCGCCGCAGTCCATGTCGGAGACGGTGCTGTTGATGATGGCGGCGCCTGTGGAATGGTATGATGTCTTGAAGTCGCGTGCTGACGAGCCGCCTACGACGAGCACTACGACATCGGCGGAGCGGGCAGTGTTTATTGCCTCCTCTATGTTGCAGCCGGCGGTGTCGCGTATAGGGCAGCCTTTGGCGTAGAGGATCTCGGTGTTTGCGGCGGCGCGGTTACGTATGCCTTCGAGCACGGTGATGACCTCGTCGTGGTATTGTGGGGCGGTATAGTCGCCGAGCTGGTTGTAGGTGTTGTCGGCGTTAGGCCCGATGACGGCGATGCGGCGTATGTCGTCGGGCAGGGGCAAGATGCCGTTGTTTTTCAGCAGCACTATTGACTCTCTTGCCACTCTGAGGGCGAGTGTGGAGGTGTCGTTGATAGTGTTTTTTGGTGGTACGGGGAGATAAGGGTTGTCGAAGAGGCCTGCCTCGAACTTGAATCGCAGCACTCTTCTGACGGCGTCATCTACGGTGCTGATGTCAACGAGGCCTTTGTTCACTGCCTCGGCAAGGAATCCGCCGTAGTTGTATGCGCCGAGGTCGATGTCCACGCCGGCGTTGATGGCTTGTGCTGTCGCTTCGAGTTGTGACGGCGCGGTGCGGTGTGTGGTGTGCAGTGCGCTGATGCTGTTAAGGTCGGAGAACACTATGCCGTTGAAGCCCCATCGTTCCCGGAGGATGTCGTGGAGTAGCCAATGGTTTGATGTGCAGGGCTGACCGTCGATGGCGTTATATGCTGTCATGATGCTTTTTGCGCCGGCCTTGACGGTCATCTCGAAGTTCGGGAGGTAGTCGGAGAGCAGCGTCTTCTTTCCTGTTGAGGCTTCGGCACCGTTATGTCCGCCTTGTGGTATCCCGTAGGCTGCGAGATGTTTCACTGTGGCGGCGAGGTGTCTCTGCATGCCCGACACTATAGCGCTGCCGAGGGTACCGGAGAGGAAGGGGTCTTCGCCGAGGCCTTCTTCCACCCGTGACCAGCGTGCGTCGCGTGTGATGTCGAGCACCGGACCGTATGCGAACTGTGCGCCTCGTCCTGCGGCCTCGGCGCCGATGGCCTCTCCCATGGAATATAGCAACGCCTCGTCCCATGTGGCAGCCTGCCCTAAACCCGTGGGATAGACAGTGCCTCCAACAGCCATGTGCCCGTGTGCACACTCCTCCGCGAAATATATCGGTATCCCTAACCTCGTGTGCTCCATCACATACCGCTGCATCGCGTTGAACAACAACACCGATTGCCTGCGGTCAAGGCCCGCCTCCACCGTCTTCGCCGACCATGGGTCAGCACGTAACACAGCCCAGAACCCTCCGCACGGCAAAGTGTCCATCATCGCCTTGAACGCCTCGCAGGGCACCACCTCGTCTTCACTGACCTTGTCGTACATGGTGAACCCTATCGGACAACACAACTGCCCCACCTTCTCCTCAATGCTCATCTTACAAAGATACTCGTCAATCTTCTTGTCGATAGCGTCACCCTCCGTCCTTGCACATGAAGCAAAAAGAAATATCATTATTATGATGAAAATGTGTTCTCTCATGTCTGAAAAAATTTCTAACAAAAGTACAAAAAAAGCCTTTCATCGCATTCATTTTGAAAAAATATTATCCCTCTCCAGATGAGAGATGGGCGCAATAAAGAAAAATTTAAAAATATAAGGTCTCTTTTGAAGAATCTTGAAAAAAAATAGTAATTTTGAAAGTTAAAAAGTGAAAACTATGAGATATTATATCTGTTTGATAATCATGCTGTTAGTTGGATGCCGTGGATTTTCGCAGACCATAGAGCATGTTTATGATTTTTCGAGATACCATGACAGTGATATAAAAACGTATGTCAGAGGTGTTGAGAGGGGCTATTCTGTCGTTGATATTGAGGGCTGTATGCAGTCGGCATTGGCAGGAGAGCCGTCGTTGCCATGGCAGTCGGTGGCGCTGCTTCTTCCGGAGGCGACGGTGGCGGAGTCGATAGAGGTGGAGATGCGCGACTTTAAGGTTATAGGTGATGGATATAAACTCTTCCCGTACCAGCCTTGCCGCAGGCTTAGTGACACTCAACATTATGATTTCCTTATAGATGAGGCGGCCTACTCTTCCAATGCGACTTATCCCGCCCAGAATCATGGCACCCTCACAACACAGCATGTCAACGGCTTCTCTATAGCCTTGTCCTCTTTCTCGCCAGTGCGCTATGTGCCGTCGGAAGGCAGGCTCATGATGGCCGGAAAAGTAGTGGTGCGCGTCAAAGTGCATGATAACGACGATGTTGCACTGCCCGTGTCAGCCCGCCAAGAGAATATCAATAAGGTGCTGTCGTTAGTGCAAAATCCTGAAATGTTACAATCATATAATATTAAGGATAAAGAACTCGTGTCACGACATCTCAATGGATATGAACTGCTCGTTATCACCGGCGATGAGTATGTGGAGGAGTTCTCCGACTACAAGAGTTTCTATTCAAACAGAAATCTCAGGACACGCGTCATCTCTCTCGACTCTGTCTATTCTACGATGCAAGGTGCTGATAATCAAGAGAAGATAAGAAACTTCATCATCAGAGAATATAGTGATAACGACATTATGATGGTGCTTCTCGGAGGCGATGTAGGCATTGTGCCTTATCGTGGACTTTATTGTGATGTCCTTTCTGGAGGAAGCCATGTCACGAGTGACAATATTCCTGCCGACCTGTACTATGCGGCTCTCGATGGAAGCTGGAACGATGACGGCGATGAGCTCTGGGGTGAGATAGGGGAGGACGACCTCCTTCCGGAGATAGGTGTCGCGCGTATGCCTTTTAATAATGTGACACAGCTTGGACACCTTATCAATAAGACGATGAAATATCAGTTGTCGCCCGTCGAAGGGGAGTTCCGCACTGTGGTGCTTGGCGGCGAGAAGCTTCATGACAACCCTTATACCTTAGGAAGCCAATATTTAGAGCTTCTCGTTGGTACTCATAGTGATAACGGATATACCACAACGGGTATTGATGAGGATTATAACTTCGTGAGGCTGTATCATGAGAATGGCGACTGGAGCGGGCAGAACCTCCGTAATGCCATCAACGCCGGTGTGGGATACGTCCATCATTCGGGACATGCCAACTCCGACTATGTCGCCGGCTGGTATGGCGGCACTATGACGGCATCGGCTTTCTCCGGCGCCGATGGCAAGGGACATAACTACACCTTCTTCCACACCCACGGCTGTGACTGCGGCGCTTTCGACAGCAACAGCATCTTGGAGAAGATGACGACGATAGAGAACTTCGCCGTATGCGCTATAGGCAACTCGCGTTATGGCTGGTTCAACGAGGGACAGACAGAAGGACCGTCATGCCACCTCGAACGTGAGATGACGGACGCATTCTGGGCTGACAGGATACCTTTCATAGGCTTAGCGATGACACAAGGCAAGTGCAGCACGGCACCGTGGGTCACCGCGCCGGGACAACATGAGGAAGGCGCACTGCGCTGGAACTTCTACGACCTCAACATCCTCGGCGATGTGGCGGTGTCACCTTGGCATGACGAGCCTTTCAATGCGAAAGTGAACTATGAGCCGGCGCTGCTCCTCGGGACGACATCAACAGAAGTGCAGGTGTCACACCAAGGACAGCCTCTTAAAAACTACCGCTGCGCCGTATATTGCAACAACATAAAACTCGGAGAGTCTGTCACCGACGAAGACGGTCATGCTGTCATTGACTTTATCGAGCCTCTCAACGAGGTGGGACAGCTGTTCCTCTATGTCACGGGAATGAACTCCTTCCTGCGTTATTTCGTCATAGAGACGTTAGACGAAAACACCGCCTTTGTCAAACCCCTCGCAATGTTAGCTGATGATGAGGACGGCGACGGGCTCGTGGAGTTCGGTGAGACGGTGTCGTTCGACCTCGTGCTCCACAACTGGGGAATGGCTGCGACGGATAACATTCATGCCACAGTACAATGCTGCTCGCCTACCTTCTTCAAATTCATAAAGATAGAGGGAGATATGGAGCATATCGAGGGCATGTCCGTTGACACCATCTTCAACGCCTTCGAGCTTGTGCTGAACCATAACGTGCCTGATGGCTGGGGGCTGTCGCTGAATGTCACCGTTACTGATGGCGACGGCTATTGGTATAACTCGTTCGGATACCCTGTGGCCGCTCCCGAAGTGGAGGTGCTCTCAATGTCGTGCGTGGAGTCAGACGGCAACGGCAATGGAGTGGTAGAGGCCGGAGAGACAGCATCGCTGTTGGTGAAGATAAAGAATAACGGAGGCACCAAGGCTGAGGCAGTGTCGTTGGACCTTACTTGCGACAGCCAATATATCACCATGGATAACAACAGCTTTGTCCTGCCGGAGATAGCGGCGGGTGAGGAGACGGAGACAGAGATAACATTACATGTCTCCGAAAACGCTCCAAATAGCACCATAGTGAACTTCACCTCGGAGGTGAGATGCGGGGAATACTCGCATAACATGCTGTACACCATGACGATAGGCTTCCTGATAGACGGCTTCGAGACAGGCGACTTCTCTATGCTTCAATGGCAGATGGAAGGCGACAGCCCATGGACAATCACCGATGAGGACTCCTTTGAGGGCTCTTTCTCCGCACGTTCCGGCGCAATAGACGATGACGAGATTTCCTCACTCGTGATATACGCCAACGTCAGCCAAGATGGCGAAATATCGTTCTTCTTCAAGACATCCACGGAGGTGAGGAGAGACTATCTCGCCTTCTTCATCGATGACGTCATGCAGGAATGGTGGTCAGGAGACAACGAATGGCAGATGGTGAGCTACAACGTCACCGCAGGAACACATAGGCTCGAATGGCGTTACGACAAGTCGCCTAATGGCTCCGCCGGCCTCGATGTCGCTTATATAGATAATGTGTCGTTCCCGCTCAACACAGTGATAGTGCTATCAGATGATGAACTGCCCGACGAACAAGAAACCATCGTCTTCCCTAACCCTAATAACGGCTCCTTCTTCGTCAGAACACAAAATGAACATAACGACGTGTGTGTTTATGATGTGATGGGAAAGATGATTTATAGAGATAATGATGCTTCATCTTTACAAAATATTGATATTCAGGGTATAAACCCCGGAATCTATTTCGTGAGGATAAACAATATTACTAAACAAATAATTGTTATACAATGAAGAAATTACAATTCTTTCTAATGCTGATGATGGCTTGCACCATTTTATCGGCTCAATCGGTAGAGAAACTGTATCATTTTGATAATCCGTCGATTACTGCTGTCGGTGATTATGCTTTAATAAGTTTTGACGGCTGTATGCAGATGGCGGAGCCGGGATGTCCGAGCCTTCCATGGTGTTCGGTGAGCCTGATGCTCCCGGCTGGAACGGAGGCTTCCTCTGTTGAAATAGAGTTCCTTGACTATGAGGAGGTTGAAGGCGAATACATGCTCCTTCCTAAACAATCCGACATGCCGTATTCAAAGGCTGACGAGTTTGTGTTTTATAAGAATGAGGCTTGTTACATGTCGAAGGCGGATTATCCGTCGAGCAGGCAAGGTCGTCTCTCAACACAATATAAGAACGGCTATGGCTTTGCTTTCTCATCGTTTACTCCTGTGAGATATATCCCTTCTACAGGAAAGATTACGTATGCGACCACTGTAAAGGTGACGGTGCATGCTGAGGCATCACGAAAGGATTGTCTCTCAATGCTAAAAAACACTGTCCCGGTTGTTAGCAGCGTGAGGAGGCTCGCACACAACCCGGAGATGCTTGAGAGCTACGATAATGCGAAAGCCGGAGTGCGTCAGGTGCCTGAATACGACAACCTCGTCATCACCTCAAGCCAGTTCGTGGAGGGCTTTAGCGAGTATGTCGCCTATTATAACAGCATCGGATACCTCACGCGCGTTGCAACGGTTGAGGATATCTACGCTTCCATGAGCGGCAGCGATGATGCGGAGAAAGTGCGTAACTACGTCATTCAAGAGTATCAGAACAGCGGTATCAGCACCCTTATCCTCGGCGGTGATGTCAGCGTGGTGCCTTATCGCGGCTTATACTGCTATGTCTCAGACCAATATGTTGATGAGGGCATACCTGCCGACCTCTACTTTGCAGGCCTCGACGGCAGTTGGAATGATAACGATAACTATCTCTGGGGTGAGGTTGGAGAAGATGACCTGCTCCCTGAGATTGGCGTGGCTCGCCTGCCGTTCCAGACACAGACAGAACAGACGAATATGATTCATAAGACATTATCGTATCAGCAGTCGCCGGTGCTTGGAGAGTTTACACGTGTCAACTTAGGAGGCGAGTGGATGAGCGATACAGGACCTACATACGGAAGCCAATATATGAATATGGTTATTGGTTATCACGATGAGTATGGCTATGTCACAACAGGTATTCCGGAAGACTATGACTTCCATACGGTTTATGAGGAAGACGGGCAGGTCATCGGCTCTGGCCTGATGGCAGCGGTGAATGAGGGCGGACAGTTCACACACCATGCCGGACACGCCGGCTGGGATTATGTTGCCGGCTGGTATTGCTCGGATATCACCGATAACAACTTCTCGCATGTCGATGGCGTGGAACATAATTACACCTTCTTCTATTCGCATGGCTGCATCGCCGGCGCATTCGATGAGAACGACTGCATCATGGAAGAGATGGCGCTGATACAGAACTTCTGCGTCGCCGCTATCGGCAACTCTCGCTACGGCTGGTTCGCACCCGGTACAAACAACGGACCGTCAGCACACCTTCACAGAGAGTTCGTTGACGCCCAATATACCGAGAAGATGCCTAACCTCGCTCTCGCACTCACAGAAGCAAAGACGCAGACAGCTCCTTGGGTCAACATTATTAACGGAGAGAACTCCTCGCTGCGCTGGAACTTCTACGACCTCAATATCCTCGGTGATGGCGCAACACTTCCTTGGCTCAACGAGCCGTTTACACCTTATATTAATAAGGAAGATGTTATCATGGCCGGCTCCCAAAACACCTTGGTCACCGTGACAGATGAAAACGGACAGCCTCTCCAAAACTTCAAATGCGGCCTGTATGACGACACCACCTGCCTCGGATTCGCCTTCACAAACGAAGAAGGCACCGCTGATATACGTTTCGATAACAACCTCAGCGTCATAGGACAGATGAAACTCCTCGTGTCAGGACAGAACGCATGGCCACAGTCTGTCGATGTGCAGACACAACTGTATGACACCCCTTACGTCATCTTCGAACACTGCTCGCTGCAAAACATGGAATATGACAGTGATTACGATTTCGATGTTGCAGTGAAGAACTTCGGAAATGTCACCGCCTCAGATGTCTCAGCATCGCTCTCATGCACATTGCCTCAATATGTCACAATAACAGAAGGACAGACTGTGATACCTTCTGTCGCAAGCCTTGAGACATATTCCAATGCTCACTTCTCTATCTCCGTGAGTGACAATATCCCTGACGGTATGGTGGTGCCTTTCACCCTCACTTGCTCCGATGGCGACAACACATGGACAAGCGAGTTCGAGATCAAGGCCTCGGCACCTGCCTTCGACATCACACAAATCGTTATCTCTGATGATGAAAACAACAACCATAGCATCGATCCGGGTGAGACCGCCTCAGTAAAGTTCATAGTGAAGAATATTGGTGGCAGCGACTCTAAAGAAGTGAGGTTCTTCGTCGAAAACCTTCATCCCGAAGTGACCATCGACAAAGAAGAGTCTTCAGTGGAAACTATACCTTTCGGGGAGACAGCAGAGTTTGACTTCATCGTCTCTCTCTCCGAAGATGTTGAACAAGATGTTGTTTATCAACTGAATATCATGGCGCAACAGGGCGATTACGTGTGTGAAGACGTGTTCGGCATCTCTATAGGACACTCGATGGAAGGCTTCGAGACCGGCGACTTCTCCTCCTACGATTGGAGGTTCGACGGCAACGCTCCTTGGATGGTGACAACAGAATCACCGTACCAAGGCGACTATTGCGTGGTGTCAAGCCCTATAGGAGATAATGAAAACGCATCACTCGTGCTCGATGTCGTGATGTTTAAAGACGACAGCGTCTCGTTCTTCAGGAAAGTGTCGTCAGAATCTGGCTTCGACAAACTGTTCTTCTATATCGATGATGAGCTGCAAGGCGAATGGTCCGGAAATAAGGCATGGGCACAATACACCTTCCCGGTTAGTTACGGCAGCCATGCCCTGAAATGGATGTACGCCAAGGACGGAAACACTGTCGGGGGCAGCGACTGCGCATGGCTCGATAACATCACCCTTCCTCCTACAACAATCATTCTCGACGTCAGAACCAACGATGAGGAGTCGTTCACATTATATCCTAACCCCAATAACGGCACCTTCTCAATAGAAATGCCTGAAGAAAACAACCAAGTGATTATCTTCGACTTGACAGGTAAAGTGCTGTATCAGAATGATGAAGCCCCTTCGTCCTTGAATATCCGACTCGACAATGTGAGCCCGGGCATGTATCTCTTAAAAACTAATAATACGACAAGGAAAATAATAATTAAATAATTGTATCATTAAAAAATCTTTACAATGAAAAAACTATCTTTTTTCGTGTTTCTGATTGCCATGAGCATGATGATGTATTCTCAGACTGTTGAGAAGACATATCGTTTTGACAATCCGACGATTACAGAATTTAGAGGGTATCAACAGATGTCGTTTGAAGACTGTATGTTGACAGCAGAAGCTGGCTGCCCTTCATTACCTTACCACTCTGTCAGCCTTTTGCTCCCTCAAGGCACTGAGGCGGAATCTATCGAGGTTGTACTCTCTGATTTCGTTGAGATAGAAGGCAGCGTGAATCTCTTCCCTTACCAGCCGTCACGAACCACTAACGACACAGGTGCAAGAGAATTGATAAAGAACGAGAGCGTATATTCGTCAAGAAGTATCTATCCTGTTGAGAATCACGGTGTTCTTACTACACAGTATAAGAACGGCTTCGCCTTCGCCTTCTCATCATTCACACCTGTACAATACGTGCCGGCAACAGGCAAGGTGATGTATGCACAGACTGTCGATGTACGCGTCAACGTTAAGGCCTCAAAGGCCGCCAATGATGCCATGCTGTGGGCCACACCTTCTGTGAAGAACAGCGTCATGCGTCTCGCTCAAAACCCTGAGATGATTGATTCTTACGATGTTAGAGGCAGAGAGGTGAACATCTACGACTTGCTTATCATTACAGGTCAACAGTATATCAACGATTTCAACGAGTATCGTGAGTATTATAGCAGCATCGGACTTCGTAACAACATCGTGTCTGTCGAGGATGTTTACTCTGTTTCCACCGGTGCCGATAATAAGGAGATGATTCGTAACTTCATCATTCAGGAATATCAAAACAACGGCATCATGATGGTGGTGCTTGCCGGTGATATCGATATCATTCCTTATAGAGGTTTCTATTGCCATGTGACATCAGGCGGCGGCAATCAGGAGAGTAACAATATCCCTGCTGACCTTTACTATGCCGGCCTTGACGGCACTTGGAACGACAATGGTAACACGAGATGGGGAGAGCCGGGTGAGGACGACCTCCTTCCGGAGATTGGCATCAGCCGTATGTCGTTCAAGAACAGCACCGAACTCCAGAATATGATTCATAAGAGCATGTCATACCAGCAGAATCCTGTCCTTGGTGAGTTCGAGAGGGTGATTCTCGCCGGCGAACATCTTTATGATGACCCCGAATCAAACGGCTCAGACTATCTTGAGCTTCTCATCGGTGAGCGCAGCGACAACGGCTACACCACTATAGGATTCCCGGAATATTATGAGTTCACGCGTCTTTATGAGGAACAAGGCACATGGAGCCCTTCGGCATTGAAGAACGCTATCAACAACGGTAAGGGCTATGTTCATCATGACGGTCATGCCAACTCAGGCTATGTCGCCGGATGGTACAGCATCTCTAACAGCGACTTCTCAGGAGCTAACGGCACCGACCATAACTACACCTTCTTCCATTCGCAAGGCTGCGACTGCGGCGCCTTCGATGAGGAGTGTATCCTTGAGAAGATGGTGAGGATACAGAACTTCGCTGTCGCCGTCATCGGTAACTCACGTTACGGCTGGTTCAACGAGGGACAGACGGAAGGACCGGGCGCACACCTCGAAAGAGAGATGACCGACGCACAATATAACGACCGTATCGATTATCTCGGTTGCACATTGTCGGAAAGCAAATGCGCCACAGCACCTTGGGTCACAGCACCCGGACAGTGGGAAGAAGGCGCACTCCGCTGGAACTTCTACGACATCCATGTGCTCGGCGACGGCGCCTGCAGCCCTTGGCTCGGAGAGCCTTTCGAAGCCACCGTTGACTGCCAGTCAGAAGTCGTGGTCGGCACACAGACCATCAGCGTGACTGTCACTAACCCAGAAGGCGTGGGACAAAAGAACTTCCGCTGCATCCTCCTCAATGGTGATGAGACTTTGGCTCTTGGATATACCGATGAGAACGGTGCCGTGGAACTGGAGATAGAAGGCGGTATCAATAACGTCGGTACAATGCTGATGAAGGTCACCGGCGTAAACGCCTACCCGCAGACCAAAGAGATAATCTCTGTGCCAAACAACTCCGCTTACGTTGTCTATAACGACTACTCCCTCACAAACGGCGCACAACAATTGGAATATGCTAACGACTATGCTTTTAACCTCGTGCTGAAAAACGTCGGTAATGTCAACACCTCTAATGTCACCGCCACCATCTCATGCGATAGCGAATTAGTGTCGTTCTCACAGACATCAACGACAATTGCTGAAATAGCAGGAAACCAAAGCGTTACATTGGAAAATGTGTTCCCGTTCCACGTGGCAGAATGTATCCCAAACAACACTAAGGTGCGTTTCAACATCTCATGCACCGACGGCACCGACACTTGGGAGAGCCATTTCAACACTTTCCTATATGCCCCGGTTATCTCCTTCGTCAATGCCGAGCTTATCACTGAAAACGGCTTTAGCCTGAATCCGGGTGAAAACGCTACCCTACGTTTCACTTTCAAGAACGAAGGTAATGCTGCCGCTAATAATGTGGTGCTCAGCGTGTTCAACTCACACGACGTCATCACTCCGGAACAGAGCTCATGGTCGTTCGACGTCGTTGAAGCCGATACCGAGTTCTCCGCCGACTTCGTCTTCGCACTCTCCGAGGCAGCAATGGTGGGCAGCGTTTACCAACTTCCTTTCGCCTCATACGTGGATAACGGCTGCGACTTGTATCTCGTGCAAGACAACTATGGCCTTGGCATCGGACAGATAATGGAAGGCTTTGAGTCAGGCAATTTCGAGGCCTTCGACTGGCAGAACGACGCCACAAGACCTTGGTATGTCGTCAACCAGAACTCTTACGAAGGACAATACTGCGCCAACTCAGGCTCTATAGGAAACTATGAGTCCTCATCACTCACAATAACTTCTGAATTTAATCAGGCAGCCGAATTTAGCTTCTACTATAAAGTGTCATCTGAAGATAGCTACGACTTCTTGTATTTCTATGTTGATAATGAAATGAAAGACAGATGGTCAGGAGAGGTTGGCTGGACAATGGCCTCGTATTCAATACCTGCAGGCACACATACCCTGAAATGGAAGTATGAGAAGGACTCTTCGATGGAAGGCGGCTCCGACTGCGCTTGGATTGATAATGTCACTTTCCCACCAACAACAGTCATCACCGACGTCACTGAGGTGAAGGAGACAAGTCAGATGGTGTATCCTAACCCTGCAAACGATGTGCTTCACCTTGAACTCGGTGATGTGACTACAGATGTGGTGATATATAACAGTCTCGGACAGGAACAGATGCGCATAGATGCAGTGTCAGGCAGCGTAGAGATGAATGTCACCGCACTCACACCAGGCCTTTATTTCGTGAAAATAGGCGATAAGGTGGAGAAAGTCGTTGTCCGTTAAAGAAATTCTATGCACCTCATTTGAAGTGCATATCTCTTCTTCTTGTATTTATTGAAAGAGCTTGGGTTTTCTCCAAGCTCTTTTTTGCTGTCCGGAAATCACAATAATATAAGTGCTTGTCATAATAATAAGTGTGGGAGATGTGGTGATGGAAGATAGTCCATTGATTATCTATTGAGTATTGATATGGACTATAGCCCTGCTTAATCCTCATTCCTCCTCTCTCAAGCATCACCGCATACTACCCAGAACCATCGTCCGTTGACTATTGGCTCCTCACAGAGTTCAAGTTGTTTCATTTTATTACTGTCCGATAAATCATAACTCACCTATCGAAACCCCTTGAATGTAAGTGTTTGGGCAACATTTGTAGTATGGATAAGCCCATTTATTGTATCTACGTGTCTTCCGGCGGCTGTCCGAGGAAAGTGTCTCCC
>SAMEA3663283__coassemble_1030_pt1 | contig 20683 bp, 18 predicted proteins | sample SAMEA3663283__metabat2_low_PE_020 | metagenome-assembled genome bin SAMEA3663283 (sample SAMEA3663283) | pig gut metagenome | biome: pig gut; feature: pig-associated habitat; material: faeces | place: China | collected 2013
TGGGAAGAGGCTATACCTGTATTTTTTAAACCTCACATCCCTTGATAACATCGAAATAATAATGTGACTTATCATAATTATTTGTATTGTTTCTTTATGTATATCAATGAGTTGAATGCTTGTTATCGTTATTTGTCGTGCAGCAGTAAAGACAGTCGAGGCCTTACTTTAGTAAGGCCTCGACTGTTAACAAATATATATTAATAAGAAGACTCGAAATCAAACTATTCCGCAGAGGTGGTAAAGCACCCTTGCGCCGACATTGCCGTCCCATTCGGTGTCCTCGCCGGGAGACACCTCGCATAAGTCGAAGCCGAGTATTTCTTTCCCACTCTCTTTTACTCTGTTTAAAAGATACATCAGCTCTTCATATTCCATTCCACCCGGAACAGGTGTCCCTGTGTTAGGACATAGCTTCGGGTCAAGGCCGTCAATGTCGATGGAGATATACACTTTCTCCGGCAGTCTCGCAACAATATCGTCACATATAGCCTTCCAAGTCGCTCCCTCAAACATCTTACGGCGGTTGTCGCGGTCGTAAAACACCTCAATCCTGCCTTCAGAATCGGCAATAAGCTGTTTCTCCTCATGGCAGTAGTCGCGGATGCCAACTTGCACAAGCTTCTTCACATTGTTGAGTTTCATCACGTTATAGAAAATCGAGGCGTGTGAGTGCTTGAAACCTTCAAAACAATCGCGTAGGTCGCTGTGAGCATCAACATGAAGTATCCCGTATTCGGTGCCAATATTATGAAGGTATTGGTGGTAAGGGAGCGGGGTGCTGTGGTCTCCGCCGAGTATTCCAACCTTCTTGCCCCTGCTCTTCCAATACTCTATCCTGTTGCGTAGCCATTCGTACATCTTCTCGAAACCGTTTTCAATGGCTTGGTAATGTTCGGAATACCTCTCCGGATGTTCGTCAACATCGCCGTCTTCTATTCCTTCGATAATCTCTTCGCTTATCGGGATGAGGCTGTCGTGCAAATCTCTTAACTCTTCCGGGAACTCGTCCATCCAGATGCCGCGTTGCCACACATCTGGGTAGTCGTGATGGCAGAGGTCAACCTGCATCGAAGCGTCAAAGACCGCTTGAGGACCGTCAACGGTGCCTCGGTTGTAACTTGTGGTTAATTCCCATTCGACGGGGATGATGATTATCTCTGATTCCTCTTCAGTGAAAGGGAGTCCGAAAATTCCTGAGCCGAGGGCTGCTGCTGCGTTTGGGTTAAATGTGTTGTCTGACATTATTGTTCAATAGATTATTAAAGTTAATTGTAATTGCGGATATAATCGATGGCAGCTTCTGTCTGCGGTGCGAAGCTGTGTTCTGGAGCGTCTTTCCTTAATATCACTTTGTCAGGGGTGAATCCTATCCCTTCAATGATTCCATGTTCTTCAAATTTCGACTCGAAGGTGGATGTATAGACGTAGTGCCCGTTTTGAAAGTGCTGGTCACCGAAGGTGCCTGAATAAGTGATGTCAACCATTGTGGGGTCGTACAGAGGTCCTGTAGCTCCGAAAGTGCGTTCGCCTATGCTGTAGCCTGTCGGGATTGAGCTTGAGATACTAATGGCTTCTATCTCTCCCATGCTTATTGAGTTGATGTCGCAAAGGACGACGTAAGGGATGTTTTCTTTTGCGATGTTGCGGTGGTATCTGTAGTCTGGCTTCAAGGTGTAAGGCATCCACACGGAGTGTTCGAGTCGGCCGGGACCTTCCTTATATCTTACTAAAAGCGGAGCCACCTCCTCATCTATGAAACTTCCAATGAGAAGGTCAAGGTCGTCCTGATAACCGCCGTTGTTTGTGCGGTTGTCGAGAATGATACCGGCTAACTGCTCCTTTGGTGTCTCTGCTATCGTTTTAAACCATTTCTCAACAATGGTTGCAGCCTGCCCATATTGGGAGTCGCTGCCTAACTCGAGCATCACGGGTGTAAGAACGGCGCACGACTGCCAGAGGTAAGGGATGATACGCCCGTCATCGAGACGAATCTTGAAGTAATGGTATGTCACATCGGCAGGGCTTTGTCCATAGGTCGTTATTGATTCATGTTCTATAATAGAATATCCGTCCATCTCGTTCTCAATATCTGAAAGGAAGTTCAAGATGTTCTGTCTCGCTTCAGTCCTGCTTTCAAAATAATACTCCCTGTTTGGCACCTCGAACGAGCTTGGCCTTATGACGCAATAGTTTGGTTCGTTATTCAAAGGGTGAATGTTGACAATAACAACAGTCATGTGGTGGTCTTTCATGTTACGAAGTATGTTAGAATAAAGCTCGTTAATCTGTTCTATCGAGATGCTCTCGCCGGCAGCGTAGCGGGCGTCTAACTCTTGGAACTTAGGCATATAGGTCGAATAGATTTTGTCCCAATCAGTGTCCTCGATATCCCAGAAGACGTATCCCGTGCTGATATTCTTCCAGATGAACTCAAACTGCTCTGAATATGTGGTGTATGCGAGTTTGTTTGTCTCACCAATATATGGTATTGTGTCGGCTTTCTTCCTGCAAGAGCTTATGCTTGCCGCAAATACGATTAGTATTGCAAAGATGTATATTTTTTTCATGGTTTTAGAATTTATATGATGCGCCAAAAGTTATTGACAATGTGTTGAGGTATCGTGGGTCGTTAAGGTTCTCGTATCCTTTGTTATGGCTTACAAGGTCGTAATATAATATCGCGTCAGCTTGTATGCCCCAGCACTCGTTGATGTCGAATCCTAATCCTATGCCTCCGCATACACCGGCGTTAAACCGCCTGTCTTCTGATGTGAACTCCATTCGCTCGTCAAAGTCGTGGAAGAATATTGTGTAGTCGGTGGTCCAGAATGATGTGCCGCTCCGTCTTGCGCTCACCCAATATCCGACGTAGCCACCTGTAAGGAGATGCCCCCTAAGCCTCTCACCTCCAAAAGAGAAGTCGGCCATGACCGGAAGTGTGAGGTATGAGTTTCGATACTCGGAATATACCTTGTCAATGTAGTTTAATGTCCGGTTCATTTTATGAGAACGCTGCATGAAACTTAAGTCAGAGCGTAATGCGAAGAAGTCGTTGAACTGATATTTAGCGAACAGCCCGACGTCGTTGCCTGTTTTGTTTGAGTAAACTTCATCAATACGCCCTGCTTGAGAACGTGTGATTGATGTGATGTTGCACCCTTCCTTGATGCCGATAGACCACTGCGCCTTAATACTAAGTGCGAGAAGCAGTAGTAAGATTAGTGTTAAAGATTTTTTCATACCTTATTAATTAATAGGTTGTTAATTCAAAAAAAATAGCGTCGTCAGTTTTTTGATGTTAATCATTAGCAAATGACTTTTATCAAGCAACAAAAATACAAAAATATTTTTTTTATAATCCTATGCTCGTGAATTAATAATGAATTATGTAGCCATGAGAAGGTTTTGCGGATTTGAATATCGGTATTGATATTTGGGCTTTATTTCATGAAATAAGATGGTGTGTCAGGTTGAGAATAATGGAGATATGTGATGGGAAATGGCTAATTGGTTGCTTTTGGATAAAAAAATCCCGCCGAAAGGCGGGATTTTAAGTATGGTTCTTATTCCAAAGTATGGATTACAAGGCCTGAACGAAGTTTAGGTTCGAACCAAGTGGTCTTTGGAGGCATGATGTTGCCGCTGTCAGCAATATCGATAATCTGTTTCATTGAGACAGGGTACATAGCGAAAGCCACAGCCATCTCACCGCTATCGACACGGCGTTTCAACTCACCGAGACCGCGGATACCGCCAACGAAGTCGATGCGTTTGTCGGTACGTAAGTCTTTAATACCGAGGATGTTGTCGAGGACGTTGTCGCTGAGGATCTTAACATCGAGTACGCCTATTGGATCGTTGTCATCAAAAGTGCCGGGTTTTGCAGTCATCTTATACCAGTGTCCGTCGAGGTACATGCTGTGCTCGTGTAACATTGCTGGCTTGTAGATTTCTGTGCCCATGTCTTCCACTACGTAAGTCTTTCCGAGTGCGGCGATGAAGTCTTCTTTGCTTAATCCGTTAAGGTCTTTCACTACGCGGTTGTAGTCGATGATTTTCAGTTGGTTGTCAGGGAAGATGACGGTCATGAAGTAGTTGTATTCCTCTTTACCGGTGTGGTTAGGGTTGTTTTCTTTCTTCTCTTGACCGACGAGGGCTGCTGCTGCGCTTCTGTGGTGTCCGTCAGCGATGTACATAGCAGGGACCTTTGTCGCGAAGAGTTCGACGAGGCGGTCGATGGTGGCTTTGTCGTCGATGGTCCAGAAGCGGTGTCCGAAGCCGTCTTCCTTGGCGATGAAGTCATAGACAGGTTTCTCGTGGCGTACGATGTTGTCAACGATAGCGTCAATCTCGTTCACTGCAGGGTATGCGAAGAACACAGGCTCCACGTTGGCGTTGGTGATGCGGACGTGTTTCATGCGGTCTTCTTCCTTGTCCTTACGTGTCAACTCATGTTTTTTGATGACCTTGTTGATGTAGTCCTCGCTCCAAGCGCATGCTACAATACCATATTGCCAGTGGGCGTTTTCCTCGGTAGGGTTCATGCTTTGAGCGTAGATATAAAGTTTCTCTTCTTTATCTTGGACGAGCCATCCGTAATCTTTGAATGAGTTGAAGTTCTCGACGACCTTCACGTAGGTGATTGTGTCGCTGTCCTTTGTGCCTTCTGGGAGGTCGATTTCGGCCTTAGTCACATGGAGGAGGCTGTAAGGGTTGCCGGCGCATTCCTGGCGTGCTTCTTCTGTGTTGAGAACGTCGTAAGGTCTTGAGGCGAGTTTCTCAACGATATCGGTTGTTGGGCGATATCCTTTGAATGGTTTGATTACTGACATTTTACGTGTTTTTTTATTGTTTCAAGATATTATTTGTTGACTTGGAACTTTGTGCATCCGTCTTTGAAGAAGCCTACTATCTGGCGTGCTGCAGCGAGGCCTGCGTTGAGGTTAGCCTCTGCTGTCTCTGCGCCTTGTTTCTTAGGTGTTGCGAAGAAACGTGGTGCGAACTGTGCCAATGTCTCTGCATTTGAAGGAGCGATGTCTGTGACATACTTGAGGTCTGTACGCTCGGCGAGTACCTTCTCCATCTCTGCCTCGTTGATGACTTCCTTGCGGGCTGTGTTCACCAAGCAGCCGCCTTTAGGCATTCTGGAGAGGAGGTTGTAGTTGATGCTGTTCTTTGTCTGCTCGTTGGCTGGGATGTGCAACGAGATGTAGTCGCAGTTCTCGTAAAGCTCTTCCAATGTTGCAGGGACGTGTACGCCTTCAGCTTCCATCTTCTCTGTTGGGATGAACGGGTCGAAAGCCCATACTTCCATGCCGAAAGCCTTTGCCTTCTCTGCCACGAGGCGGCCGACGTTGCCGTATGCCTGAATACCTATTCTCTTGCCCTTCAACTCAACGCCTGTGCCTGGCTTGAATGTGTTACGTGCCATGTATATCATCATGCCTATTGCCAGCTCTGCTACCGCGTTGGAGTTCTGTCCCGGTGTGTTCATCGCGATAATGCCCTTCTCGGTGCATGCTGCAAGGTCGAGGTTGTCGAAGCCAGCGCCTGCGCGGACGACGATCTTAAGGTTGTTTGCGTGGTTGAGGACCTCCCTTGTCACCTTGTCAGAACGTACGATGAGTGCGTCAACGTCTGCCACTGCATCATAGAGTTGTTGTACATCGGTGTATTTCTCAAGTGTTGCCAGTGTGTAACCGGCTTCCTCAACGATATTTCTGATGCCTTCTACTGCTGCTTTTGAGAAAGGCTTTTCTGTTGCTACTAATACTTTCATTTCTTTCCTTATTTTAATTAATCAAAGGTGAATACTCTGATGCCATCTCATATCCACCTTTGAGATGTTTGTTATTACTTGTTAGCTTTTTCAAAGTCTTGCATGCACTGCACGAGAGCCTCTACTGACTCGATTGGGCAGGCGTTGTATAATGATGCACGGAAACCGCCGACTGAACGGTGACCCTTGATGCCCACCATGCCGCGCTCTTTTGCAAATGCCATGAATGCGTCCTGCAAGCCCTCGCGACCAGGTGCCATGACCCAGCAGTGGTTCATGATTGAACGTGAGTCCTTCTCTGCTGTGCCTACGAACATGCTGTTGCGGTCGATCTCTTCATAAAGGAGGTTCGACTTCTTAACGTTGATGGCGTTCATTGCCTCTACTCCACCGAGGTTCTTCACCCATGTCAATGTCTCGTGCATTACGAATATTGGGAGTACTGGAGGTGTGTTGAACATTGATACGTCAGCTGGCTTCTCTGCCGGCATGTGGGTGAGGTAGTTAACCATTGTTGGAAGCGGGTTCATGTATGCGCGCTCTCCAATGTTGCCGAGGAGGTCTTTGCGGACAATGACAAATGTGACACCGGCAGGACCGACGTTCTTCTGTGCACCACCGTAGATGAGACCGTATTTCTTTACGTCAACAGGACGGCTCATGATGTCTGACGACATGTCAGCAACAAGTGTGATAGGGCAGTCCATGTCCTCTTTAATCTCTGTTCCGTAAATGGTGTTGTTTGTTGTGATGTGGAAATAATCAGCATCTGTAGGAACTGTATATCCCTTTGGAATGTATGTGTAGTTCTTGTCCTCTGATGAAGCAACTACTTCAACCTTACCGAATAACTTTGCTTCCTTGACTGCCTTCTTTGCCCAAACACCTGTCTGAAGGTATGCTGCCTTTGTCTTAAGCAAGTTTGCCGGCACTGTGAAGAACTGTGTGCTTGCACCTCCACCAAGGAAGAGGATTTCATACTCTGCAGGGATGTTGAGAAGCTCGCGCCATAACTGACGTGTTTCTTCCATGATACGCTCCCAACCCGGAGTGCGGTGTGAAATTTCCATCAAACCTATGCCTGTGTTGTCAAAATTGCGAATTGCGTTGATTGTCGATTCAACGGCTTCCTTTGGAAGGACACATGGTCCAGCATTGAAATTGTGTTTCATTACTATATTTTTTAAACTGTTTATAAATTAAAATTACAAATTTTTTTTACGTTGCAAATCTACTAATTAAAATAATATAAAACACAAAAGATTGAAATCTTTTTTCTCTTTAATCTTTACTGCCGAAAACACTGTTTCTCGCGCCTCCATCACCCTGAAAACCTCATCTCAAAAGACCGCTTCACCCTCTAAGTTTATTTTCCTTACTGCCGCGTTCCTGAGCATCTGCCCGATTCTTTATGCCCGCTTTCGTTCTCCTGTGTCTTTTTCGTAAGTGTAAAGACTGCTCGTGCCCGTAACCGAAATCTCTACCTCGTCTCTTCCACCCCGTATATAACGCTGCCCGATGATTATTATTTTATTGCCGTCATTAACAATATGCTTATGGTAAACGGGAGCCTTGAGTTTGGAATTTGACTGATTCGCAAGGTCTTGATGCCGCCGAATCGCCTCCCGACACCATGGAGATTTATTTTTAAGACCTTATCCAAGATTGTGTTTTTAGACGTTTGATTGTCAATGATTTGAATATCTCTCCTGATTTGTTGGCGTATATTAATTATGTCGGCTCGTTTTTTTCACACAAAGCTCTTTTTTTTAACTTGTGAGTGTTGATAAAAGTTGTACTTTTACCTCCTGAAAATTTTTGTGAAAGAAGTTGGAGCGATTACGTGCTAATCTGTGGCCCTGCCTTGATGTTTGAGTCTCGATGAATTGTCCCGACAAGTTTTTTTGTTATTGTTATGAAAAACACTGAAGATATAGTATTGGTTCTTAACTCGTTGAAAATAAACGAAATTATTTCGGAAGGCTTGGTTGAGTCGGCTAAATGTGGAAATGTGTGGTTTAACGATGCGAATATTGGGGAAGGTGTTGAGAGGGTGAGGGCGATGCTGAGCCGTGATAATCTTGAAAGATGGTCTTCTTGTTTTGGGAGGGAAAAGACAAACCCGAAGAGGGTTGCTGTCGTCGTCGATGGCGCGGCTCCTTTCGATGGCTTGACCGACCTCGTTCTCGTGCTTCTGTCGGGAAACATCTTTGTTGGAAGGGGTTTTGAGAACGACCTGCTTCTTCGTTCTGTCGCCGACGCCCTCATTAAAGCCGATGGTGCTCTTGCCGATTACATCTCTTTTGTGGAGGAGCCTGTGGGGAAAAGCGACGCAATCATCTTGAGCGGCAGTTTCTCTTCAAACAAAACCCTTATGGAATATGTGGACCGTATTCCTCATCTTGTGCATTCGGCTGGTCACGGGACGAGGGTGCTGACAGGGAATGAGAGTGCTGGCGAACTTGACGACATCGCACGAGGATGCTTCTTGAATTTTGGCAGGGGAGAGATGTCGGTAAGAAATATATTTGTTCCTAAAGGATATGATTTCCAAAGACTTCTGTGTTCTTTTGAGAAATGGGAGGACGTGAGGAATAATCCGCGCTACTATAATAATTATGAGTATCGGAAGTCGGCATGCATTGTTGGGAAGGTGCCTTGTCTTGATAATGGCTTTGTTATTTTAAGGGCGTCAGACGGATTCAGCCCGCATATTGGCGAGATTTATTATCATGAGTATTCATCTTTGTCGGAAGTGGGTGCTATTGATGGTGCTTATGATGCGGCAGGGGAGACGATTATGTTTCTTCTTTCTATTTAAAATATTGATAATCAGTGGATATTGAAAAAAATGAAAAAAGTTTTGCAAAAAATATTTTTTGTAAGAGAAAAAGTTGTAATTTTGCCGCTCGAAATAGAGAAATAGAAGAAAAAATATACAGCAATGAAGAAAGACATACATCCAAAGAATTATCGCTTGGTCGTATTTAAAGACATGTCGAACGACTATGCATTCATGTCACGTTCCACCATCAATACAAAGGAGACTATCGTTTGGGAAGACGGAAACGAATATCCTTTGGTGAAGCTTGAGATTTCAAACACATCACACCCGTTCTATACAGGTAAGATGAAACTTGTTGACACCGCTGGTCGTGTTGATAAGTTCAACAGCAAGTACAAGAAATTCCAGGAAGCAAAGAAGAAATAATCCAAGAATTATTGTTAAAGTTTTCATAATGAAGTTTCGCCCTTGCCAGTAATGACAAGGGCTTTTTTGGCACGATTATTGTCAAGGCTCTGAAAAAATTTTTTATGGATAATCAACTCAACCCGGATTTTATTCTAAGTGAAATCATCAATGGCGATGCTGAACTTATTCCGCTTTTGTCCCCAGAAGATGAGAAACGTATGAACGAGGAATCTCTGCCTGAGGAACTTCCGATAATGGCTTTGCGTAACGCCGTACTTTTCCCTGGCGTGGTTATGCCTATCACCGTCGGGAGAAGGAAGACTATTCATCTAATAAAGGAAGCGTACAAGAAACATATAGATATAGGTGTCATAGCCCAACGCGATGCTAAAGTCGAAGAGCCTTTGTTGTCTGACTTGTTCGAGGTCGGCACTATCGGGCAGGTGCTCAAGACGTTACAGATGCCTGACGGCAACTTCACAGTGATAGTGCAGGGCAAACGCCGCTTCAAACTTGAAAGCATTACAGAGACGGAGCCTTACCTCAAAGGCAGGGTGTCGGCTTACGGGAATGCTGACAACGCACCACGCGACCGACAGTTCAAGGCCCTAATACAGTCAATAAAGGAAATGGCGATGCAGATCGTGCAGAAATCTGCCAACGTGCCTTTTGAGGCCACCTTCGCCCTGAAAAACATAGAGAGCCCATGGTTCCTCGTCAATTTTATTGGAAGCAACCTCGTGTCAAATATGAATGACCGCCAGCGGCTGCTCGAAATAGACGACATCGTTGAGTTCTCCGTCAATCTGCTTCAGCTGCTTAACAACGAGATGCAGATGGTTGACCTCAAACAGCAGATACAGAGCAAGGTAAAGGTGGATATGGACAGGCAACAAAGAGAGTATTTCCTGAACCAGCAACTGCGCACCATTCAAGAGGAACTCGGCGGGACTCCTAACGAACAGGATATTAAGGATCTGACAGAAAAGGCTGCCAAGAAAAAATGGAGCAAGGAGGTGGCGGCAGTATTTAATAAGGAGCTGCAGAAACTCCAACGTATGAACCCGCAGGTCGCCGACTACGGTATCCAGCATAACTATCTCGAATATCTTGTCGAACTGCCTTGGAACGAATATACGAAGGATAACTTCGACCTCGAACACGCACAGAAAGTCCTCGACAAAGACCATTTCGGCCTTGAGAAGATAAAGAACAGGATTATCGAACATCTCGCGGTGCTTAAGCTTAAGAACGACATGAAGTCGCCCATCATCTGCCTCGTAGGGCCTCCAGGCGTGGGAAAGACATCCCTCGGTAAGTCGATAGCCAAGGCTCTCGGAAGAAAGTATATCAGGATGTCACTCGGCGGAGTGCGCGACGAGTCGGAACTGCGCGGACACCGTAAGACCTATATCGGCGCAATGCCAGGACGCATCATCCAGAACCTCAAGAAGGTGAAGTCGTCAAACCCCGTCTTTATCCTCGATGAGATTGACAAGGTGAGCGGAAACAATATCAATGGCGACCCACAGGCGGCACTGCTCGAAATCCTTGACCCGGAACAGAACAACACCTTTAACGATAACTTCATCGAACTCGATTTCGACCTCTCGAAGGTGATGTTTATCGCAACCGCAAATAATATTCAGACCATTCATCCCGCACTTCGCGACAGAATGGAGGTCATTGACATTAACGGATACCTCAGAGAAGAGAAATACGAGATAGCAAAACGCCACCTTATACCCAAGCAGATAAAAGAACATGGGTTGAAGCCAAGAGATGTAAGCTTCTCGCAAGCAATCATCTATCAGATTATCGATGATTATACGAGAGAAGCGGGTGTGCGTAGTCTTGAGCGAAAAATCGCTGATGTCATACGTAAGAAGGCAAAGGCGATAGCTATGGGCGGCGAATATGAGAAGAAAGTGACGGTGGACGACTTGCGTAACGCCCTCGGAGTGCCAATGCACCATGACGAGGAGGAGGTGACGCATTCTATGCCGGGCATAGCCATAGGGCTCGCATGGACACCCGTAGGCGGCGAGATCCTCTCTATTGAGGTGAGCCTTAGCCGCGGCCGCGGAATGCTTAACATGACCGGAAACCTCGGCGACGTCATGCGTGAGTCGGCAACAATAGCATACGAGTTTATCAAGGCGCACGCCGGCGAACTCAAGGTTAATCCTATCGTCTTTGACGAGTGGAACGTCCATATCCATGTCCCGGAGGGTGCCACCCCTAAAGACGGACCTTCCGCCGGAATAACCATGCTCACAGCCCTCACCTCCGCACTAACCCAAAGGAAAGTCAAGGATAAACTGGCTATGACAGGCGAGATAACACTGCGCGGAAGAGTGCTGCCCGTAGGAGGCGTGCAGGAGAAACTCCTCGCAGCTAAAAGAAATAACGTCACCGACGTGATTCTCTCAAAAGAAAATGAACGTGACCTCAATGATATTAAACAAGAATACGTCGAAGGCCTGAACTTCCATTTCGTGGATAATATGCTCGACGTCCTCGAACTTGCATTGGAAAAGGAACAAAATGTCAATGCTATGGATTACAACAAGTTCCTTATCGACTCGCATAAGAAGGTGGCGGGATTTAAATCATAATGTCTCTCTATTTTGAGGCTCCTAACTCTAACCGCATCGATTTTTTGCTCTGACAAAGATTTTCGATGCGGTTTTCTTTTGAAAAAATATTATAATGAAAATCAGCGTGATATAATATCAATGCACTGATGTTATGCTTTGAGAACAATGTCCTTTACTGCAATCTTCTCTGATGTATAAACCTCCCCGGCTGTCGTCTGTATCACTGCCTCCATCATCAAGTCGGGAGTTTGCTTGAGCAGATATTCTAACTCCTCCATCTTCTCGTCAAGAAGATACCTTCTCGCACGCGCTCCCCTGTACTTCCCGTTAGGAACGAAGTCGCTGTCAATCTCCTGATATTCAGCCCTGAAGAAGTCGCTGCCATCATCGAAGGGACTCGAAATCTTGAAGAAAGGCTCCTCAAAAGAAATGTCGTAGCTCTTGGAGTATCTGAAATTCAAGTCGATAACGAAAAAAGGCCATTCATCAAGAATCTTCTTTGCCTCAATCTTCATCTGTACCTTGTGAGAGCTCACCTTTGCAAGGCTGTCGATGGTCTCCATGGGGAACAATGGGACGTTTGAGCTGTTTCCCCTCATGAAACTCAATAACTTGTCTCGGTCGCTCAATGAGACGGTCATACATCTGCCTCCATAGTCGCTGATGACCAACACTCCTCTGTCGGAACGAATACTCTTGATACGCATTTCTGTGTTTGATTTTTATGCAAAAATACGAAAAATGTGTTCTTTTGCAATCTTATTTTCGTTCGTAACAAAAAAATTGCTTTTTTTGCACAAAATATTGCGATGAAGAAACTATGTTATTTGTTTGCGGTCATGTTGGCGTTCTCTTGTACAAGGAGTGAATCTGCCGGCTCTGGCCATAAGATTTTTAAATATAACGAGGCGGCGGGACTGCTTACTCTCGACCCTATATATGCCAAGGACCAGCCTCACATCTGGGCGTGTAACCAATTGTATAACACCCTTGTATCCTTCGATGACGACATGAACATCGTGCCTTCCGTGGCAAAGGAATGGACAGTCTCCGACGACGGGCTGACATACCGTTTCCTGCTTCGCGACGACGTGCTGTTCCATAGCGACAGCTGCTTCGGAGGATGTGTTAGGAAGGTGGTGGCAGACGACTTCGTTTATTCTTTCAACAGGCTTCTTGACAAGAAGAACAGCTCGCCGGGTACATGGGTCTTCTCGAATGTGAGGCATGATGATGACGGATATGCCTTCCGTGCAATAAACGACTCCGTCTTTGAGATAGAGCTATCGCGCTCCTTCCCGGCGTTCCTCGGCATCCTCTCGATGTCGTATGCTTCCGTGGTGCCTTTTGAAGCCGTTGATTATTATGGCGTTAACTTTGGACGGCATCCGGTTGGGACAGGACCTTTTAAGTTCCAATATTGGAAAGAGGGGGTGCGCCTTGTGATGAGGAAAAACCCTGATTATTTCGAGATGATAGATGGGACGCGCCTCCCTTATCTCGATGCTGTCTCTATAAGCTTCCTCATTGATAAACAAGTGGCTTTCATGGAGTTCGTGAAAGGAAAGACGGACTTCATGTCTGGAGTAGATGCCCGATATAAAGATGAGCTTCTCACTCGTGACGGAAATCTGAAGGCCAAATATCACGACAGGTTCTATATGGTCAGGCAGCCGTATCTTAACACTGAATATCTTTCCTTTTTCGTTGACACACAAGAGGAAAGGGAGAATAAGGAACGTTCGGCGGCATTGCGTAAGGCCATCAGCTATTCCGTTGACAGAGAGAAAATGCTGCGTTATCTTAGGAATGGCATAGGCAAGCCGGGAAACTCAGGCATCATTCCCGCGGGACTGCCCGGCTTCGACTCGTTAGGGACAATAGGGTATCGTTTTGATATGTCGAAGGCTTACTCCCTCGTCGAGGAGTATCAGCTTCAAGGCTCGGAGATAACACTCTATACTACAAAGGAATACATCGACATCGCTAAGTTCGTGCAGTCGTCGGTGAGTGAGGTCGGGATAGTGTGCAGGGTAGAGGAGATGATGCCTGCCGCACTGAGGGAGAAAAGGGCGAAATGCTCTCTTCCGTTCTTCCGCTCCTCTTGGATTGCCGACTACCCCGATGCGGAGAACTATCTATCCCTGTTCACCTCGGAGAACTTCGCACCTGACGGGCCAAACTATACACACTACTCAAACGACACATACGACGCCCTGTATAAAAAGGCAATGGGGTCGAACGATGTTGAGGAAAGAGTGGCACTTTACCACCAAATGGATTCAATCATGATGAGCGATGCGCCCGTGGTGGTGCTCTATTATGACGAGGTGCTGAGGTTCGTCAACAAGAGAGTGTCGGGATTTAACGGCAACGCTATCAATATGCTTAATCTTAAAACAGTAGAAATCAATTGATTATCGTCTGTAATCCTGAAAAAGAGCATGTGGGCGTTAGTTTTTCATCTGATGAAAAAAATGTTATCGCGGGTGTAAAAAAATTTGAAAATCATTGATATTGTGTTTGAAAAATATGTATTTTTGCAACGATTTTTATGAAAATATTAATATAATGATAAATATAAAATTTCCTGACGGTAATGTCAGACAATATGAATCAGGTGTGACGCCTATGGACATAGCCAAAAGCATTAGCGAGGGCTTGGCACGTAACGTTTTATCTGCAAAGGTTAACGGTATTATGTGGGACGCATTACGTCCGATAGACAATGATGCTGACATTTGTTTATATACATGGAACGATCCTGAAGGAAAGGCAACGATGTGGCATTCGTCGGCGCACCTCATGGCAGAGGCGATAGAGCAGCTGTATAAGGGTGTGAAATTCGGTATCGGGCCGGCGGTGGAGAACGGCTTCTACTACGACATCGACCCGGGAGAGAACAATATCACCGAGGAGGACCTTGTGAAGATTGAGAACAAGATGCTTGAGCTTGCGAAAGAGAAGCAGGCTTTTGAGCGTGTCGATGTGTGCAAGGCAGAAGCCATGAAGCATTTCGAGGAGAAAGGTGACGAGTATAAGGTGGAGCTTGTAAGCGAGCTTGAAGACGGCACAATAACATACTATAAGAGCGGCTCGTTCACCGACTTGTGCCGCGGACCACACATCCCTGACACATCGTTCATCAAGGCTGTCAAACTGACATCTATCGCTGGCGCATATTGGCGTGGCGATGAGACACGCAAACAGCTCACCCGTATCTACGGCATCACTTTCCCGAAGAAGAAGGACCTTGAGGATTATCTGGTATTACTCGAAGAGGCAAAGAAACGCGACCATAGGAAACTCGGCAGGGAACTTGAACTGTTTATGTTCACCGACATGGTGGGCAAAGGCCTCCCGATGTGGCTGCCAAGAGGAACGGCTCTGCGTAACCGCCTTCAGGAATACCTGACAAAGATACAGAGACATTATGGATATGAGCAGGTCATCACCCCACATATCGGGAATAAGAACCTGTATGTGACATCAGGTCACTGGGACCATTACGGCAAGGACAGCTTCCAGCCTATCACTACACCGGAAGAAGGCGAGATGTACTTGCTCAAGCCGATGAACTGCCCTCACCACTGCATGATATACAAATGGCAGCCGCGTTCGTACAAGGACCTCCCGCTGCGTCTTGCGGAGTTCGGCACTGTTTACCGTTATGAGCAGAGCGGCGAGCTGCATGGTCTTACACGCGTGCGCTCGTTCACACAGGACGATGCACATATCTTCTGCCGCCCCGACCAAGTGAAAGAGGAGTTCATCCGCGTAATGAACATCATCGAGATAATCTTCAAGGCACTTAAGTTCGAGAACTTCGAGGCTCAGATATCGCTGCGTGACCCACAGAACACCACCAAATACGTCGGTACAGACGAGAACTGGGAGAGAGCAGAGAACGCCATAAAAGAGGCCTGCGCAGAAAAAGGTCTTCCCGCCAAGGTGGAATACGGCGAGGCAGCATTCTATGGCCCGAAACTTGACTTCATGGTGAAAGACGCCCTCGGACGCAGATGGCAGCTCGGCACAATCCAAGTTGACTATAACCTGCCAGAACGTTTCGACCTTACCTATATAGGCTCTGATAATGAGAAACACCGCCCGGTGATGATTCACCGCGCTCCTTTCGGCTCTATGGAACGCTTCGTCGCTGTGCTGCTCGAACACTGCGCCGGCGACTTCCCACTCTGGCTCGCACCAGACCAGGCTATCATCCTCCCTATAAGCGAGAAATACCAAGAATATGCCGAGAAAGTGTATGGCGAACTTAAGAACTCGGAGATAAGAGTGCTCCTCGACGATAGAAGCGAGAAGATAGGAAGAAAAATACGTGACGCCGAATTGAAAAAAATACCTTATATGCTCATCGTTGGCGAGAAAGAGTCAGGCGAAGGACTTGTGTCAGTGCGTAAACGCGGCACCGGCGACCTTGGCTCAATGCCAATAGCAGACTTCGTGAAACTTATTGAGAACCAAGTCAGTGATGAACAAAAAGTGGACTTTAATAACTAATTGTTAAACTAATATAGGAGAGTAATACCATAGCACTTCAAGTAAACAATGGAGGAAACAAACCTCCAAGAAAGCAGCAAAATGATGATCCTCATAAAATAAATAACAGGATCACAGCCTCAATGGTCAGAGTCGTAGGTGAGACAGGAGACAATGAGATTCACCCGATTCGTGAAGCTTTGAGAATGGCCGAAGAAGCAGGCCTCGATTTGGTTGAGATTTCACCAACAGCAAATCCGCCTGTCTGTAAGATAATGGACTATAAGAAGTTCCTCTTCGACCAAAAGAAGAAACAAAAGGAGATAAAGGCCAAGCAGGTCAAGGTGGTAGTGAAAGAGATTCGTCTCGGCCCTCAGACCGATGACCATGACTTCGAGTTCAAGCTGAATCATGCAAAGAGATTCCTTGAAGAAGGCGCGAAGGTGAAAGTGGATGTGTTCTTCCACGGCCGCTCAATAGCCTATAAGGAACAAGGTGAACTCATTCTGCTGAAGTTCGCCCAAGCCCTCGAAGACTTCGGTAAAGTGGAGTCGCTGCCTAAACTCGAAGGTAAACGTATGCTAATGATGGTTGCTCCAAAAAAATGATTTAGACACTCATTTGTAACTTTAAAATATTTTTTACAATGCCAAAAATGAAAACAAAATCCGCTGCCAAGAAACGCTTCAGAGTTACAGGCACCGGTTTAGTAAAGAGAAAACATGCTTATCATAGCCATATCTTGACAAAGAAATCTAATAAACGTAAACGCGCATTAGGTCATCAGACTCTCGTCGATAAAGCAAATATGGCAGCCGTTAAGGAAATGCTTCTCATGTAATTAAAAAAATTGTTAAACTTGTCAGAGCGGATTGAAGTTCCCGGAATGATGCGGGGCGCTCTGACGGATAAAAATTTATTACTATGCCAAGATCAGTTAATGCAGTCGCTTCAAGAGCAAGACGCAAGAAAATTTTAAAACAGACAAAAGGTCAGTTCAGCGCTCGTAAAAACGTCTGGACAGTGGCTAAGAACTCTTACGAAAAGGGTTTGACCTATGCCTATCGCGACAGAAAAGCCAAAAAACGTGATTTCAGAAGCCTTTGGATTGTTCGTATCAATGCCGCCGCTCATCAGTACGGTATGACTTACAGCACATTCATGGGTAAGATTCATGCAGCTAACATCGACCTCAACCGTAAGGTTCTCGCCGACTTAGCTCTCAACAACCCTGAAGCTTTTAAAGCTATAGTTGAAAAAATAAAATAATGTTTTCAAGAATGAGTGTATTAAAAGCCGCTGTGAAGCGGCTTTTTTTGTTCGTTCCCTAACTCCTTTCCCATTTATCATCAGGAGTCGTGCCAAGGGTGCTGGAATTATGCCTTCAGGCCTCTATCAACCTTGATGTGCGTCCCTCAACAGGTCGTTAACAGTCTTTACAGGATTGAATGTCAAGATTGGAACTTCTACGAATATAGTAATCCAATCAGCCATGGCTCCATTCCATAAGCCGGGTAACTCCATGGCTTTCAAATCTTTACCATCTTTTGACTTGTAAGAGATGAATCCGGTGTTGGTATCAATGAAGTCGTTGAGGTTGAATGGCTTCCCGTTGAAATCGAATGTCGCACAAACGAGGTCAACAGGATTGAAGTGCGTTGACGAGCGGAATAATCCTTCTTGCTCCTTGTCATTGTGGTCTATCTGCGATGATTCTACAATCTGAAGAGACACTTCATCGTTGCTGTTCCTTGTGAAATATGGACCGCCGCCGGGTTCGCCCTCGTTCCTCACCATTCCGCATACTCTCATTGGCCTGTTCAACTTCCCGTAAAGGAAGTCAATCTTCTCAATCTCATTATAAGTGCTGTAAAACTCCGGAATATCTATCATCAGGCTGTCTTTTGCAAACGCCTCAATCTCTTTCAGCTCCTCACCATTCACATCACCGTCATCAAGGAGAGACAAGTATTCGAACTGCTGCTGTTGCAAACGGAAGAGATAGCCGCATAACACCTTTTTATATTTATATGTGGTCTCCTTCAGCCTGTCGGGGACGACGTTATCGATGTTCTTTATGAATATTATCTCCTTGCGTAAGTCGTTGAGGTTCTGAATCAATGCTCCATGTCCGCCCGGACGGAACACAAGCCTGCCGTTTTTGTCCCTAAAAGGCTCGTTGTTCATGTCAACGGCAATGGTGTCGGTAGATGGTTTCTGCACCGAGAATGAGATGTCGTATCTGATGCCAAATCGTGTCTCATATTCTGGAACAACCTTGGCCACTGTTTCCTTAAATATGTCGAGATGTTCTTGCGACACCGTGAAATGAAGCTGTGCGACTCTACCTTCTTTTGTGTCGGCGGTGCTGTATTCGGCGGCTTCAACGAGGTGCTCCTCGATGGCGAGACGAGCATCATCACCGTACTGATGGAACTTTAATAAGCCTTTGGGAAGACTGCCGTAATTTAGGCCTTCTGCATTGAGCAATGTCTCCGCTATCTCCACTAACTCGTTGTTAACCAACATCTCTTCAATGTCTTTCCCTTTCTCTTTTAACGCCGTTTTCAAATCGTTGAAGAAGGCGAAATCATGAATGCTGATGAAAAAGTTCTCTATCGAATCGGGCTTAATCTTCTCTTTTTTTAAGAAATTATTCGGTATCTCCTTTCCTTTATACTCGTCAACAAAGGAGAAAATGGTCTTGAACATTCGGCTCGCCGCTCCCGATGCCGGCACAAACTTGATGATGTCGTAATATTTCTTGTCATTGTCATACTGCCTTTCAAGCTCGCAAACTTCGTCATCGTTGAACCTTATTATGCCTCGCCCTATTGTAGCCGGCGCTGTCAACTCGCTGAACGGGAATCCTTTGATGAACTTATCTATTTGATTTTCAACTTGTTCTATCTTGATGCCTAATGACTCTAACTGTTGTTTGTCTGTGGATTGTAATGGGGTCATGATAAATAAAATTTTATTCACAAAGGTAATAATTATTTTTTTTAGAATAAAAAATTTTTGAAAAAAATGGTTGCGCAATAAACAAAATACTGTATTTTTGCGTTAGTAAAAACAATAAAATTTAAATTTTTTAGATATGACAAAGAACATCGAAGAAGCAATTAATGCTCAGATTAACGCTGAATTATGGTCAGCTTACCTTTATTTATCAATGGGAACTAACTTCCGCGCAAAAGGTCTTGACGGAGTGGCAAACTGGTTTGAGGTGCAGTTCAAGGAAGAGCAAGAACACGCAATGATTCTTTATAAATATATGCAGTCACGTGGCGCTCGCGTTGTGTTGGCTCCAATAGCAGCGGTTCAGACAGAATGGGCAACACCTCTTGAGGCTTTCGAAGACACCCTTCTGCATGAGAAGAAAGTTACAGCTATGATTCACAATATCAACAAAATGGCTATTGAGGCTAATGACTATGCTACTCAAAACAGAATGGCATGGTTCATTGACGAACAGGTTGAGGAAGAGGATGAGGCTCAGAAGTTAGTTGACGCATTCAAGATGATTGAAGGCGAGAAAGTCGGTATGTTTATGCTTGATAAAGAACTTGGAAACAGGAAATAATCCTTGTCAAGCTACTGAAAAATGGATTGGGAGATTAATAGTCTCCCTTTTCTTTTGCCCTTTCTCAAAACCATTCAATGTGCAGTGATGTCTTTGATGTGAGTTTTATGCATTGGGCGATGAATAAAAATATAGTCCTGAGTTTTGCTCTCAGGACTAATGATATGGAAGTCAGGTTCAACAATAGTCAAATGATTTGGTTATTTTCTTCTGAGCAGTATTTTGTTTAGTTTTAATCCAATGTTTTCGAGAGGGTTACATCTTTCAGTTTGGTCGAGGACGAACTCGTTCGGTCCTTTTTCTATTTTCATGGTTCCGAAATATGCGGTCTGTAACATTCTGTCAACGCCGGGAAGTGAGAGTGACAGCTCTGCTCCGTTGCATCTCACTGAGTATTTTTTGTCGTTATTTTCAGGTTCATAAACGATAAAAACATCGTATTCTGCAGATTCTTCTGCTTCGATGTTCCAAGAAATCCATGATTCTGTTTCAACGCTCATATAGCCTGTGCCGTCAAGGGCTGCATGGAACAGTCCGTTTTGGGTAGTTAGGACGATGTCGCCTCCGTCTTGGGATTTCACAATTTTTATGTCTTCGTCTTTTATTTTTGCCAAGATGTCGAGGGTGTCGGGGTTCTCTTTGAGGAATTGTCCAATGCCTAAAAGTACATCTTTTTCATAATCAATGACTTTTCCAGTATCATCGGGGCCGATGTTCAGGAGGAAGACGCCGCCGTGGCGCACCGTGCTTGTCAGTCTGTTGATTTGAGTGTTGATTTGTTTTGATAGTTCCGGTCGTTTTATCCAAGATTTGTAGCCCCATGTTCCATAAAGAGAAGCAGGGTTGTCCCAATAGATGTCGCCGTAGGAGGCCACGTCGCCGTTGTCGGGCAGTGTCATGTAGTCGCCCATGTTGTTCATTATCCTTCCATTGATAAGACATTGAGGCTGAATCGATTTCACTGTCTCCCTGAATCTCTTGCTTTGTTCCGGGGTGATAAGTCCCATGTCGAACCATATTGT
>SAMEA3663283__coassemble_1058_pt1 | contig 19442 bp, 14 predicted proteins | sample SAMEA3663283__metabat2_low_PE_020 | metagenome-assembled genome bin SAMEA3663283 (sample SAMEA3663283) | pig gut metagenome | biome: pig gut; feature: pig-associated habitat; material: faeces | place: China | collected 2013
AGCAGCCGCAGTTGCCACCGTTGCCGCCTTGTCCACCGTGTCCATGTCCGTGACCACCATGATGATGACCTGTAGTGTCACAAATCATAGTATCGCAATGATGAATAATGGAATCATGATGTCCTAAAGAGTCGAACGGGCAGAAACCACCGTGACCGCCACCGGTGACAGACGTCTCCGTAGAATTTTGATTTTCAATAATTTCCTCGATAGGGTTCATCTTTGTACAAGCTGCGAGAACAATAATACCTAAGATCATTGCAGCAGCAAAAAGTTCTTTTCTCATATAGAATTTTATTTTTACGTTTAATTATTTAGCGCAAAGTTATAAAAAAAATGCAGAATTAAACAAATTAATTCTGCATTTTTTAAGATGGCAGGTACTATTATTCCATCACGCACTCTTCGGTACGGATAGGTTCCGGCATACTTTTGCGGATATCGAGTTCATCGATAAGATTTGTTGCGCCTGAGAGTTTATCAATGATAAACAGCACATAGCGAATATCGACATTTATAGTACGTTGGAGGTTTGGTTCAAAGTTCACGTCGCCGCTCATTGCTTCCCAGTTGCCATCGAAGGCGAGGCCAATGAGTTCGCCTTTGCCGTTCATGATAGGGCTGCCGGAGTTACCGCCGGTGATGTCGTTTGTTGAGAGGAAGCATGTTATGAGTTCGCCGTTTTCGTCAGCATACTGTCCGAAGTCTCTTGCCTCGATAAGGTCGATGAGTCGTTTTGGAGAGTCGAACTCGAAATCGCCAGGGATATATTTCTCAAGGATACCGTTAGCTGTGCAGACATAGTCGTAAGAGATAGCGTCGGCGGGCTGATAGTCTTTCACTGAGCCATAGCTCATTCTTAATGTTGAGTTTGCGTCAGGATAGAGCACTTTATCAGGCTGTGTCTCGGCATAGAATTCACGAAGACCTTTAACAAAGAGGTGGTCATTTTCAGCAATAATCATATTAGCCATTTGATAAGCAGGTATGATACCTGAAATCTGTTCCACTAAGCCTAATAACAAAGTCATTGCTGGGTCTTTCGCTATTTTCTTCACATTTGGATTCTCAATGAACGCCTTTATTTCTTCCGGGTTTGAGAACATTGATGAGCACACTGCTTCGCCGAGCAAATTCCAGTCACCTTTATATTTCTTGAGCATTTTCTGTAATGATTCTGGGAGCTGCTCTGTTTCGAACTGTCTTGAATATATTTTCAGCACTTCAATAAACATGTCATGTTCGACGCGAGGGTCAAGGCCTTCGAACATAGCGTCAACATCTAATTCTTTCAGGCTGTTTGCAGCTTCAGCTTTTTCTTCTTTTGATGTTTCTTTATCAGAGGCGACACTGAGGTAGCTCATAAATTCAGTAGCGACAGCCAATGGATTGAGTTGGGAGAGGAAATTCGGGAAATAGAGTAATCCGGCTTCATTAGAGAGCTCTTTATACATTTCTTCAAGAGCAGGAAGCACTTCGCCGTATTCAGCCTTACGGTTTTCGTCTTGTTCAACCCAGTTTAAGAAGTTGTTTTCGAGTTCAGCCTTACGTTCAGCGACTTTGTTCTTACGCAACATCTTCATCTGTCCCTCGAAGTTTTTCCAAGTGTTAGCTAAGCCGGCTTTTGTATCGGCATAGTTGATATTCACAGCCTTGTCAATCATCATATATTTATCCATAACGTCTGTTTCGGCTTTGAACACTTCATAAACGATTGGGTAGAAATAGTCAACGTTGTAGTTGATGCCGAAAGACGTCATATAGCGTTCTGTTGTGCCAGGGAAGCCCCAAATCATAGTGAAGTCGTTTTCTTTCACGCCGTCGAGGCTGATAGGGAGGTGGTGTTTAGGAGTGAGAGGCTTATTGTTTGCCGAGTATTCGGCAGGTTCACCATTTTCGTCAGCATAGACGCGGAAGACGCTGAAGTCGCAGGTATGGCGTGGCCACATCCAGTTATCGGTGTCGCCGCCGAACTTGCCTATCGACTGAGGGGCGGTACCCACGAGGCGGACGTCGGTATAAGTTTTATAAACGAACATATAGTATTCGTTACCCTCGAAGAAACCTTTGATGACAGGGTTAAGCTTTCCGTCTTCTGATGCAGATTCTTCTATCTCTTTGATTTTCTTTTTGATGGCACTGTTACGTTCCATGAAGTCCATTGTGTCGTTAACGACTGAGAATATCTCCTCTGTCACATCTTCCATTCTAACGAGGAAAGAGGCCGACACACCTTCTGCTGGAAGTTCCTCATTGAAGTTCTTAGCCCAGAAGCCTTCGTTAAGATAGTCGTGTTCAACGGTAGAGAGGGCTGCTATCGAGCTGTAGCCGCAGTGATGGTTAGTGAAGAGCAGGCTGTTTGTAGAGACTATTTCGCCGGTGCAAAAGAATCCACGAGGTTTGCTGCCATTGGATAGTCCGACGATAGCGTCTTTAAGGCTGCTGTTATTGATACTGTAAAGTTCCTCCGGTGTGAGTTGCAGACCCATCTTCTCCATGTCAACATAGTTAAGACGTTCTACGAACATTGGGAGCCACATGCCTTCATCGGCTTTGATGATGCCTGTCATAGCAAACATGACGGCAAAGAATAATGATAATTTTTTCATTTTGTATTATAGTTTAAATTTGTTCTTTATATTAATTAAGGTATTGCATACCCATTTCGTAATAGATATCCTTAGGGATACCGAGGCTGTTAACCTTATCGAGGTCAGCTTGGAGTTCCGGTCTGATAACGCCTTCGGAAGCAATCCAGTTTTTGACCAAGTCATAGTTGCCATCGCCTTGTGCTGTAAGGATAGCGCCGCCGAGTTTTTCGACTGCGGCTTTCATCTTCGGGAAGTCGATAGAATAGAGGCCGTCAGCGTCGCGGGTGAAGGCACCTTCTTTAGCGAGGAAGTTAAATTCGAGCATATTAGCTTTACCGTGTGCTGATGCTGCGCCAAAACGGACGGAGCGGAAGATGCCGGCCATGAAGGTGGTATAGTTCTCTTCGAGGGTGGTGTTTGTATATTCGCCCATCTCTGCGAGTTTTGTGACGAGGAAGAGACCGAGGATATCGGCTTTTGCCTCCTCGATGGCGGAATATTGTTCTTTCAAGGCATGGCGTACGGTGCCGGTGCCGTCGAGAGTGTTTTTGATGCCGAGGCCGTGCGCCACCTCATGGAACATGACGTTAGCGAAGAACGCGTCGAATTTGATGTTAGGGCGTGACTTCTCAGTCATGAGGGCGTTAGAGATAGGCACCACAATCTTGTCGAACTTGGCCTGCATAGCGTTTTTAAGCTGTAGCTTGCGTGTTCCTTTCTGCAGCTGCACCCTCTCGTCGTTTGGCAGGTTGATAGCTATTGTCTTAGAGCCCATATTGCAGTCGCCGCCGTAAAACACTACATCATAAACGGCGAGGTCGGCGTCGCTGCCAGGAGTCTCCTTCTTATATTTCTCCTCAACAGGGAGTTGTTTCTGTAGTTCAGGGAGAAGAGCGGCATAGCGTGCGAGTTGTGAGCTCCATTCGTGGTCTTTAATCAAGATGAAAGACTCATGTGCTGCCTTATAGCCATAGAGAGCATCGACATAGTTCTCTATAGGGCCAACGACGAAGTCGATATTATTGTTACGCACGTCCATCCAAGCCATATCCGACTCATAGTAGTCGTCGGAGAGAAGAGCGTCGGCTCTAAGCTCAAGATATTTGGCGAACTCCGGGTCGGCGGCGAGGCGGGAGGCCTTACGCAACATCATTGCGGCTTGGGCAATCTGCTCGGCATAAGCCTCGTGGAACCACACGGTCTGGAGCTTGCCGTCCTTATCGCGGCGGATGAGAGTGTATTGGCTTGTCTTATCGGCATTGTCCCAAGCCTCAAACTCCGCCTTTGTCATGTCGGCAGGATAGAACCCCGCGCCGGCAGGCATCTCCTGAAAACCCGGCAGGAAAGGACGAAGGTTGTCGAGCTGGTCCCAAGGGCCATAGTTTATCTCAGCATACTTTCTGGCGTTAGCGTCGCTGATGCCGTCAAGGAACTCGGCCTTGCTGCTTCCAAGGTTCTCGGTCCAGAAGATGTCGTCCATGATTTGACCAGCATCAAAAAGATAACGGAGCATCTCCTTCTCGTTTGATGAAAGATGGTCGATGTTAGATGTCAGTGTCACCTTCGCATATTGGTTAGCGAGGTTAGCATAGTGTTCAGCATTAGGAGAAGTCTTCTCACCACAGCTTACGAAGATAGCAGATACTGCGATGGCCATAGCCAGATTTTTTAGTTTCATCTTATTTTTCATTTTTATTTATTATCATTTCAAAAGAGAAATCAGCCAGAGGATGTCGTCCCATGACTGCGTGAAATACAGCACATTAGCCTTAAGGATATTTATTGTGCCGTTAGTGTCGAGGCTTAAGGAGTAGATGATGATAGAGAAGTTAAACATCAGGGCTGCGATGATGAACAGCCAGACAGTAGTGACGACCTTCCACACCTTATTCATACGAGGCTATCTTCTTACAAACAGTTTCTTAGAGATAACAGCGTCGTTTGTGATGATTCTGACGAGATAGTTTCCGGCAGGGAGTTCCGAGACGTTAATCTCGTCGCCACCACTTAAGCTCATCACCGTGCGACCGAAGACATCTGTCAACTCAATGCCGTTCACGCACACATTGTCATCGTTAACAATCTTCACTGACTCGTTAGCCGGGTTAGGGAACAACGACATACCGTTTTCAACGCTATTCTCTTCAATATCATCAATATCGCAAGTGTTATATTCCGGGTTGAGATAGATAATCTCGTTCTCATTCTCATGGAAGCAGAGGAGATAGAACATCGCTCCCTCCGCTGTAGGCTCGCATCTGCCGACATTAAGAAAGCCACGGCTACTGCCGACACCCTCAATCCAGAACTCCGTCTCATTCTCAATACCCACATAAATGAATGAAATCTGCTTTCTCTGCACGCCGAGCTCATCAGTGATATAAGAGACCTCGGTCACCTGCATAGGATTATCGCTGTCGTCATTAAAGAAGTCGCCCTCTGTAAGGCTATAGTCATACATCAGCACTTCTTCTTCATAGTCATTTGCGCCTGCGTTCCATTTGCAGAAGAATACGTATTCATCTTCAAGCCTATAGGCACCCGCGAGCTCGCTCACCCCGTCAGTAAGAGTGTAAATCTCGTTATAGTCAAGCCCGTTGATAGTGGTGACATCGCCGACATACTCGGTATATTCAAACGAGCCTTGCGGATATGGAGGACTCCATACATACTTACCCATTATATACCATGTGTTTCCTGAACCAACTTGCGCCTGCGCGCCAAACGAAACGGCAATGACTGCTATCGCCAAAGCCAGAGATTTTCTAAGTTTCTGTAACATTTTCATCAATATTTTACTTTTATTTTTAAGTGACAAAGATACAGTATTTTACAATACGTGTGGGATTAATTTTAAATAAACTATTTTTTATCAGAATTGAAGAATTTTATATTTTTGCGGCATGGCTGGAATATACCTTCACTTCCCTTTTTGCAAAAGCAAATGCGCTTATTGCAACTTCTATTCTGTCGTTGAGGAGCAGACACGGCATGACTTCCTGAGTGCAATAAGAAATGAGATAGAGATGAGGAAGGACTATCTCGAAGGCGAGCCGGTCAGCACCATTTATTTAGGCGGAGGCACGCCCTCTCTGTTCAAAGTCATTGAGATACAGGAGATTATCTCGTCATTACACAAGCACTTTAACATCATTCCTGAGCCGGAGTTCACCATTGAGGCCAATCCCGACACCGTCAGCATGCAGTCGCTCGACGAATACCGCGCCATTGGCATCAACCGCGTAAGCATAGGGATACAGAGCTTCTTCGACGACGACCTGATGTATCTCAGCAGAAGGCACGACTCTCGACACGCCATCAGCATCTTGAAGAATATCAATGAGATAGGTTTTAAGGAGGTGACGTTAGACCTTATATACGGCATCCCCACCCTCACCGATGAGAAATGGATAACAAACCTTGAGACCGCCTTCGCCTCTTGCGCCAACCATCTCTCGGCTTACGCCCTCACCATTGAGGAGAAGACCGCTCTCGCAAAACGCATCATGGACGGGAAAGCCGCGCCTGTGGACGACGATACCGTTGTAAGACAATACTTTATCCTTACAGAGATGGCAAGGAAGAACGGCTTTGAACATTATGAGGTGTCGAACTTCGCACGCCACGGACATCACTCACGACACAACAGCTCGTATTGGGAAGGTGAGAAATACTTAGGCCTTGGACCATCGGCACACTCCTACAACGGCAGCTCAAGACAATGGAACATCGCTAACACCAAGGCTTATAACTCATTGCTCCTCAACAAGAAAGAATCGTTTTTCGAGATAGAGCACCTCTCCCCCACCGACAAGTATAACGAATATGTCATGACATCGCTCCGCACTCAAAAAGGCTGCAACACCGATAATATCAGCAACAGGTTCGGCGAGAAAAGCAGACGCCATTTCCTAAAACATATTGAGCCTTTTATTAACGACAGCCGCCTTATTATTAATGGTAGCAATTACGCACTCTCCGACGAGGGAATGCTTTTCGCAGACGGCATAGCCGCCGGACTTTTTCAATAAAAAAATCATGACAAGATAATATTTTTGAAAATAATACGTTTCATCATTGAACTCTTTGGACCAAATTTTGTTTTAAGAGCAAATAACGATTATTATCATTTATATCCTTTTCATATCATTACTACTCATGAGACCTCTGGAATACGGAGGTCTCTGGTTTTATGACACATCTTTTGCCGCCATAACAAAAAAAAGATTATCTTTGGAGTCGCGAAACAAAGAGCATCATGGAGAACCAAAACATTGAAAACCAAAAACTTGAGTTGGCGGATAAGTTTGTAAGAGACACAAACACGAACATCTTTCTCACGGGCAAGGCGGGAACGGGGAAGACGACATTCTTACGAAGGCTTGCGGAGACGACATACAAGCGGCATGTCATTGTAGCACCAACGGGAGTCGCCGCCATCAATGCGGGAGGCACCACCATACACTCTTTTTTCCAGCTGCCCTTCGGTCCGCAGATTCCGGAAGACGCACTCGATGAAGCCGGCGCCTACAACAGCGACATCAGGTCGAGGTCCGCGCAATATCAGAAGATAAGCACCAACAAGCTGAAGATAATGCGTTCCATCGACCTGCTCATCATCGACGAGATATCGATGGTGCGCGCCGACCTGCTCGACGCCGTTGATGCCGTGATGAGAAGAGTGCGCCACAACAACAAGCCTTTCGGCGGAGTGCAACTGCTGATGATTGGCGACATACACCAGCTCGCCCCCGTCGCGAAATTAGAAGAATGGGAACTGCTGCAACCTTATTATAATTCAGTGTATTTCTTTGACAGTCACGTACTTCAGAAAACGCCGTTCTTCTGCATCGAGCTCGACCATATCTACCGACAAGCCGACAACACCTTCATCGACATCCTTAACAAGATTCGAAACAACAACATTGACAGCAGGAGCCTCGACATTCTCAACACTCGCTACATGCCTGATTTCGAGCCATCTGACGACGAAGGCTACATCACACTGATGACACATAACAGACAGGTTGACAGCATCAACAATAGCAAACTTGACGAGTTGGACTCAGAACTGATAACATTCGATGCCAAAGTGACAGGCACCTTCCCGGAGATCTCCTATCCAACAAAAAACACCCTCGAACTGAAAGTGGGCGCACAAGTGATGTTTGTCAAAAACGACCCTTCTCCCGAAAAACAATATTACAACGGACGCATAGGGACAATAATAGATTATGATGAGAATGAAGGACTTAAAGTAAAATCAGACGACGACATCATAACCGTGACCGCAGTGACATGGCAGAACTTCGAATACGCCATCAACGAGAGCACAAAAGAGATTGAGGAGAAAGAAATAGGAAGCTTCACACAGATTCCACTAAAACTCGCCTGGGCTATCACGATACATAAAAGCCAAGGACTAACGTTCAAGAAAGTCATTCTCGATGCGAGCCTCGCATTCACACACGGACAGGTGTATGTGGCCCTAAGCCGTTGCACCTCATTGGAAGGCCTCGTGCTAAAATCGAAGATAACAAGCTCTATCTTATATAACGATTTAAATATCAAAGAGTTTATCAACCTCATTCCATCACGGGAACCAACAGACGCACAATTCGATTATCATAAGAAATACTACCAATCGGAAATGTTATTCGAACTCTTCGACTTTGACGAGATTGCATCGAATTTAAGAAAGACCAAGCAATTGCTTTTCAACCACAAGAACATCATTGAGGAAGCCACGATAGAGAAAGCGACCACCCTCAACGAATATTTATTTGAAGAGATTCAAGAAGTCGCGACCCGGTTTAAGAGACAGCTCACAAGCATTCTTGCAAGCAATTTCTCAATCGACGGCAACGAATACATTCAGGAAAGGATAAGGAAAGGAACAAGATACTTCCTCGAAAAAATCGCCAAAGTAGAGGAATTGTTCGACTTGTCATTCGACACCGACAACAAAAGCGTCAACAATCAGGTCAAAGACGTGTTAGATGTCTTGAGAGCGAATATTTTTGTAAAGAAGGCCTGTTTAGAAAGCAGCCAAGACGGATTCGATTTGGCAAAATATCTTGAGACAAAAGACAAGAAAACCGTTGAGGCAGAAGGCTTAAACAAGAAGACGACATCTCAGAGAGGAAAAAACATAGTGGGCAAGGACAAGGCGTTGTTCAACGAGCTTCTCAGATGGAGAGAGGACGTTGCAGACGCATTAGAGATGAAGGAGACTCAGGTGGTTCCAACGACGGCATTGAAAGCCATCACAGAGAGCAAACCAATGAGCATCAAGGAGTTAAAGGCAATATCAAAGATAGGAAGCAAAAGGATTCAACAATTCGGAGCCGACATCTTGAACATCATACTTCAATACAAAGGATTCAGGAAGATTGAGTTTGACGATAAAGAGTCAAAGGAGGAGATTGAGTTGAGTACGACCGAAATGAAGACGAAGGAGTTGATAGAGGAAGGTCTTGATATTGAAGAGATTGCATCGAGACGAGGCATGTCGAAATCGACGATAGAGGCGCATATCGCGAAGTTAGTTCTCAAAGGATATGCCGAGGCGAAGGATTTTGTCAAGGCGGAGCATTACGACAACATCAGGGAGTATTTCACCGAGACGCAGGATCCGTCGTTGAAAGCGGCGCGCGAGGTGTTAGGCGAGGAATACGACTGGAACGAGTTAAGGATAGTGTTAAGCGAGATTAAACGATTAAAAGAGATATAGTTATGAAAAAGTTAGTAATACTTTCCGGAGCAGGAATCAGTGCCGAGAGCGGCATAAGCACATTCAGGGACGCAGGCGGTCTTTGGGACAAATACCCTGTCATGCAGGTAGCATCGATAGAAGGGTACGAGGCCAATCCGGAGCTTGTGATAAGATTCTACAACGAGAGGAGGAGGCAGCTTTTAGATGTCAGTCCGAACGAGGGGCACAGGAAATGTGCTGAGTTAGAGAAGCATTTTGATGTCAGCGTCATCACGCAGAACGTTGACAACCTACATGAGAGGGCAGGCAGCAGCCACATAATACATCTTCATGGGGAGCTGACGAAGGTATGCTCGTCATACAACCCCAACGACTCACGGTATATCAAGGAGTTACAGCCCGGGGAGTACGAGGTGAAGATAGGAGACAAGGCAGGAGACGGCAGTCAGCTAAGGCCCTTCATCGTATGGTTTGGGGAGGCGGTGCCACGGATAGAGGAGGCCATCGAGGAGGTGGAGAAGGCAGACATCTTCGTCATCATCGGCACCTCGATGAACGTATATCCGGCGGCGGGACTGATACATTACGTTCCTCGTGGTGCGAAGATATACCTCATCGATCCGAAAGACGTGAACATCGACGCGCGTTTCAAAGTGAGACACATCAAGAAAGGAGCATCGGAGGGCATGCGTGAGCTCTACGACGAGCTTGTTGGGGGACAGCAGCAATGATTCAGGGGCGGGAGAGACGGGGGCAAAGGGTCAACGCCGCCCGCCTTTATTCTTACGCACCGTCTTCTTCTCAGTGCTGACAATAGAGAAATCAAGCTGTTTCTTTAACAGGTCAACATTCTCAACACGCACCTTCACCTCGTCACCAAGCCGATAGATAGCACCCTTGTCCTGCCCTATCACTCGGAAATTCTCCTCATCAAGATAATAATAGTCGTCATCGAAAGAAGAATACTTGACGAGACCCTCGCACTTATTATCTTTCAACTCAACATAAATACCCCATTTGCTCACTCCAGAGATAAGCCCATCGAACACCTTACCAAGCTTATCTTGCAGATATTCAGCCTGTTTATATTTCACCGACTCACGTTCCATCTCAGTGGCACGGCGTTCCATCTCGGAGGCATGCTGACATAAGGCCTCATACTCCGACTGATTCACACTCCCCTGGTTCTCAATCATATACCTTTCAATAAGACGATGAACCATCAAGTCAGGATAACGGCGTATCGGTGAGGTGAAATGCGTATAATATGGGAAAGCGAGTCCATAATGCCCGATATTGACGGTGCTATAGACAGCCTTCGCCATCGTCCTAAGTGCCACAGTCTCAACAAGGTTCTTCTCACCCTTGCCTTCAACAGCAGCAAAAAGATTATTATATGACTTAACAAGTTTCTGGCGGGTACTGATATCCATAGAGTAACCAAGGCGCGACACAAGCTGAATGAAGTTGTACAGTTTCTCAGGATTAGGCTCGTCGTGCACACGATAAACAAAGGTATTACCGTGATATTTACTATCTTTACGACCAATGGACTCGGCGACAGTCTTGTTAGCGAGCAGCATGAAATCCTCAATAAGCATGTTTGCCTCATTCTGCACCTTGACGAAGGTGTCGATAGGCTTCATGTTCTCGTCAAGGATAAACTTCACCTCTTCCGAATGGAAATTGATAGAGCCGTTAGCCATACGTTTCTTTCGCAGAGCGAAAGCTAACTTATTAAGAACCATTAGCTCTTCTTTATAATCGCCATCGCCACCATCTATCATTGCCTGCACCTCCTCGTATGCAAACCGGCGGTTTGACTTTATCACCGTCTTGCCTATCCACTGTGTGATGACATCTGCGTTATCATTCAGCTCGAACACGACAGAGAACGCGAGTTTCTCCTCATCAGGGCGCAAGGAGCACACCATATTACAAAGCTTCTCCGGCAGCATAGGTATTGTTCTATCAACGAGATAGACCGAAGTGCCACGGTTTTGAGCCTCACGGTCGATGGCAGAGCCCGGCTGCACATAATAAGAGACATCGGCAATATGAACACCCACCTCGTAATTGCCATTAGGGAGCACGCGGAACGAGAGAGCGTCGTCAAAGTCCTTGGCATCACGAGGGTCAATGGTGACAGTCAACACATTACGGAAGTCACGGCGACGTTTTATCTCAGAAAGCTTAATCTTCTCGGAGATAGCCTTAGCCTCCTTCTCAACATCTTTCGGGAACTCCAAAGGATAATCATATTCAGCAAGAATCGACTGCATCTCCACATTATTCTCCCCCGGATTGCCCAACACCCTCACGACCTCGCCAAAAGGATTGCGCGCATTCTTAGGCCAGTCGGTCATCTTCACAACAACCTTCTGCCCATTCTTTGCGCCCTTGAACTTCCCCTTTGGAATAAAGAAATCGACAGGCATCGACTGCCTCTCGGATACGACAAAAGCGAAACCATTAGTGATGCTGAACAAGCCCACAAACTCAGTACGCGCACGCTTCAGAATCTCAACAATCTCACCCTCGCACTTCCTCGACTTACGTCTCGGGAACATAGCCACCTTCACCTTGTCGCCATGCAGCGCCTTCCCCGTGTTGTTAGCGGCAATAAGAATATCGTCACCATCATCATCAGGAATGACATACGCCTTCCCCGTGCTCTTCATATCTACAGTACCAATAACATATTGAGGCTTAGGGCCATACTCTGCTACAAGCTCCGGACTGATAACATAACTGAACGGGTGGTCCTCAATCAACTGACCATCTTGACACAACTGCAACAACACCTGACGTATCACATCTTTACCCGCGTTGTCCCGCACACCAATAATCTTCGCCAACTGCTTATAATTCAGAGGCTTAAACGGATGTTCACCAAAAACCCTCAATATAGTGTTCACGAATGTGCTAAGACTTGTGTTCTTCGATTTCTTTTTCGACATATTTTTAACTACATTTAATATAATGCAAAGATAACGCTATTTTTAAAAAACAGGTGACTTTAACAAGAATTTAATAATCTACGAAATCAAAATATTATTAAGGAAAAACAAAAAGAAAGAATAAAAAAACGTACTTTTGCAAATAATCAAACAAGCAACATAATGAAAAAAGGCAAAATAATAAAGATAATAGCGACAATAGCGTTAATGATAATAAGTTTAAGCATCAGGGCACAGATTGACGCACAAGCAGTTACGAAAGCCATCGAAGAACAGATGAACACATATCCAGAATCAACGTTAAAAGACATTTACAAAAGTTTCTTCCAAGACGCATTTGGTCCCGGACATCTGATACCGGAAAGTGAGGAAGGCATAAAAAAAATGGCGACATATCTCGAAAAAGAGTGCGAGACGGCACGGAAAGAGGAATCGTTATGCCCTGATTATGAGCAGACTGGCTGCGAAGGCCGTTTCTACAGAGTGAATCTTTCAGTAATCAACGATGGAAGAGTGCCATTTGAGAAGTTCCTCTCGGCATTCATGCGGAGTGCAAAAAGCTTCACATTGCCAGAAGTAAGCGAATGGAAAGCACAATGGATAGAGATAGAAGGAATAATAAGGGGGAAAGAGTTAGGACTGCCACATTTCGAGGAAGACGCAGCCGAGATAATGCAAATCTTAGACAGCGGAAGATATGCGAGCCATCATAGTGAAGAATACAACAGAGCGTACAAGCCACATTACCGGCTAATAGAAAAAGAGATATTTGAGGCAGAGCTTTTGCCATTAATAGAAAAAGGTAAAAAATCCGACAACTAAGATAGAATGTTAAGGGTGGAATGAGAAATAACAACGGTCAACCAATAAGTGATAACGTTTAACCGAGTAAACTTACACCAAAAAATGACAGACCATATTTCTTGGGTTGTGCATTTTTTGCACATAACGAGATTTCGTTCAATTCACCCTCATTAAATATGTTTCATATATGGCGGCCCACAACCGTTCTGTCTCTTCCAAACAATTGTGCCATCTGGCTTTGTGCAAGTCACACGGTATCATTCTCCAACTTCACTTCAAGTTGGGTATTTACGTCAACCGTAGTATAGAGCACGATAGATGAGCCGTTGTTTGCAAAAATTTGATTCTCTTTCATTTCTGTTATTCATAAATAGTTTTTGGTCAATTAGATGAAATCACTGTCAGAAACACAAGACGTATTGAGCGGTGATAGGAAAAGGCTGACTACTGCTAACGGAATCAGCCTTTTCATCACTTACATTACTGTAACCCACGAAAAAATAATCATTTCAGACATTTGGTGTATTGTCAGATGGAATCACCACATGACTGTGACAGAATGTTAGATGTTAAAAAAACGTTTTAACGCGTTTATTCCACCATAACACCTTGACAATCTGTCAATTAGCGACAGATAATCTACAAGATTGCTTCTTTTATGCAATCGACAATATATCTCACGTCGTCATCGGAGACGCAAGGGCCAGCAGGGAGGCACAGTCCCACTTTAAAGATATTCTCTGACACCTCGTCTCTGCTCACGTAAGCCACTGATTTAGGGCCTTCGAAGCAGCGGAACAGAGCGTTTTCGGTTGTCAAGGTGTAACCTTCGTTATATACAGGTTGTTTGTGCATAGGTTTCCATACCGGGCGGGCCTCGACTTTCTTATCAAGCATAAACATACGCAGAGCCTCCACATTATCATTAGGTTGGCAGTCGGTAGTAGCCTCTTTCACCTCGTGAATCACGCCGCCGGCGCCTCCGACAGCTGTTTTGACCACCTCTTTATAAGCGTTTTCTTGGCCTTTGATACGCAGGTTGGCATCGATGACGGCGGTACAGAGCCAGAAGTTAGAGTCGTACTCCGGCGAGGGGGCCTCGTGCAATGTCACGCCCGGCACATCTTTAAGCAGTTCACGATACAGAGCCTGCACATGTTTATGATGTTCAATATGTTTGTCGGCCACAAGCATCTGTCCGCGTCCGATGCCGGCGCAGATATTACTCATGCGGTAGTTATATCCTATGGCGGTATGCTGATAATAAGGATAAGCGTCACGGGCTTGGGTGGCATACCACATGATGTTATTTTTGCTTTCGATGTCGTTGCAAATCAGGGCGCCGCCTCCAGAAGTAGTTATCATCTTGTTCCCGTTGAAGCTCAGCACTCCGAATTTTCCGAAAGAGCCAAGGACACGTCCGTTCCAGCGGGAGCCGAAGCCTTCAGCAGCGTCTTCGATGACAGGAATCTGGTATTTCTCAGCAACTTCCATGATACGGGTGCAGTCGTAAGGCATTCCATAAAGTGCGACGGGGACGATAGCCTTGGGTTTGCGTCCCGTCTTGGCGATACGGTCTTTTATTGCTTCTTCAAGCAGGACAGGGTCCATATTCCAAGAGTGAGGCTCCGAGTCAACAAAAACCGGCTTTGCGCCGAGATAAGTGATTGGGTGTGACGAGGCACAGAAGGTAAAACTTTGAACCACAACCTCATCGCCGTTTCCTACACCGCATGCAAGCAGAGCCAGATGTATTGCGGCAGTACCAGCAGAAAGTGCCACGACCTCTTTGTTTTCTCCGACAAACTCTTTGAGGCTCTGTTCAAAAGCATTGACATTAGGACCCAAAGGCACCACCCAGTTAGTATCGAAAGCCTCTTTTATGTATTTTTGTTCGTAGCCCTCTTCGCTCATGTGGGCGAGACAGAGGTAAATAGTTTTACGTTCTCCTTCCATAATATTATTTTACTAATTGATATTCAACAATTTACAATATCTATCCAATTTAATATACTATTTTCGACAGCCGCAATCAAAATGTTACTTCGTCAAACAATTTGCCTACAAAGGTATAAAAAAAATTGTTTTCGATTTTGATATGAGAGATTTTTTTTACCAATGTCCTGACTTCGTCATTGCGTCATGAATAATTCTTCATCGAAGAGTTTGGCGATTCTCCTGCGATAATTATTATTTTTACTACAAAGATTCCGAATATGAGAGAGATAATTTGGGGGATACCCGAATATTAAATCTAATCCACTCTAATAATCAACAAATTACATAATTATTAATAGCGACTAATTATCCAGCGCCTCGTATTTACTATGTCTGCTTTTATATTCCGGCACAATCTCCTTCATCTTCTTGACTATCGCCATGTCATCGGCATTGAGTGATAGGTTGTATAGTTCTATCTCGTTATTCAAAGCGAGGTCGTAAGGATATTCACGCACCTGTGCGACCATTATCTTCGGGTGGGAGGTTGGTTTTGTTTGTTCGGCACCGCTGAGAACCTCCTCATAAAGTTTCTCTCCGTCACGAAGCCCCGTGAACTTTATCTCTATGTTCTTTGCTCCCGACAAGTCTATCATATGCTTTGCGAGGTCGGCAATACGAACAGGTTTACCCATGTCAAAGACATATATCTCACCTCCGTGACCCATGGTGCCCGCCTGCAACACAAGGCGACAAGCCTCTGGTATGAGCATGAAGTAGCGTATTATGTCCTGATGCGTTACTGTGACTGGGCCGCCCTTCTTAATCTGCTCCTTGAATATTGGGATGACAGAGCCGTTTGAACCGAGGACATTACCGAAGCGTGTTGTCACAAACTGCGTCGTCATCTTTCCGGTTTTCTGCGTCTTTTCCCAGAGACTGTTGTTGAGGCTCTGGCAATATATCTCGCATATTCTCTTTGAACATCCCATCACGTTTGTAGGGTTCACCGCCTTATCCGTACTTATCATCACAAACTTCTTGGTGCCGTACTTCACTGCGAGGTCGGCGATGACCCTTGTACCGAAGACGTTGTTCTGAACAGCCTCGGCAGGGTTGTCCTCCATCATCGGGACGTGTTTATAAGCCGCAGCATGGAACACATATTCAGGCTTATATTGCGCAAAGATAGCCTCCATACGGCTCTGCTTACAGATGCTCGTCACAATAGTCTCGACATGTATATCCTTATGGTTGTTAGCCATATACATTCGCATATCATGCATAGGTGTCTCTGCCTGGTCAACAAGGATAAGGTCGGCCGGCTTGAACTTGGCAACCTGCCGTGACATCTCAGAGCCTATCGAACCTGCCGCTCCCGTGATAAGGATACGCCGGCCGGCAAGCATCTTTCCAATGGCTTCCATATCAACATCTATCTTATCCCTCGGAAGAAGATCCTCTATCTCAACCTCCCTGAGCTGCTGGTATGAAATATCAGACTTCCCATCCCATTCCTCAGCCCCTGCCGGCGTGATAAGAATCTTTATTCCAGCATTTATTAAAGCATCGATAAACGTGGTGCGCGTAATGAAATACTCCCTCTGAAGCGGCGACACAAGGACAGCCGACACATGACATTCCTCCATAGTCCTAACAAGAGAATCATCATCAAGATAAACCTTCTCCCCCAACAGCCACGTCCCATGAAGAGTCTTGTCTGTTGTGATGAATCCTCCCAAACGATAACGCTGAGGCGACTCATTGCGAAGACTCTTGGCAAGAGCAACTCCTCCCTCCATGCAACCATATACAAACACCTTCTTTATTGTACCATCACCACGGTAAGAATCATGCAAACCCTTGACAACCACCCTCAAACACCACATCAACATTGTGGCAACTATAAACAACATTATCGCACTATCCACACGTGGAATAAGAATATATCGAGATAATCCTAAATGAACCTGTACCTGATGCAACAAGCATACACCTATACCTGCCACCGCAGTCGAATACGCCACCCTGTGCAAGTCAACAAAACTCGAATAACGCATCACCCCATTGTACGTGTGAAACACGAAAAACGACACTATATACAATATCAGGGAGACAAGCAACCCCACCGACACCTGAGCAAAACGACTGACAAGGTCAGCCCAGCCATGCTGCAAATAGAACACAAACAGCCCAGATAGGAACACAATGACACAATCCATCACAAGAATGCACCAATAGGGCAAAGCCTTTCGTGAAAAATACCAATTAATAATCCTTCTCATCATTTTCTTGCTATATTTTACGATTTATATGTCAATCACTAACTCATCTTACTTGTCCAACCTTTCATTATCCCACCTAAAAAACATAATTCTTCACAATATTACCTTATATTTTATAAGGTGTAACAATAAAACACATTACATTAATTTTTAGTAACTAAAAACGTCTGTAACTGCTTATTCGAGCAACGATGGCAAAAATAATAAAAATAATATTACCCGTCAACATTATTACATCATTTTTTTCAACAATTTTGAAAGAAGAAAAAGGATTTTTGTACTATTGTTCATCTGCCCATTATCCATTGATAATATGACTGTTTTTGATTATGATTTTGGAATTAATGAAAACAAGGACATTTCTTGAAAGCATAACCACGCCATTAGAGCCAATATTTTTCAAAATACAAATAACAACATTAGTTCGCAACAATTTCTGTTTATCGTTTTGCATCTTTTATCGCAATATTTTACATTTATCATTGATACTCAACAAGATACAAAAGTACGAAAAGAGCAAAATAAGGACTACCCGAACCATTACGGATAGTCCAAACCTTGTTAATGACTATTTATCTTCTGATAGAAGCTCAAGTATCTTCTTTGCATCGGAGCGCAGGAAGCCGTTTGCGACAGTAATCTGGCCGCCTTTGGTCTCGATAATGATGTCAGCGAAAAACAGGCCCACCTTTAGCGACACACTGCCGATGCCGGCCCGTTGAATCACAGTGCTATCATGTCCAATAATTTTCGATTTGATAAAAACAATCTTATCATCATAGATTTCAAGTTTATCAGGGAAGATGACATTTCCCTTTGTGATATGGCTTGCGACGAATGTATATTTCATAAATAGAAAAATAAAATAATCAATTTTTAACTACTCTGGTTTTCAACGACTTATTATTTCTAAAACCATAGATAGCGATAATTACGAAGCAAAGGAGAGGCAGGATGAACGACAAGTTTGTAGGGTTGATACCGAGGGCACCTTTAGAGTCGATAATCATCGCTTGGAGGGGAGGAAGCACTGAGCCGCCAAGGATAGCCATGATGAGGCCGGCGGCACCGATTTTCGCGTCATCGCCCACGCCATCGAGAGCGAGGCTGAAGATTGTTGGGAACATCAGCGACATACAGCCGGAAACGGCGACGAGGCAGTATAGTCCGGCACGCCCGCCGATAAAAATAACACCAAGTACCAAGACAGATGCTATGATAGAGAGCAGTGACAAAAGTCTTTCAGCCCTGACATATTTCATCATGAAGGTGCAGATGAAGCGGCTACAGCAGAATATTATCATTGCAGCTATATTATATTTCTGCGAGAGCACCTCCGCATCTATCTCACTCAATCCCTCGCCCATGAAGACGCGCGTACCATATTGGATTATGAACGTCCAGCACATTATCTGTGCGCCCACATAGAAGAACTGAGCCACCACACCTTCCCTATAAGTGACGTTAGAGAGCAAACGCTTGAAGGTAGCTCCTATAGAGTTCGCTCCCATCTCCCTTGTCTCGCCTTTCGGCATCTTCACAAAGATGAAGCATAAGAATATCAGCAAGATGATGATACCGAGCACCATATAAGGGTTCACGAGCACATCGAGGTCGGCGGCTTTCACTGCCTCAAACTCCGCGTCATTGAGCAGAGCCCTTTCGGATGAGCTAAGAGGGTTAAGTCTCGACTGAATGAATGTCATGGCCACGAACATACCCATGAGGGAGCCTATAGGGTTGAATGCCTGTGCGAGGTTAAGGCGGCGAGTAGCGTCCTCATGTTCTCCCATAGAGAGGACGTAAGGGTTCGCGCTTGTCTCAAGGAACGACAGTCCGCAAGTCATTATGAAATAGGCGAAAAGGAAGGGGTAATAGTTTCCGGTCCATTTTGCTGGGATAAAGAGCAGAGCTCCGGCGGCATAAAGGCCGAGACCCATGACGAGGCCGGCTTTATAGCTGAATCTCCTGATGAACAAGGCGGCAGGCAGTGCCATCGCGAAATAGCCGCCATAGAATGCGAGTTGCACTAACGCTCCGTCGGTGACGCTCATCCTGAAAATCTTAGAGAACGCCTTCACCATCGGGTTAGTGATATCGTTAGCGAAGCCCCACAAGGCGAAGCACAGTGTGACAAGCACAAAAGGGA
>SAMEA3663283__coassemble_1082_pt1 | contig 18549 bp, 17 predicted proteins | sample SAMEA3663283__metabat2_low_PE_020 | metagenome-assembled genome bin SAMEA3663283 (sample SAMEA3663283) | pig gut metagenome | biome: pig gut; feature: pig-associated habitat; material: faeces | place: China | collected 2013
ACAGAATTATCTCGATGAGTTCTGGAAAGTCATCAATTGGAGGTTCGTTGAGAAGAATTATGTTAAAGCGTGCAAGCCTGAGCACAGGCAGATGCGGCATTGAATGCTTACATCTTGATTTTAGCAAAAGCTTTCTTTATCTTCTCCGAGTCTATAAGGCATAGGAGAGGCTCATGCCCGTCGTTAGGATAGAATATCGCAAATAATACTGTCCGGTAAAACTTTTGAAAAGAAAAATCGAGTAGGAGGTAACCACTAATCATAGGTGTTTATCTCCTACTTTCATGTTTCCCGACCTCCCACACCACCGTACGTGCCGTTCGGCATACGGCGGTTCCGTGCTTTGACGCCTCCGAGGGTGTTCATCTTGTTGTCTTCAGCTACCAGACATCGCTCTTGCCTATCCTCTGATTCCGTCAAACTTTTAGCAAGTAGCCTCCATAAGGAGCAACTGATTCATAGTCAGCCGTAGCTTTTAATTACTAATACGCTGCACGGTTCGGTCCTTCCCTATAGGCACACGTGCCTTGGGCTGTGCAATTCCACTATCTGGGCTCGCCCGGGACTTGCACCCGTTAGACAATGCTCATGCCGAGCATACCAAAAAAAGGAGCCCGTTGTATTCAGGCTCCTTGGAAAATCATATAGATAAGAATCAATAATCCCAGAGATATTGTTCGAAGTCGATGATACTCTGTTTGATTCTTTCTGATTCGAGCATTGCGTTGATACCTTGTGCGTAGTCTTGGATAGAACGGTCGTAAACGTTTTCTTCCTTATAGATATAGCTGTCGAACATACGTTTCCAGAACACCTCATCGTAGGTAAGTTTCATAGCGCCGTTGTTACGGTTGAAGTAGTATGATTCGGAAAGCACTTCACGTGCGCTATCGAAAGGAATCCAGAACATCGGTTTAGTGCCGACTCTGACGCCACCTTCACCATCGTCTTTTTCCACATTCATGACGGGGCATAGGGCGAGGATGCGCACCATGAGCTGGCTTCTTTGTTTATCGAAATACCATTCTTCCATGATACGGAGGCGTTGAACACTTGTAGGATAAAAGTCGTCAGAGATAGTTTTAGTCACCTCATAACCATTTTCATCAAGGAAGACCTCGGTATGAGAGCCGGTGAGACCGTCCATGATGTTCTTATAAGATATTGGGGTAGTAAGTTCATCAGTCTCAGAGATTTCGTATGCTTGGATACGGCCTTCTTTCAAACCGTCGAGAATGATAGTGATGAAGTTCTTCCAATTCTGATGAGGTGTCACGGGGTAATAGAAGCCTTGGTTTATTTTCTGACGGAAGTCTATTTCGCGCCAGATTCTCTTTTGCCACATGACATCAGCTTCTCTGACTGTCGGCATTGGCATTGGTTTATTTCTTCCTGTTGCTTGTTCAACAAACAGTCCGTCAACGAAAGCATTATCAACAATAGTTTGTGCTGATGCTTTTGGTGAGAGGAGACCAACGGTAACAATTGCGAATAATAAGATAACCTTCTTCATTTTATTTTATTTGAATAATAATAGGGTTCAAGTCTCTCAAATCTCCATCCGGGCCTTTTGCTACGATATTCTCGAAGGAAATTTTCTGTCCGGATTTTGCATTTTTAATAAGTTTAATAACATCTTCGGTAAATACGGGACCTTTAACGTCCTTATCCACGAAGTCGGTGCCTCTTGTGTTCATAGACACTCTATAGGAATCGATAGTGAACTTATAGCCCTCAAAGTCAAAGTCTTCGAGTACAGCGAGGACGTTACCTGCGGCTATTATGGTATTTTTATCCACTTTACCGCCTGTGATGGATCCACCGATTTTTGGTTTCGGGTCCGGCACTTTCTTAAGGCGGAAGTCGTATGTGCTAAGGGTGGTATTTTTGCCGTCAACTTTTGCTGACACGGTGACAGTCACTGTTCTGCTTGAGGTGTTACCTACTTTCACGAAATATTCGCCGGGGTTAGAGCCTTTGGTGATAGTGCCTTCCGACACGGTGACGTTGACATTCTCGTGGCTCATTCCAGGGGCGGAGACGGAGATAGGGTTTTCAATACCTTTATAGAGAATCATCATCTTTGTAGGGGCGATGGTTGCTGAAGGAGGAGCTACGGTGAATGTCTCATTAAAATGATAATAATCCATCTCACCATCTGGTCCAGGCACTTCGACGACGCCCGCGTACTTATTTATACCCTCCTTGGTGGCAGGGAATTTAAGGATAACCTTACCATCCTTACTGTTTATCAGTTGAGGTTGGCTGGTAGCCTTATCAAAGTTTTCTGCGCCCATCACATATCTTACATCGAAAGATTTTGTGGTATCACGTGCGGCGATAAATATCTCTGCCTCATAGTTCTGACCTTTAAGGACATAGTCGCTCTTTTCCATAACTCTGGCGGTCAACGAGTTGAACTTATAATCGGTAGAGCCTATTTCCTTAAAGAGCTCGGAGATAGCATCGTATTCTGTTGTCTGTATTTCGCCAACGATTTTATTCAGGATAGCGATTTCAGCGGTTAGAATGATATGATGGAAGTTTTTATTTTCCCAACTAAGCTCTTTACCGTCATTGTCAGTATAGATGATTTTGTTTCCGTTATGGTCAACATCGGTAAGGAGGCCGACATGGTTGCTATAGTTAGTGATTCCAGCGCTTTCGAGAGTGCTGATGACGAAGTTTCGGTACTCATTGATTTTCTCTTTTAGGATGGTAGCGTTACCTTTGTCAATCATAAAGTTCGTTGCTGCGTCATATTTGTCTTTAGCTCCGATATTTTTCAGTTCGAACTCATAGAACAAGCGGCGGTTGTTAGGGTTTATTTTGTCGAAGTCCTTGATAAGGGCTGTTTTAGGGTCCGTATTGTTAAGCAGCTCCTGTTCTGTTATGCCTTCGGTTAGTGTAATCAGAGGCACTTTGACATCTTTCTCGATATAGTTGATTATCTCATCTGTCTTGGTACGGATAAGGTTAGCTTTTTCCCAATAGTCTCTAACCTTTTCAGGTTGTCTGTCATATTGTTGGCTGAATGTCTGGTAATACTCCTCAATTTTTGTCTCCACGCTGGCGTTAGTTTTTTCCAATCCATCGTTAACAATAGCGAAAGCATCAAGGATATCAGCAGACACGTTCAATGCCAATAAGGCTGTGAGGACCAGGTACATCATACCGATCATCTTCTGCCTTGGTGTTTCTTTTGTTCCTGACATTTCGATTAAAATTTATTGAAGAGGTTAGGATTTAATGTTCATTGCAGAGAGCATATTGCCATAGACGTTATTCATTGCTGCGATACGTTTTGACAAGTCGTTCATCTGGTGGTTGAGTGTTTCTGTTGATTGAACTGAGGCGTTGACTTTCTCGATATAGTTCACCATAGTATCATTCAGTTTCTTGCTTGTTGCGTTGAAGTTGGCTGTGCTGCTCAGTTGAGATTCCATAGCGTTGACTGACTCGGCGGCTTTATTCATTGCCTTGGTATAGTTGTTAGTGGCGGCCATGGCGTTGCTTATCTCTGCCATTTTCTCGGCGTTTTCTCCGAGTTTGTTAAAGCCCTCGCTCAGTTTCTCCAACGATTTTGCTGTGATACCGGCATTTTGGAACATCTCATCGAGTTTGTCACCTGTTGAAGGGTTAGTTGTTGTTGTTCTTGTTGATGACTTAGGGGCTTTTGAAGGGGAGCCCTCACCGTGATAGAGTTCCCACAGTTCAGGATACACTAAGCTCCAGTCCGGTTCTATATGTGCCGGTTCGAATGCGGAGAAGAAGAAAATCACGGCCTCGGTAAGAAGACCGACGGTAAGAAGGATATTTGCACCCGGCCAGTGTGTAAGTTTAAAAAGGGCACCAACCAAAACTATTGTCGCACCGAATCCATAGACCTTTGACATGAAGTTTTTATACTTCTTACTTTCAGAAAATTCTTTAAATGACATGATAATAACAATTTAATATTCAAAAAACGTATTTATTCTCAATCAATTATAAACGCGAGATGCTTTTGAGGGGTTGTCACCTTTCTGGCGTCCGAGGAAGGGCTGTATGCAGCGGAATCCGATGTAGCACTTCGCGGTATCTTGGTATTCATAGTCTCTTGTAGTCACCTGCAGGTAGTATGATATGTCTTTCCATGAGCCGCCGCGGATAACTTTTCTCTTCATGACGGGGTCATCGTCTTGGTTTGCATTATAGACGTAGTCGGGGTTCATATCCCAAGTGACGTTATATGACACCGGGTCGTATGCGCTTGATGTCCATTCTGACACGTTTCCGGCCATGTCATAAAGTCCCCAATCGTTTGGTGGATAATGTCCTACGACGAGTGTTGTGAGTCCGCCGTCAGCGATATAGTTACCGCGAAGAGGCTTATAGTTTGCGAGGAGGCAACCTTTCTCGTTACGTGTGTAGGGGCCGCCCCATGGGTAAGGGTTGAACTGGTGTCCACCGCGTGCTGCCCATTCCCATTCCGACTCGGTAGGCAGGCGGAACTCAGAGAACGTTGTCTCGCCCTTGTTCTTCATGAGATATTTGTTCAGTTTCTCTGTACGCCACACGCAGAATGCCTTTGCTTGGTTCCAGTTCACGCCAACAACAGGATAGTTGTCGTATGCCGGGTGCCAGAAATACTTCTCTGTCAGAGGGTCGTTGAAAGCGTATGAGTAATCGTGAATCCACGCAAGGGTGTCAGGATAGATATTGATGTCATCGCTATGGATATAAACCGAGCGGTCTGTCATGCCTTGTGGGCGGTTAGCGAACGCACCATTATGATAGTCAGAGTCTTCCCTATACTCTTTCTTAGCGGCTGCCCTAAGGTCTATCCACATATAATGATAGATGAGCTTACGGGCGTCAATCTCTTTTCTTCCGTGATAACGCTCGTTCTCAGGTATGAACAAAGGCTCAAGGGCGTCCCTATAGTCTTGGTTGTCGCTGCGCCACTCTATCTTCTCTTCCCAATTGAGGTATGGCGGGTCGTAAGTCTCTCCTGTCTTCTGGTTTTCTGTAACAAGGTATCTCTCTGCATCAACCTCGCCGAGATAGGTGCGGGCGATAGAATCCCTCACATAATATACAAACTCGCGATACTCGTTGTTCGTAATCTCCGTCTCATCCATATAGAACGCTGAAACAGAGATGTTCTTTCCTTGCGAGATGTTGCTTGATGTAATATCCTGACCACCAACGCCCATAGTGTAATTTCCCATAGGCACGAACACCATTCCGTATGGGTCTGGCTGATAGAATGATACCGATTTATTCCTAACTCCGACAAGTTCTCCTTGGTTCGTATTGCTGCATCCTGCCAACACCAATGCGACAAGGCTTAATAACATAAGTTTTTTCATATTATAGTCATTATTTTTCATTATAATCTTAAAGACTTTACCAAACGCTAAAATCGTTCAAAAATAATCTATTTTTATATATTCTTAACAAAAACATTTCAACCGCGGTGATTTTTTTTCAACAAGCACTATAAATATCTGATACTTCGATATATACGCGGCGATTTATCCATATCAAGTTTGAAACAATAGCTTACTGACACCTCGTGGGAGCCGGGTACGCTGATACCCATAGTGTTAATATCGTAGGCATACGTTATCATTATTTCCTTGAATTTGAATCCGAACAAGATGTCAACCGACTCCTGATACCTATAGTTAACGCCGAGGTTTAATTTATTATTGTACCATAGCCTTGCGGTGACATTAAATTGTGAGGAAGCGAAGTTTGTCATTGCGCAGAGTGAGGGGTTAAGCATGAACCTTGGGTCAGCGAACTGGTATTCGTAGCCGGCCACGAGGAACAGTGTGCGGTCGCCGGTGAAGCATGCGCTTGAGGTGGCATTACCGTCGAGGGCCTTACCTTTCGACTCCAGCAAGTTTGTGCCTGACAGTGCGACATAGAACGTCTCCGGGACGAGATAGAAAAGACCCACATTAACATCAAAGAGCATGTCGGACTGTTGTCCGGAAGGTATTGCCGGGTCGTTCTGGTTGAGTGCGTTAGCATTAGAGAAATCGACATTCCTATTATTAAGGCTCATTGAGAGACCGAGGCCGAGAGTGCCGGCGGCAAGGTCGAGGTGATAAGAATATCCGAGGTTCACTCCCACGCTGTTCTCAAAACCCACTTGGTCCTTCAGGATAGAGATACCGATACCGCCAGCGAGAGCCTTCAGCGGCAAGTCGGCAGAGACGAGGAAGGTGCGTGGCGACACGACCTCTCCGGTAATACCGTCCTTAAACCCTGTCCATTGATTCCTATAAATACCGTTTGCGTTCACGCCCTCGCTCATTCCGAAGAATCCCGGATTTATCACCGAATAGGAATTACCATAATTGGTAAACATCGGCATCTGCTGCGCATTCACAACGTTCAATGCCAATGTACTAACCAACAAGAGTAATATTTTTTCTATTTTTCGCACTTATTTCTAATTAACTTGTTTTTAAACGAAACATTATTTTCTTTATTGCACTGACAATTTTTTTTAACTCAAGTATATATTAATAAGGTGTTATTTAAACAGTCTGATAATATCGTTACCATTTGCATAAATGAGGAGAAGCATAAGGAAGAGAAAACCTATCATTGTTGCTTTTTCAAGGAATTTGTCGCTTGGTTTGCGGCGTGTGATGACCTCCCAGAGGAGGAAGAGCACGTGTCCGCCATCGAGTCCGGGGATAGGCAGCAGGTTCATCACGGCGAGGATGATAGAGAGGAGGGCTGTCATTCTCCAGAAGAGCTCCCACACGAATGTATCGGGGAAGATGCTTCCGATGGTGATGAAGCCGCCGATGCTCTCATACGCGCCGGTGCTCGGTGTGAAGATAAGCTTCACCTGCTTCCAATAGTCGCTAATCTCCTTGCATGTCTTCTTGAAACCGCGTGGTATGGATTCCCAGAAGGTATATTCTTGGGTGGCAAGGTGCATCATCTGCTTTGCGACGACGCCAATAACGGCTTCGTCCGACATGCTCAGCCGTTTCACAATAGTGTCGTTATCCCTCAAGAGTGTCAAATCGATATCCTGATTTCTGAAGTCGCCAATAACTACTTTAAAATCATTAAAATAAGGGGTGCTGATGCCATTGACGGCAATGATTCTATCGTCTTTCATCACGCCTGCGCTCTCTGCCGGTGAGCCTTGTGCCACCTCCTCAACGACAAACGGCATCCTGAACCCGATGAAGCCTTTGTTCTCTTTGAGCATCCTTTTCGTCGCGTCTTCAGGAAGCTCCACCTTCACCGTCCTGCCGTCACGTTCCACCTCTATATATTGCGCCTCATCTAAGACGATGGCCATAGGAATCTGGCTGAAGTTCTCTATCACATCACCGTTGACTGTCAGCACCTTATCGCCATCACGGAGACCGAAGTCAAATGCGAGGCTATCGACAGTGATACCATATTTATTTACCTCTGCTGTTGGTAGATACTGTTCGCCATAGCTTGACAGCAGACCGATATATATCACGAAGGCGAGTATCACGTTCATACAGACACCACCTATCATGATGATGAGGCGTTGCCATGCCGGCTTTGTCCTGAACTCCCATGGTTTCGGTTCCTGCGCCATTTGTGCGGCGTCCATTGACTCGTCAACCATTCCGGCTATCTTGCAATAGCCACCGAGCGGCACCCATCCGAGGCCGAACTCCGTGCCCTCATCATACTTCCTCCAGTCGTCATCAGGGAGAGAGTCGAGGTCGATAGGCTCGTAAGTGTATGATTTCTTTTTTGTTACAGGGTCGATATGTTCATGGGTGATATATTTCTCCGGCTCATTTTTGCAGAAGAATTTGAAACGCCATTTCCCATTTATCTTCTTACATCTGAAGATAGAGAACTTCCAATCGAAGAACATGTAGAATTTCTCAACTCTAACCCCGAAGATTCGTGATGCTATAAAATGTCCGAACTCATGTACGATAACAAGGATTGATAGAGCGAGGATTACTTGTATTATCTTAATTAAAACCGTCATTGTTTAAAAAAAATTTTGTGCAAAAATAATGAAAATCACAATAAAAAAATCATTTTAACTCAAAAGAAATATAATCTTCAGGATTTAGGGGTCTTCCGTTGTACCACAGCTCGAAATGGAGGTGCGGTCCGGTAGATATTGAGCCGCTTCCTCCAATGATAGAGATGGCGTCGCCGGCCTTCACATAATCACCTTCGTGACGTAGCAGTGATGCGTTATGCTTATAGATAGAGATAAGGTTATTAGCATGTTGAATAGCAATAACATATCCCATATTTACGCTCCAGTCGGAGAACACCACAGTACCATCGGCGGTAGCGTTTATCACTGCATCGGAGTTAGCCACGAGGTCGGTGCCGTAATGTTTCTTGTCCCTATTGAAATGGTTGGTAACCAGTCCATGAAGTGGTACGAAGAAGGTAGGCATATTGAGTTGTTCGTCGGTATCGATAAAAGAGGAGCCGAAAATGTTATATTGCACCTCGGCTTCAAAATGGGCGCGGAACACACTGTCGTTTGACGACTTCACGTTAGCGTCTTTCACGAATCCTGTTATTGTCTCGGTCCTGCCTGACAGTGCGTTAATGCTGTCATCGAGGAAGTCCTCCTCAAATATTATCCTTTTCAGGTTCTCGATATAGAGTTCATTTTGGCGGAAGGCGACATCGAGGGAGTCGGCGTGGCACTCCATATTATACACGCGTCTGTTAAGGGTGACATCGGTATAGCCGGGGATGAGCTCGCGGAGAGGTGTGAAGACCACGAGGCATGCTGTGCCCGCGATAAGGAGGACGGAATATAAGACAAAAGAAATGATAAGAATAAGCCTGCTTGTGTTAAAGCTGCCTTTCTCCTCGTAGGTGTCAGGGTGGATAATAATCACCTTGAACTTTCTCTTTATTTTATCAAACCAGTGGCTCTTACTCATCTCATTCTAAATTAAAACATCCGGGCACTTTGCCGACCATTCCGCGGTAGAAGTTCTCTATTGTAACCCAGTCTTTATCAAAGTCTCCCGACGGATAGAGCACCGGGCCGAAGCCGCATTTTTTAGTTTTAAAGTCCATAAAGCCAAGTATAACAGGCACTTCTGCCATCTCGGCGATATAATAGAAGCCGCGTTTCCATCTCTCAACTCTCTTGCGGGTGCCTTCAGGAGTGATAACGATATTCAGCTCATCATATTGTTTGAAGAGGGCTGCGGTTTTTATTATCATCGTATTGCCCTTGCTCCTATCGACGGGTATGCCGCCCATCTTCACAAGGATGCCACGTAGCAAAGGGTTCTTGAAGAACTCTTGTTTTATCAGGAACTTCACGGGGCGGCCTTCGTTCCAGAAGAAGCAGCGTCCAATGATGAAGTCCTCAATGCTTGTGTGTGGTGCGGAGATAACAATGCTTTTCTTCACTCCCTCCGGAAATCTTCCCACTATAGTCCACCCTCTCAACTTGAGGTATGTCCTTCCAAACCATTTCTTAAATCCCATTCTATACTTCTATTTCAAGTTTAAGGCCTTTCATCAAGGTCAGTAAATTAGGGTTTGCCTCGGCCATCTTTTCAAAACGGCTTCTATCGGTGTAGGCTATCTCATCGACAGGATGCTCAACAATATGATAGACAAGCTCGAAGCAGTTGTTGTCAAGCTCCTTGATAAGATGTTCGCGCAAAAGCCCAATATTGTTCATGTCTCTTGCCACCAAGGAGTTATCTATCTGATAATGAATCTTATTTCCTTCAAGCGTGGGTTGATATTTCCCGATGCCAGCCACGAAGCTCGGCGATTTCTCCTTATTAATATCGACGAACTTCTTCCACGCGGCGGCCAACATCTCAACCGTAAAAGGGTTGTTGCGGGTCTCCTCACGCACTTCTACTGTCTTCTGTTCCTCCACGCTATCGTTGATCGAGAGGGTTCCTGTCTTCTTCATTCTCCCTACCACTCGTGCAGGCTGCGGCGTGGCATCCGGCTGTTGCATCTGTTGCATCTGTTGCACCGGCTGCTGCGTAGGCTTGGAGTATTGGGGCGCGTTTTGCTGCACCGGCTGCTGATAACTTGGCGGCATCATTGACTGTCGCATCTGCTGTTGCATAACACCTTGATTTGTCTGCTGTTGCATAACCGGTGGCACCGGCTGTGAGGCGACAGGCTGCTGTACTGCCATAGGCATAGTCATCTTCAAGACGGCGATTTCGAGATGCAGACGTTTATTGTTAGCGTTACGGAAATTCAGGTCACATTCATTTGCGACATCTAAGGCTTTTAGCAGGAAGGTGTTAGTACACAACGACGCTTGCTGGGCGTAACGCGACTTCAGTTGTCCGCTGACCTCCATGATGCCGATGACGCGTGGGTCCTTGCCAAGAAGGAGGTTACGCAGATGCGACGCCATGCCTTGGATAAAGTGCTGTGGGTCAAAGCCCTTGCTGATGACATCGTTGATAAGCAGCAGTATTGAGTTGACGTCATTTGCGAGAATATAATCTACCATCTTGAAATAATAGTCACAGTCGAGGACGTTAAGGTTCTCGATAACATCGTGGTAGGTGATATTATTTCCGGAGAAGCTCACCATCTGGTCGAATATTGACAGAGCGTCGCGGAGGGCGCCGTCAGCCTTTTGTGCTATGACATTGAGGGCGTCCTCATCGGCGGTGACGCCTTCTTTAGAGGCTATGTTCTGAAGATGTGATGTGATATCCTCGACAGTGATACGTTTGAAATCAAAAATCTGGCATCTTGACAAGATTGTTGGCAGGATTTTATGTTTCTCGGTGGTGGCGAGGATAAACTTCGCATAGGTAGGAGGTTCTTCCAAGGTCTTAAGGAAGGCGTTGAAGGCAGCACCCGACAGCATGTGTACCTCATCGATGATATACACTTTATATTGGCCTATCTGAGGAGGGATGCGCACCTGTTCGATAAGGGCGCGTATATCGTCAACGCCGCTGTTTGATGCGGCATCGAGCTCAAAGATATTGAATGAGGCGTTATTATTAAAACTCACGCACGACTCGCATTCATTACACGCCTCCATATCGGGTGTTGGGTGTAAGCAGTTGATAGTCTTAGCCATGATACGGGCGCAAGTGGTCTTGCCCACGCCTCTTGGTCCGCAGAAAAGGAAGGCCTGTGCGAGGGTGTTATTCCTTATGGCGTTCTGCAGAGTGGAAGTGATGGCGTGTTGTCCGACGACACTTTGGAACGTCGCGGGCCTGTATTTACGCGCGGATACTATGAAATTTTCCATCTGTACTCAGCTTTTTATTCAGCTTGTAAAAGTACAAACATTTTCCCAATAATTCTTATCTCTCGCTTAATTTTTTAAGAAAACGTTTTAAGACGAGGGCTTAGGCAGCTGTTATTGCAAGTGTAAAGAGTTCTGTTTGTTATGTTTTTTCAATGAGAAGACGAAGCGTAATCCGCCGCCTTCACGATTATTGACGGAGATAGTGCCACCATGGAACTGCACGGCGTGTTTCACGATGGCGAGACCGAGGCCTGTGCCCCCCTTCTTACGCGAGCGTCCTTTGTCAACCCTATAGAAACGCTCGAAGAGATGCGGCAGCTGTGACTCTTCCACGCCATGCCCGTCGTCTTCAAAACAGATGACACATCGGTCTGCATCGTTCTCAAGCAGCACGATATTGATATTCTTCCCACCAGAATATGCCATTGCGTTATCGGTGAGGTTACTGAAGATGGAGCCGATGAGCGACATATTGCCCTCAATCTCCACCCTATCCTTAAAGTCAACATGCAGGGCCATTCGTTCCTCTTCGGGCATGAGTTCAAGCTCATTACCTATGCCGTTGATGATATCGTTAAGTACAATATCCTCTATTCCAATAAGTTGGCTGCCGTCCTCCATACGTGTTATCAGGGAGACGTCATCAAGGAGGCGGCGCAACCGGTTATTGTTGACATAGCATCGCTCTATCAGCTCCTGGCGTTTCTCATCGCTAAGCTTGATGCCCGACAACAAAGTCTCAAGGCATACTTGAAGAGCGGCCACAGGAGTTTTCAATTCATGATTGATATTGTTTGTAAGGTCCTTCTTTATCCGGATCTTCTCTTCTTCCTCTCGCATTGCCGCCTCGTGTGCCACATCTCTGTCAACGATAGTCTGCTGCCATTGGGAATAGAGTCTAACGATATGATTTGAAATAGAGCCGAGTTCATCGTTAGGGAACATCTCGTCCTCATCGAACGGCTCTCCCTTCTCGGCCTTCGCTGCAAAACGATTAAGACGCTCAATATTCTCGCCGAGCCTCTTTGATGCGAAATAGCCTATCACGCTCATTATCATGCTGATAGCAATCATCACCACGAGGAACGACCAGTCGGTCTTCAGAAGCTCGCGCAAGGTGTCGTTGAAAGGTATGGCGGTACGCACTATCACACGATCACCTTTTGTGGCTGAATAGAAATATTTGCGTCCGTCACTCGACGACTGTCGTTCGATATAATAGCCCGAACCATTCTTCATTGCGCCCGCTACCTCTGGTCTATCACGATGATTATCAAGAGAGTCAGTAGGAATCATATTATCATAAACCACGGCTCCGGAGAGTGCGATGATGGTGATACGCAGTTCGGGAAAAGGCTGTTCGTGAGTAGCGATATAAGTCTCGAAAGGCAGGCCTTCCTCTACTATCTCAAGAAGGCTGCTGTTATATAGCTGCAGCTGGGCATTAAGGAAATCGGACTTATACTGTTTTTCACGCATATATTGGAACACTATGAAGCACAGCACCATAGTCCATGAGAAAATGAGGAGGAAGAGGAAGAGCCTCTTATGATAAGATATTTTAATCGCGGAAGCCATAACCAAATCCGGAGCGTGTGACAATATAGGAGCTATATTCGCCTATCTTAGCGCGCAGACGAGTGATATTCACGTCGATGGTACGGTCAAGGACGACGACCTCATCGCTCCATACGCGGCTAAGTATCTGCTCACGGGAGCAGATCTTACCACGGTTAGAGATGAGATAGGCAAGCAGCTCGAACTCTTTCCTTGCGAGTTTCACCTCCACGCCGTCAACAGTGCAGCGTTTAAACTCAAGGTCGAGGACAAGGCCATCGACTTGAAGAACATTTGGCCGCTCGTTATTAGACGCAGCCTTGTGCGCAGAGGCACGACGCAACACGCTTTTCACCCTCGCAACGACATTACGCACAGTATAAGGCTTCACTATGTAGTCATCAGCCCCAAGGTTAAGACCCATAACCATGTCGTCCTCTGTATCGCGCGCAGTACAAAATATTATAGGTATATCGGCGGTTGAGACGTCCGCCTTCATCATCTTCGCCATCTTGATGCCGCTAATCTCACCCATCATAATATCAAGAAGGATAAGAGAATAACGCTTCAGGTCGTATGACAAGGCCTGCTCTGCACTAAAAGCAGTATCGACATCATAGCCCTCATTCTCAAGGTTTAGCTTAAGGACCTCGCATAATGTCTCCTCGTCATCTACAATTAAAATACGTTCCGATTCCATAATCATACATATTAATTCATGCAAAGGTACAAGAAAAAACATGAAGATGGGCTTTTGTTACAACATTTAATAAAAATGTAACAAAGAAGAAGGAAGTTTTAACACAAGACTAATCATTTTGAAACATTCATGTAACGATAAGTCCTCACTTTTGCAGTACAAAAAAATACAAAACACAATGAAGAAAAGCATTATCATGGCAGGGTTATTAGCCTGCATCGGCTTATCAGCCACAGCACAAGAAGTGAAGACAGAGAAACTTGAAGGCGAACCTATCATCCAAGTGTTCAGCAACTTCCACACAGGATTTGGAGACAACGCAGACGACCTCGGCTTCGAGTTAGAGCGTTCATACCTCGGTTATCAGCAGGAAATCGGCAAAGGACTGTCAGTGAAGGCTGTTATGGACATCGGCAAGTCATCGAGCGTTGACGACTACCAGAGGATTGCATACATAAAGAACGCTTTGATACAGTGGAAGAGCGGCAGCTTCACACTCAACGGAGGTCTCATCTCAACCACACAGTTCAATTTCCAAGAGAAGTTCTGGGGATACCGCTACATCATGAAGTCATTCCAAGACATGTACAAATTCGGTAGCAGCGCTGACTTAGGTTTGTCGGCAGCATATAAGATAACAGATTGGCTCTCAGCAGACGCCATCATTGTCAACGGAGAAGGATACAAGAAGATACAGAAGAAGAACGGTCTCAACTACGGCTTGGGAGTCACCATCTCACCTATTAAGAACCTGCAGATAAGACTGTACGGCGGATTGAACGAGAACGTGGAAGAAGGAAAGAAGGACATCATCAACGCAGCGGCATTCATCGGTTATAAATGCAAGGCATTCTCACTCGGAGCCGAGTACAACTACCTGAAGAACAGCGGATATAACGACGGGGATGACCTTTACGGCTTCTCAGCATACGCTTCAGTAAAGGTGGCAAAATCCACAGACATCTACGCAAGATTTGACGATTTAAACTCAAAAGACGACTTCAACATCGCCAATGACGAGTCAGCAGCAATACTCGGAGCACAGTTCAAGGTAGGAAAGAACGTTAAGATCGCTCCTAACTTCAGGATGAACATGCCAAAGGCTGATGGCGTAAAAGACTATTACTCAGCATATATTAACTTCTATTTCGGATTATAAACAAGAATAATTAACTTTTAAAAATAAACAAAATGAAGAAGATTTTTATGTCAATGATGACATTATTGATTGCACTCGCCTTATCATCATGTGGCGAAGGCGCAAAAGAGGCAAGGAAAGCACAACAGTTATCAGGAGCGGGAGCTACATTCCCATTGCCATTCTACAACGTGGTATTCGAGGAGTTCTCAAAGGTCAATGGTGATGTGGTGGCATACGGCGGCATTGGTTCCGGCGGTGGTGTACGTAACCTTAAGGATAAGATTGTTGACTTCGCTGGCAGCGACGCATTCCTTTCCGACAAAGACATGGCAGAGATGCCAGCAGTAATACACGTCCCTACATGTATGGGAGCCGTTGTCTTGGCCTACAACCTTGATGGTGTCAAGAACCTCAACCTTTCAGGAGAGATTATCGCTGACATCTTCGCAGGAGAGATTAAGAAATGGAACGACCCACGCATCGCAGCGATGAACCCTAACGAGGCACTTCCGGATACCGACATCATCCCAGTGTATCGTTCCGACGGCTCAGGCACAACCTTTGTCTTCACCGACTATCTTACAAAAGTCAGCAAGAACTGGGCAGCAAAATACGGCGCAGGCAAATCCGTAAACTTCCCTGCGGGACAGGCTGCTAAAGGTAATCCAGGAGTAGCCGGCATCATCTCACAGACAAAGAACTCCATCGGTTATGTAGGTTCAGAATACGCCTTTGCGCAGAAGATACCTTTTGCAAAGATAGAGAACAGCCGTGGTGAGATTATTGAGCCATCATCAGCATCAATCTCTGCCGCAGCATCAGGAGAGATGCCAGCCGACACACGCACATCTATCACCAACTCAGACGCATCAGGAGCATATCCAATCAGCTGCTTCACATGGATCATCATCTACAAAGAGCAGAACTACTCCGACAGGACAAAAGACCAGGCCGTTGCCACCCTCGACTTGCTGAAGTACATTCTTTCAGACGAGGCACAAAGCATCACCAAAGAGGTTCATTACGCACCACTTCCGGCAAAAGCCAAAGAGCTTAGCATGAAGAACCTCAAGACCGTGACATATAACGGCACAGCAATACTGCAATAACAATCGATATGAGCGATAAGATATACAAAACAATTATTTTCATCGCATCAGTAACGGTGCCTATAGTATGCGCAGGCATAATATATGCACTCGTTACTGATGCATTTGATGCTTTCGACCATTTCGGGTTCTTCAACTTCTTAACATCTGCGGATTGGAGCTACACCGAGGGCGACGAGCATTATGGTGCGCTACCGTTTGTGACAGGCACGCTGCTCACAACGTTGTTAGCGTTATTGTTCTGCATACCCTTCTCACTGCCTGTGGCATTATTCACGGGAGAGTATTTCAAAGGCACAAAGGTCGCCGGCATCCTTGCCACTGTCACCGACCTTCTGGCGGGCATACCGTCGGTAATCTATGGATTATGGGGGTTCTACACCTTACGTCCTCTTATTATCGCGCTTAACATCTCACCACAAGGCTCCGGCATACTAACCGCATCGTTAGTGTTAGCGATAATGATAGTGCCTTACGCTGCATCGTTGAGCGCAGAGTTCATCAAGATGGTGCCTAACGAGTTGAAAGAGAGCGCATACAGTCTTGGGGCGACACGAGCCGAGGTCGTAAGACGCGTCATCTTCCCTGTTGCCGGCTCAGGAATATTCTCGTCCTTCGTGTTAGCTATAGGACGCGCCTTGGGCGAGACGATGACGGTGACAATGCTCATAGGAAACACCAACAACCTGCCCGAGTCAATAACATCGACCGGCAACTCCATGGCATCTATCATTGCCAACCAGTTCGGAGAGGCCGACGGGCTGCGTCTCTCATCACTGATAGCCATAGGACTTATATTGTTCCTTATCACGGCAGTAATTAATATGGTAGGAAAATTCATGATCAAGCGAGCAAGAATCTCATAAATATGATTAACATCTCAACAAAACAAAGAAAAGTAAAAGACAAGCTGATGTTATGGGGCATCTGCTTCTTCGCCGCACTCACGGCGGTACCGTTGTTCGCCATACTGTTAGAGGTGCTGTTCAGGGGATACGACCAGCTGTCGTGGCAGTTCTTCACCGAGCCTACGCCGACAGCGTACAAGGCGATGAAGGCGATAGAAGCGGGAGAGCCTATCCCAGGCGGCATTGCCAACGGCATCATTGGCACCATGATAATATTGAGCATGGCAGTGGTGGTGGCCGTCCCTGTCGGCATCTTATGCGGGGCATTCCTCGCGGAGAACAGCAAGAAACGTTATGCACAGGTGGTAAGCTACCTCACCGACCTGCTTCAAGGCACCCCGTCGGTAATCATTGGCATCATAACATATATCTGGGTTGTCGTCCCAATGAAGGGTTACTCGGCAATAGCCGGAAGCGTGGCGTTAGCCATCATGATGCTGCCGCTCATCATCCGCTCCACGGAGGAGACTTTGCGGATCTTACCCGCATCGCTCAAAGAGGCAGGACTCGCCTTAGGTGGAAACAAAGCACGTGTCATGCTCAAGGTGCAGCTGCCAGCAGCATTCGGCGGAATTTTCACAGGCATACTCCTCGCCATCTCAAGAGTAATAGGCGAGACAGCACCGCTGATGTTCACAGCCTTAGGATGCTCAGTGATACGGTGGAGCATCGACAAGCCTATCTCGGCAGTGCCACTACAGATTTGGGAGTTCTTCAATGACCCTTACCTGCAAGACCTCGTCTGGGGCGCATCACTGTTCCTCTTACTATTCGTTCTATCATTAAATCTTATAGCAAATTATCTTTCAAAAAAATGGAATCAGTAAAACCAATACTTGAGTTTAAAAACACTTGTGTATCATACACCAAACAGACGATGGCGGTGAAATACGTCTCTGCTTCTATTGAGAGCAACACCATCACGTCAATCATGGGACCTTCGGGCTGCGGCAAAAGCACACTGCTGCGCGCGGTGAACCTAATGCACAACCTATACCCAAACATTATTGTTGACGGAGATATACTGTTGAACGGAAATAACATCCTAAACATGGAGCCTATCGATGTGCGCCGACATATAGGCATGGTGTTCCAACGCCCTACGCCTTTCCCAACGATGAGTATTTACGAGAACGTCCTTGCTGGCTTCACACTCAACGGCATACACCTGTCAAAGGCAGAAAAAGACGCTACGGTGGAACGCTGCCTGAAGAGCGTCGCTTTATGGGAAGAGGTGAAAGAGGTGCTGAATAAAAAAGGTACATTCCTCTCAGGAGGACAACAACAAAGGCTTTGCATAGCACGCGCATTGGCAATGAAGCCCGACATACTGCTCATGGACGAGCCAACATCAGCACTCGACCCCATAGCAACAAAACACATAGAAGGTCTTCTCACAGAACTGCAGAAAGAAGTCACCATACTCATAGTGACACACAACATGGGACAAGCCATGAGAATATCATCACGGTCTATGTTCATGTACCTCGGCGAGTTAATAGAATATGACGAGACGTCTAAGATGTTCACAAACCCCACCGACGAACGCACCAAGGCTTATCTCACAGGAAAGATGGGTTGAGAGAAAGAGAGATTCTTTCTATATATATCCGCAATGCGAGCAAGCACTGCGGATTTGTTTTTTTTGAATACGCCATTGCATACCACAAATCCTTCATCGATGAGTTTGGCTATTCTCTGACGCCTTGCAATAAACATAGTCAGCGTAAAGTAATCATCGTTTAGTATAACTTATTGATGATTACTTTATTACATATCCAAGACATCTTCTTAAAAAGATTACGATTGCAATGTTAATGGGTAAAGGCAGCGAGATAAAAAGCCACAAATAACACAAGACGGCGGCTCTCACCTGAAAAAAA